>JGI24158J21664_10003312_pt1 | contig 20145 bp, 16 predicted proteins | sample Ectturendosymbi3_FD_21664 | JGI IMG/M metagenome (IMG submission 21664) | reverse complement strand
TGTCAGATGGCCGGTATTTCACCGACCTTGCCGGTATTTTACTGCTAATTTAGCAAAGGCCGGTATTTTGAAAATCAGTGTCTGAAGCCGGTATTGTGAAAATAAACTAATTTTCCGTAACTTCAAAAGGAACTAACGCAGAATTTCTCAAATCATAATGACTCTTGTAGTGAATCTTGTCAGGACGGTTTCTTCATCGAAGTTTATTTGCTGCTGTTGTCGGAATCTTTGGTGCGATTGCCACGTCACACACACACCGAAATGTAACGAATCAGCCAAAATAGGGCAAATTTAATTGTGGCTTAACAATACTGATTGTCTTTTCTTTCCCTGTGCTGCTTACGAATTACGACACAGCTCAGATCTGTCGCTGTTGACAAAATGGCCGGTGTTTTTACAAAACACATTTGGCAACCGTGCATATGTCAACCAAACGAACTTAAACGGGAAATTAAGAAAAAAACTGTGGGGGCCAAACGGGGGGCCAAGCAAAAATCTGGGGTGGGCATGGCCCACCCTGGTCTCCCCTTAGAATCGCCACTGTTCACAAAATGAACAGCATTTGCAGATTGTGCAAATTAATTCTAAACATTTTCCCGCAAATACCCATAATAGGCTCGTAGTTTCCAACTAAATTTTTTTGAACGCGCTTCACAAAAGGAATTCGGTCGTAAATCATTGTCATTTAATTGACGGCGATTATTCAGAGATGTCGTAATGAAATGCAGAAGCAAAAAAAATTTGCAGGAAATCAGAACCAACCCTATCGTTCAGTTATGAAAACATTATTGCCGAAGGAGCAAATATAAGACCTGTCAAAGCATATGCGCCGCGATGAACTTTTTCTTTCAATAGCGCAAATTGATAAACTCTGCCATGTGCTTAAGTGAAATATGTTTATAAAGCGTGCGCATTGGGCTTTTCACTTGCCGAAACACATATGCATAAACCTTGCTGATGTCTGGAATTGTTAATATCCTGGTGCATGACACATATTTAGATTAATAATATTTTGTATCTCAAATCGCCTATAAATGATAAAAAATATAGACTAAGGCCTACGTGGACGCAACGGTTAACATCCATAATCCACTAACTGCATTTCTCTGCTTTGGGACAACTTAGCAGTGATTGCTAAATAGACTCTTTAACTATACAATTAACTCCATCTGGCTGTCTGAACTGCAAACTGTGCAATTGTGTAACTTTGGTCGTAAGCACCAAAGGTATCTTGCTGCTATGTACAGTAGCACAAAATAACATAGGACTACCTGGGCTAGACATAGTACATTTTGTTACAACAATCACTACACAAAATACGTTGATCAAGGCCATAGGCATTTGAGGCGGGGGAAGGGGGGGAAGGAAGCCCCCCAGGCGTGAAACTTTTCAGAGCAAACTCTATTGTCAGGGCAAGCGCGAAGTTGCTCAAAAGTCCTGAACGGTGAAAAAAAATTCAATACAGTGTATTCTGTATATATTCACTTGGGGGTGATCCGTGTAATTTGGGCTAGTGTACTGGGTAGTCAGGACCAAAGTCGTGACTGATTATAATGACTTTGATCTGGCACCAAGCCCTCATTTTCTATAAAAATCGAACAATCGGATGTCGGTAGGTCAACAGCTTGATATAAGAATTCGGCAATTCTTTCTTTGTTCTTTTTCGAGTTTGCCCTGTGGAGTGGTGCAGAGTGTTAAGATGATATATTTGTTTGATTACAGGAGTTTTAATGCCAGGATTTTCGTGCTTTTTTTAAACTCTTCAGTTATCTTTTGCAGCATTGATCTTAACATCAAATTTTAATGTAACGTTATAGGCGAATTGGCGTTACAGACGAAACCGTTATAAACGAATTCAACTGTTTAGAACAGATTTACAAGAGGTTTCAGGCCCTACTAGGATTAAACTAAAAAGTTAGTTTGAGAGCGAATTGTTTATTTTTAAGGCAAATTGTTATTTTCAGGGCAAACGTTTTTTCCGCCCCTCCAGTAAAATGCCTTCCCGTACGCCTACAATCAATGAAGGCAAAGTCGTGATCGCGAGGCCCCGAAACGTTTTGCACAACTGCGCAGTTCGCTCATATGTCCGATCCTTTGCCTGCAGAGGCAGGTTGCGAAACTTCCTTGCGGATTGTTGTACTCTTGGTCCTTATTGCGTAACAATAATACTGCAATAAATCTTTCAATTGTTCACGTCAAGTTGCGGTAGTAGCGTTTTTCCGCATGTGACCAGGGCTCCTACTGAGGCTTTTTTCACCCAGATCTGTTTTTTAAGTCGACCTGGGTGTCTCTAGGTCTAATCAGGAAACATCGCCTTAAATCTGTGCTTTTTGAAGTGATAAATTCATCAGCAACCTAAACTAAATTCATCAACAACTTCAATGTATTCAACAATATAAAGGTAACTTTATATTACAGTGCTTGCATATGCACATCATGCGAGAAAGTATGCATATCGGAATGATCGGATGAAGCAGAATGTGTTCAATCGGTTTCATATTCTCATAAGCATAAGCGTCTGTCGGGCAGCGCTTACATTGAGTGCGTAAGGAGAAGCGCACTGTGAGCTCAACGGTCAAAGGCATAACAACCCTGATAGTGGAAACACTATCGGAAGCATCCTTTGGCCTAACAGGTTGAGGCGAAGTAAAACAAAATAAGATCATTGTCAGGGTTATATACAGTGATGTGTCTCGGGCCCCCCCTCAGGGGCCCCCATCAAGGTATTTCGCTCGTAAATATTCCTCATTTTTGGTGAAAAAATTATTATTCCCTCATATAATATTTTCCGAACCACATCATAATTCAGTACTCTGCCTTCAAAGGCAGACCACATCATAATTCAGTACTCTGCCTTGAGTACTCTGCCTCCCAAGAGCAACTGCCATGTATAAGTAGGCTACTCTGTCTTTAAATGGGTCCCCAACAACAACTGCAATATGCAGGTACTGCTTTCGAGGGCGCCCAACAGCAACTGCATTGTGTGAGTACCTACTTGCTTTCAAAGGGACCACAATGGCAACTGTAATGCATAAGCTCTACCATACGCGTAATTTTGTTGTAAACTGTAGGGGAACAGCTGTTGTGAAACCAATATATTACGAAACCTAAAGAGAAAAAGATGGGGGACATGGCATTTTATATCCCCACTGTCTGAAAAAGTGGGGGGACGCTCCCCCATGCCCCAACCTAATTGCGGCCATGAGACCTACTCTTTCATAGAGGCCCTCAGTAGCCACTGTAATGTGTAAAGCAGGGGCCACCAAACTTTTTGAAACTCAGAGCTGCTTCTTGGTACAGATTCATGCGAAGGGCTACAAGTTTGATACACAGACTTCAGAAATAAAAATTTGCATAGTTTGACCTCATATGATGTGATCATTAATAATAAAAATTAAAGATATTCATCATTGCAAAGAAACTGATCATGTTTATGCTATTGTCAGAACAGGCCACGGACAACCTACGTGGTCCACACGGGCGGCCTGGTGCTCGCGGGTACCATGCTGCAAAGTATCTTGCTTTCAAAGGGGCCCACAATAGCAAATGTAATGTGTAAGTGGGCTGCTTTGCTTTCAAAGGGGCTCCGACAGCAGTTGTAATGTGTAAATACCTTACTTTCAAATGGGCCCAAAGTATCTGTAATGTATAAGCACTTTTCTTTCAAAGAACCACCCAACTTAACTGATTTCTAGAGCTTCATATTTCCATTTGGGGTTTCGATGCTTTTTGGGGGGCTAAATAGTGACGGGACTAAATTTTAAGCTCTTGTGACAGCTTAATTTTGGGCCCCTGTGACAGCGTGGGCTTCCCGAATGGAAGGTATGGAGTGCGGCTGACACGGCTCTGTCGTCAATATTGCCATATCATCTTTCCCCAAGACGGGCATAGTGGGTTAGCACAGCTGCTTGTTGGAAAATGTCCGTTCTACTTTGGCCACACTGGGCAATTACCCCCTACTTGATATACACAAAAGTTATGCAGATTTCGAAATAGCTGCTTGACAGAGCACATAAAAAAATTCAACTGCCAGAAGAACCGGTTTTTAAACCAGAGGTCGGCAAACTTTCCCCAGTCGCGGGCCAAAAACAAACTCTACAAAATACGGCGGCCGTACTAATTTTAACCAACAATTCCGTTCATTTTGCTGTTTATGGTGACACTTGGGCATGTATGTAATTTCAATCAGATTAACTCCTGATTTTCACAGTTCATAATGAAAGTCCAAAATATGACATATAGTACATTTATAGTACAGTCCGGTTTCTCACAAGTAATTCGTAATAAGCATTTAATACAAGAAGTTGCTGCAATTTGTCAAGGGGCTGCGGGCCGGATCCGCCCCGCGGGCCGTAGGTTGCCGACCCCTGTTTTAATCGGTCATTTTAAGTATAGCTAGCTTACGTTTTTGTTACAGTTGCCCAAGTTGGGAAAATAGACCTGAGCAGGGTTTTAAACGTTGATGAATTTTTCACTAAACGAAGCACATAATGCTTTAATTAAACTGCAAACACCATCCATGTTGCTGCATTCGAAAACTTGTAAAGGAAATTTAAATGCTAAAAGCCTTGACAGCAGCCTTGCTTCAGCTTTGCAACTTAAATTGTTAGGCTGCTTGGTTGAAAGACGAAGTCCAACCTTTTATTACGACTAGATTTACCCCACTGTACTAAGTTTATGGGGATACTTCCAGAACAATTATTGATTTCACCTGACACAACATCGGTTCTTCAAGAAACATATAACAATCAGCCTATTACTGCATCATGAAGCTCAATGGCCACGATGATTTTGTCAACATATTTCCAGAGCAAAGAGTGTAATTAAAGCAACTTGGCAATGGATTTGTCATGAAAGGTGTACGCAAAGCTTTGAGCAGTTGAAAATTGTGTGAAGTAGTGGTATTTTTTCACGAAAATGCGTTACTTTGTTTGAACTTCGGTCCAGGAAAAAGTGAAAACAAATTTGAAAACATTTTGTGGAGATATACGTGAATAAACGTATTTTGGCAACATCTGCAAATGAATAAACATGTTTGCGCAGTACTTGTGTTTGAACATTTTACCCAGGAACGCCGGAGCATCGGTAGGGCAAGGGGCAGTGAAAGAGTTGAAGACAATGGAAACTTACAAAAAACAAAACAGAACATTACCAATTATAATTTTTTTTGTTCATCAACAATGTTGGCTACAAAAATAATAACTGAAATTATAGAAAAACGTTCTGAATTTTCTGGGTGCACCAACGTTGCAATAATTTTTTTTCAAGTTGATTTTGATGAAACATGAAATTTCCTGGAAGACACTTATAAAAAGACACCTTCGCCCCCGTTGCCCTTGTTTGAAAGGGCAAGGAGGGCAATGCCCCGGTTCTCCGGCGTCCCTGGTTTTACCAACATTCTTTGACCAATGTGAGAGTCGATCATATACGACATAGAAGACCTGCATTGATTTTTCATTAGTTCTTCAAGTCGCTAGTTGTACAAAACATTGAAATACTTGACTATTGCATTGAAACAACTTACGGCAAGATATACAGTAGCATATCGATTACTTGAACGACCTGGCTGATATGGAAGATTTTTTGCTAAACATTTCAAAAATATATTTTCCCGAAACTAAAACTTTTGGAAAATTTTAGCCGACAACTTTGGTGAAGAAAGTATCTTGAAGAATATGCCATGCAGCAGCAAACTGCCTGGGGTTTGACCGGGTTTTATAGCATGGCTTGTATGCTCTCACGCTACGTTTTCACGAATCTCTGCAACAGTGGAAAAATCTATTCTTAAGCTGACGCAGTGACTTTGACNAGATNCACATTCCGTTGAACGTATTGCGCATGCGTACGAACTGGGGTNAAGTGCGAAAGGAGGCATTGGTATTCATATTTTTTTCCACTATTCGATCATGNTATATAGGGAGCTCATTGTTTAGGATAAACTGCTGATGACCTGCAGGGGCGGATCCAGGAGGGGGCGATCGCCCCCCCTAAAACCTACGAAAGTAACTTTTTTCACCATGGTTGTGTACAATTCGGAAAGACACTTGGCTGCCAACTGCAACTTGACTACCAAATATTGCTGAAATCGCCCCCCCATAAACTTACGGGCTGGATCCGCCACTGATGACCTGTCTCTTCGTTCAAACACACTGAGGACCAGTGGTTCACTTGGAAGTTTAAGAAATGAACCACGGCAGAAAATATATTCAATGTCTTCCTTTGTCCCTCTTGGTTTGGAAATAAAATGTTTAAGACTGAGAATATGAGTAAAAGTTTTGTTTCTGAGTGAGATGCTGCTTATATTTTGAAACAACGGTTAGCTTACACGTCATATTAAAACTACTTGATGCCTCAGCAAAGGCTCGTGTCGCAATAATACTGTATGATAGAAAATCACTTCAAATTTCACTATCTAACCAAACGAAGTAGACAGTTCAGTCAAACCACGGTTTTATGTAAACATGCACCTTACTTTTTGAATTGTTTGTATCATGCAAAATATTTGGGCAAAGTGAAAGATTGATCGATGATCTGAAATGTGACGTACATATTTTATTTTTAAGCTTTTCCAACTTGCAAAAAATGTGGAATTTGGTTGAACGTCGTGAAGAACTGCGTAGCTTTTTACGTTGGATCTAGGGTTTTGCTACATTTTCCACCATAACATTTTGTTGGCAAAGCTTGTGTATCGCTAGGGGGATAAGAAATAAGATTTATAAACAAAATGAACTTCCGCAAACTTCCGTCCATAAAATTGCAACAAAATGAACTTCCGTTCATAAAATTGCTTTTACGCATTCGCTTCGATGCTTCGTGTTGAATCGTTATTCAAAGAAATCAGAAAGTAGTCAAATCTTAGAGACCATTGCTGCAACTTCACGTTGATTTTATCTTACTGCCAGGCACGCCGGAGAGTAGGGGCATTGTCTCTCCTGGCCTTTCAAAAGGGGGGAAACGGGAGCGGAGGTGATAACAGCATCACAGCTAATTTCATGGCTTGTCAAGATCGACTTGAACCAAATTTATTGCAGCTCTTCGCGTACCCAGAATGTTTTTCTGTAATTTCTGTTATTATATTTTAGGTCAAAATTGTTGCTGAACAGAAACAAGTGTAATTGGTAACGATGTTTTTGTTTTTATACGGTTCCATAGCCCTCAAAATTTTTTACTGCGCCCCACCCCCCCTGTTGCTACGGCGTCCCTGCTTACTGTGTAGTTTTAGTCATTTGACCGCGTAATCTTATTTGTTTCCAAAGTGACCGCAAAGTTGAAAAACTTCAAACTTATCCCAGCCGAAAATGTCCTTTCATAAATTTAACAGAATCCTTTTTCACCAAAAAATTCTGTATAAGGAAGGCTTGGAACTTATACATTAAAATTGACGTTTGACAAACCGGAAAAAAGTTGTTTGGCCTAAGCTGTTAGTTAAACGAAACGTTGTTCTTAAAATAAAAACAACGCACTTTAAATTTCAGCGCAAGATCTCACATTTATTCTGATTTTGGTGGCAGCGATTACATTAAGTCTACACGACATTGAGCTTGCTGTTTGTTACACCAGAAAACTTTGCTATGTCGTTGAATACGAAAGAAGTATTGCATGAATGATTCGAAGGCATAGGGTGAAGCACTGCGTAACATAGCGAAAGAAATTTCCTTAGCTCTGCTAAATACACGCAACAAAGAATGTTTGGTAAAACTATTATCCAAACAGATATTTGAAATTCATTTGTCGAACGAACTTGAAAGGACAGCATCCACTTCGCGAAAACATTATTGATTGTTTTACAGAAGACCAGCCCCAAAATCAACACCATGCACGCGCAACCCACGTGGGTGCGTTTTATTGTTGGTGGGTCAAACAACAGTTCCAGGTGGTGTTTTTTGTAAAAAGCTTGAGGATAACGAACAAACATATCAAGAGATCATCAAAAGTTTCACCTACAGTTGATATTTACAACCAGACAATATAGGCAAAAATAACGATATCAGTTTGAGGCAATACAGCCTTCAGGGTTGAGTCATCGATGACACGAGTTCACCAACTTCGTTATCAACTGTTACTGCGAGCGAAAGGAGTAGGATTGATCATACGGGCTGACCACTAATACACAGAACGGCAACACACAATCGAAAAACATAATCTATGGACTTAACTCAGTAATGCGGACAAAGGTTTGCGAGTACTTCGGTTGAACGCTGTACTGTTGCTTTTAATCACATGGTCGTTGTCGCAAAAAGGAAACTTTCATCATACATTTGCATTTCATCGCTTTTGGCTTCAACGGAAAAAACAGTGACCTAATCCACGATCAACCCATTGTTGGGGTCAACTTATCAGATGCATCAATTGACTTTGACCAAAAACAACCGCTTGCTAATGCGTAAAAAAACAAAAGTTTGTATCAAAAACCAAAATCACAGCCGTTGTCAACCAGGGGTCCGTGAATGAACCTTAAGGGGTTCGTAGACGATTCGCTTTGAGTGCAGAATTTTCAAATCCGTTGACTAAAACATAATCTCGATTACTGACATGTGCTTTTTGCGAGCCAGTCCGTAGATTTTGTCAATTTTTTGTAGATGGCTGACGATGAAAGTTTAAGATGCACTTCACTAATCTATGGCTCTCAACTTTTTAAGGGAAGTCTCGACTTGTTCATGAAACAAATAACAACAACGGACGAAACGCGCAACAGCTACACGGCGATTACTAAAAACAATCTGAAATTTGAAGTGCTTATCAAATTGGCGTATTGAACTTTATGAAATTATAAAAAATGTTAATTTGCGAGAACAGCGATTGGACAAGTTGGAAATCATGCGAATTTTAGGAACGTGCACGAGGTTACAAAAATACCGAAATTACAAAATAAGCTCGTAAATTATCAATCAATTTAATTACAACTTGAATTGCAAGTTTTTAACCTATCTTCAAGCTTTTTTTCTGTTTCAATCAAAACAATGCAACTTAGTTTGGTCACGTAACAGTCTTTATCATGGAAAACAAAGTCTGACTATGAATGATAACGTTACGTAACAATGACACGATCAGGGGCGTCGTTACTCGGTAGAGATTACATTTGATTTGCAAGAAACAGCGTTCCCCCCCTTTCTTGCACTGAACTTAAATCGCTACAAGACGGGATTGATTTTAAGTGATTCACGCGATTGACAAATGCTGAGATTGCGGAATGTTGCGCGCGTGGCGAAACCGCACCGAGCGATATGTTTGGCCCTTTAATAACTCTTTTACAGGATAATTTCTCAGGTGCAAGTGTGAAATACATGGCTGTTGTTTTTTTTCAATTACTATAACAATCCAAGTGTTTGATCGATTGTTCTTCCACATCAAACAAAGCAATGGACTGATATTTGTGGTGAAAAGAGGTTGAACGTGGATTGATGTTGGAAAGCACCGAACACCCTCCTGCAGAAGCTTTTTGTTAAAACTTCAACCGATTTTATAAAATTTACATTTTCAAAAGTTACATGTAAGGAAACTACTCTACAGCGGAGTTTGAACTTCGGATTTTCACTAATGTCGAAAGAAAGCAACAAAAGCGCAGAATTTTTTGCAATAACAATCCAACAACGCAGCTTGCATAAACAGTTTTGAGCGGACCAAGGAAATGCGCGAACAAATGACAAACATTTGTGGAACAACGAAACAACGAAGCTAAAAAAGTTTCGACCGCAAATGTCATCTGAAGGTAAAAGAGAAAACTTTCCGATGCATGTTCGTGCGACTTCTGCTTTTAGTTTGCAATGGCTATGCTTTTTTTCAGAAGAAACTGCCGTGCACGGTGCTGTGATCTCCAATCGCCACTCCTTTCGCACGATCCATGTTTATTCTGTATTTCGAGAAATCTGCAAGCAACATTGTTCGTTCCAATAAAAAGAACGGAACCCAGGTGTTAAGATGTTTCTTGCACAAGTCGATATGAGCAACACGTCGGTGAAACAACACACGACACGTTGCAAGGATTAGGTTCAGCATGGCAAGATTAAGCAAAGCAAAAATGATCAGCGACAATTATAGACAACGTTAAATCCTTTGGGACAACATAATCATTTCTCATTATGCAAGTCGAAATACTGATGGAGTGAACTTGAAGTAAGATCATACTTTTCAAGTTTGTTTTTTTACTTTTCCCAAACGGCATGTTAACATGATTGTGCGGGTTTGTTTGTGTGTTCCATGGCGTAACGCAACAGTCTAGCGGAGAAACAACTGTAAAAGGTAAAGTTGAAGTTTATTTGACTGTTATAGTGGTTGATACGTTTTTTTCATCATCAACAAAATCTTGCAACTGTCTTTGCAAAGACGATCGACTTCTCTCAACTCAACTTGAACACAAAACAAGAAACTTGACGCTACATTTGAGACATTTTGCAACTTTACTATTAGCTAAATTCACTATTCGGTTTACTCTTAGCTAAATGTGCTGTATGGCAATCGACAACGAATTAAAATTTTCAAAGAATCTCTTGCAGGATTTCCAGCTATGCGGAAATCAGTTCACTGATTTATAAGAATGTTTTCTCAAAGATTTCGACGCGTTTGAAATAAGCATCAGACACATTTTCAAATTGTCCATAATCAGGGCGGATTTTCAACACAAGAGAAGCCCATGACAGCTACTGCCATCTACGAACAGCAGATTTGATATTTAGTGAATAAGCTCCAATCTCCTGGAAATCATAAAATGGAATTACACATAGTTTGAAGAAAATCTAATTGCAATAGCGCTAAAACAACTGGATATGAAAGAACATATCAATGAAACAAATACATGTAAATGATTCTTAATAGACTTTTCAAATATACGGCAATGAAAACGTCACACACAGTAGACTGTATTTGTAATACTATGTTTCGTATTTTTTTTCGCTAAGTTTTGAGCGAAGCCCTGTGTGCCCCAAACGTTTCGTTTTCTGTTGGTTTAAATCAAAGTTGCCGTTCATGTTGGGTGATGCTCACCTTGTCGTAAACTGACCTTCAAGATTTCTTTTTAGTTGTTCAAGAATCAAAAGTACGGTAGGTTGCAAACAATAAATATATGTGATGCATACAACAAGTCTATGTGACGCAAGATTATCTTCTATTGTGTTAAACAAACTCTTAGACCAAATCTCACCTTTTGGGGCGTTGTAAGTTGTGCTTGTTATGTTTCCTCCAGCAACGTTCACATTGTCACCAGCCCTTCCCACACGAACGTTGACATTCCCACTGCCTGCAGATGGAAGCATTTACGAGATACATCATTTCAAAAAATTATACAGCAAGCATTTCTCCACTGGGCCTTTGCAAGATTCTTTTTCACAACATGAACAAAATAAGTTAAATTTATTACAAATGTTGCTTTTCATACCTATATATTTCAGTTTGAACTGCACAATGTTTTCCTTTTTCTCCAACCAACGGTTAGAGCAAATAAAAGCCTCGCAATGGTAAAAAACAAAATACAGTGCTGCGCCGTGAAGTTTTGAAGCTACATTCGCCTTTACTGTTTGCAATACTGTACTAGCAAACAACTTTGCCATTTTACCTGACTGGGAATTGTACGAGTTGCCATGACCAACTTGAGTGTGACTTCCAATAGTTCCAGGCACGTTAATGTCCCCTGCACGCCCATGATCTCCAGAACCTTTCACACAAATAATTAAATCATATAGAGCAGGAGTGGCCAGACCTGCTCTTATGTATGAGCCGCATATCGTAAAACCCAAGTTGCAAAGAGCGGCAACATAAAAATCTAAAAACACGAATTTATTTGCAATCTACGCTTCTGTGATATCATAATTCTTTTCGTAACCACTTGCAAAAGTAATACTGCACGGCACCCCAGCTGTCATAGTACCATTTTACAATATTTCTACACTTTGCAATAGAAATAAAAAACAAATATATAATTTTTCGGAAAGCTCGAAGAGCCGCATGCGGCTTGCGAGCTTGAGTTTGGCCACCCCTGTTGTAGAAGAACAACTACTTCGAAAAACCAACGAAATGTGGCTCAAATGCACGCAATCAACTGATATCTCGCTGGAAGACCGAACCTGGAAGCTCGAAAGCAAAGAACGATCAGACGCAACCACGTTTGGCAATCAACACACGGCGTTTTATTGAAGTTGTAACTTCTTCAAACAAACAACTGTAAATTAGCGCTGCGTGTTTATGAGAGTTACAGAAACCTAATGTAAACCTCCTTGGAAGGGTTTGCAAAGAAGCATTACAACGAAAACGATCTTCGCAGTCAACATAACTTGAAGCTCCCGGAAAGAAACCTAATCACTCGTTATTGAGCTTCAGCAGAAGTGACACTATGCATAGAAATGACACTTCTGAGCAATTGAGGGCTCCTTTGAAAGAAATGTCCTAATCTGGTATGATTCGTATTTGTCAAATATTGATTTCAGGAAACGCAACGCAAACCGATAAAACCTTCATATGCAAGTTATAGCGGTCATACTTTAACAGGAACATCTACTTAATAGCCTGGAGCTTTCAAAATCAAATGAGGCGCAGATTGTAAACAACAGAGAAGGTTGATTTGTTCATGTCTTTGTCTCAGAATTCATGTCCCTACTTCACGAGTTTGCAATACACAAGAAACACAAAACCTATGTCTCCACAGCACAGAGGAGCTAATACATTCGTGCAAGCACAACCAGAAAAAGCAAACACTGAAAGAACTCTGCAGTAACTACTGCAATCCTCGCAATCACGCGGAAGTGTTCTTTTTAGAATATATACTTATCGGTAAAAGATGAAAACTTGTAAAAATCATCAGACATGTCATGCAAGCGAATAAGAAAGTTAGATGCACGGGCGCACCGTTGAATAAATGCGCACTGTTTCAAATTAAAGCAACAGTCGTTCAACGAAAGTTTTTTACCCAGAGATGCAAGGGTTAACCTGTAACTGTGACGGACACTTAGGCACTCGGCAATGTAAAGTGATACCCATTAAGTCATAGGCTATAGATAATTGTTCAATACCTGAATGTGTGTTCTTTTTCAACATTTAGAAGAAACACATCGCCGAACGATTGGTAATCAGCAATTTATTTTTACTGCAGCAGAACACTGGGATAGAACATCTTAGCTTGCAACATAAAACACGTTGTGGTTTTGAGGTAAATGACCGGCTGCTGTAACCACAAAGAAACATTGTACGGCGAACGGACGTGAGCTTGTTGAATCGTATGGCTTGTTTTTAAAACAAAGCAAGTTGCCGCCTGTATGATTAGTCTTTTACTTATGGTCATTTGCCATATCACAATCGCACCTCCCGTTCATAGCTGGACGTTTGTACTGTACTTACAAAAGCTTCGCCAAAACATTGGCTTGCAAACGTGATTATGACGTCATATTGTGACGTCAGAAACAGCGTTTAACCAGTAACAATGACCACCATCGGCCTATAGGCCACTGCTCAAAACTAGAATTTGGTAAGGGGGCACCCAGTCAAGCAGTCGCCCCGGGCATCATTAGACCTCTGCACGCCACTGACTGTTGCACACTTTCAAAAGCTCCTAGGTAAAATGCAGGCAATTGCCAAGACTACATTGTCTAAATGGGTTTAAGCTACGAAAAGATTAAAACCGTTTTGTGAAAATAATCAAAAATGTCACCAAACGCACGCACAAGTAGTGGAAAACCTTTTCTCTTTTGCTGATTTAACAAAGTCACAAACGAGCAAAANAAGACATCCCGATGCAGACCAACGAAAAGCAAAACACTTTACAAAATNGGTATTAGTATAGAGATAGGCTACAAAGCCTACAATATATGCTAGGTCTGCGTATATTGCATCAACACCGCTTTTCGACCGTTCCTCACCTTGTGGTTTGTCATCATAGGCAGGCGGTGGTTGTTGGCGAGGACCTGTTTGCTCACCATACTCGGCTCCAAGCTTTGCGTTATCAGGTCCCGAACTGGCGTAGCCAGAAAATGACTGCTCTCCTCCCATCTAAACCACGAATCCATCGCATAATATTACTGCGTGGCTTGATAAACGACAAGTTAAGGCTCACTCTGCTGCACAGCGCTACAGCACTTCGTACCCCCGGGTTGTCTGTCGGTGAGTGGTGGCAATCACACAAAGATGCCCGCAGACAAGCGAAAGGACACTGGATCAAACTTGCAAGAAACCCAGTAGTTTGTTGTGGCAGCTACAAAGAAAGTGAAAAGGTAACTTGGGCCTAAATTTTTGCGGCTACTTTTTACAAACTAACAAGCTTACAGTTTGAGTTGACACAATTTATTTCCACCTTCAGGAAAAGACGAAGCAGCAACTCACAGGTCATGTTGCTTTTTTGTTCGGCAAGTTATGTTTGAAAAAGGAAATCCGAAAGGTGGTGTTTCTGTTTCTTTCCTAGGTCGATAGTTGGTACGTAACTCGTAAATATTTAAACGGTTTGTCTGGCGTGAACTAATAGCTGTCCATAAACGTTTCATTGTCATTGCTTTACTCTTTGTTAACCATGCCGTGAAATTATTGTGACACGGAACTGATTCATGAAAATCAGTTTGAATTGATCTTTGTCTCCATCCTCGCCTATGGTTATGAATGTTGGGCAATGAAGTACAAGCGACAGAGATGAGATTCTCTGGGGAAGTGCTGGATGTGACGCTTCGCGGAAAACCGCGTAGCTGTGACATTCGGAAAGCCTTGCATTTTAAACCTATTCTATGAATAAGGAGATCTGCTGCGACTGTTTGCCCATGCGGCCTGAACGCCTCATGAAAGGTTTGCGAGGAAAGTGCTGCTGGTTCCACCCAAACGAAAACGACCCACAGAACGGGCAAGCGCCAGGTCGGTTGATTACATTCCCAGCCTGGTTTGGTCGCGCCTCGGTATGGAGCCTGTAGAACTATCAGAAGTTACTGGAGGACCGTGGTGCGTTTGGACAACGCAGGTACATTTTGCCTGTCTGAAGTAGTACATTTTAACCCTTTAGCCTGCCCCACGTCCAGGCTCATTTCAAACATTTTATTTCTAGTAACTTTGAGACATAAAAACGGAGTCTGCCGTTATAGTTTCTAAAACGTTCTATTTTAAAAAACCTGTTGGCTTTTGTTATTTTACTCAACCTTTTTGTCACAAGACATTTTAGGGGTGCATGCTCATCTGTCGAAATGCTGAAGGGTTAAATGGTCAGAGAAAGGTGGGGAACCCTTGGTATAGCGTGACGGGAATTGCTGCCCGTGACATTACGCGTGTTGAAACATGAATCCAAACACGATAATAAAGGCTTGTGATGGGTTTCAGCAACCTGAATATAAAAGTGGGAAAAAGCTATTTCAGTTTAACAAAGTATGTCTGCGCTACCAGCTTCGAGCTTGAACGTAAGATTAGTTCTACAAAAACACATTCAATCTTTCTGGAAACAGCTAAAATGTCGCAAATTTTGGAACGTTTGTGTTATTTTAAAATTAACCATGAAACAACAACAATTTCATTTCTACTAAATATGTACGTGGTAACATGCATCAAGACGCCAGGTTGAAAAAACAAAAGACAACAGATTTTATGCATTTCTATGTCATGTAAACAATCAAAATAGGGATGAAGTAAGTACTCTCTCTTTGTCCATCAGAAACACATAATTTGTACGAATAGGCATGTTTTTTTTTCAATGTTCGGCACGACCAAAACCGCAAACACCTCAGACGTCAGTAGATTCTCACTAACAGAGAAGGGGCGGAGCATTTGTTTGTATTTGATACTGTAGGTTCCCCCATAACTCGCCCGCTGTTAATTATTATGTACACACTGAATCATCCTGTTCAGGCCGTGTACAATACGGGAAACGTGAAACAAAAGCTTCATAAACCAACATAACTGCGTTTAAATGTCCAGTTAGTGATGATTATCACCCCCGTTCATACAGGGTGAAACGCTTTAAGTTGCATTTGATCTTACCTCTGGAGACTTTCCCCGAAGACGGTCCTTTTGTGTTTCAATGAATGTCCAAAGTTTCTTCCTCTGGACAAATGAGTAACCCTTGAATTCTGAATTGAGGTCGTCCCGTGTCAAGTCCAGAAAATCGTTGACGCCCAGTCCCATACCTGTCAATTTNCACACAATGTAAGAAGCGCGCAGGGCCATAAAGCTTCGTTTCGTTCGCCGAGCAGAATATGCAGCAGCAAATTCTTAAACATTTGGCAGATACGAGCAGAAGCCTCAGCGTTTCCTGTAGAAACCTCAGCACTTTGTCAAGAAACTAAGTTTCTAAGAAAATGTAAACTTTTTTTGATGACTGTTCACATCATTGCAATAATTTCCCAGTGGTGGTCTACTTTATGTCTTCAATTCCGACAAAAATACAACTTGCTTTACACTCGTTTAATCAAGGTAAAGATCCTTGTATACAATACGTTATTGTAGAAAAAAACTGAGGGCAGAAAGATTAAACAGCCTACTATTTGCTGAGAAAATCCACGAACATTAGTTTTCAACATAATATAAGTTCTATTTAGAAAAAAGATTCCCAAAGACTCTCCTCTGATTTGCATGGACGTTCTTGACCGTGGTTCTTATTCGTCTATGGTTCTCATTTGTCTGAACCACGTGCTTCTCATCTGTCGGAACCAATGGTGGTCCACCCAAAATTTCTAGTGGTGCACAGAGAGTACCATAAATCCTTCAGTAGGCTATTTTATTGAGGACTAAGAATGAACATGCTTTGAGTTCATTGACCTACAGTTTCAACTAGTGCTCATGAGGTGTCAGCATAGCAAACTGGTCCATCAACTATATTTTTTGAAAAGATTGTCCATGGGCCAAAAAAGATTGAGAACCACTGGTCTATTTCATTTGAACGATGGCAACCAGGGCTTGGTATCCGTAGGGTCAGAGTTGGGCATTTTGCGAGGAGCCATAGCTCCGCCTTTTAAATTTTGGAGCCTGAGTTATCCCGAGGTAGCTCTAGGTCCGTTATCGGATACTAACAGTTTTAACTAATATAGTGAAAGCAGGGACGCAGCTAGGATTTTTCTAAGGGGGGGCTGAAGTTATGAAAGCAAAAAGCCTTGAAAAGGAAAAATTGCTTGTGATTAGAATAGCCAAAGAAAGCACATAATTTGTGGATAAACAGTTGACTGTACTGGCAACTAAAACTAGGGGTCCCTTCCAACTAAACTGCCATCTTGTTTCTTCGATTAACTGTAAACCTACACCACAGTGATCTCCTAAAAAGGTCAAGGTAATTCGCAAGCTGTTAGCAAAGTATAAGAGTATATGTGTAAAGTAAATATTGCGATTATGCTCTACGCAGCCACGACCCTTCATAAAAACAAAAGGCTTGTTCAAAATTTAGATCCTGCTTGTGCAAATAAACATCTCATACAGAAACCTACGTAAAACTGTTGCAAAGTTCACATTATAAAAAATGCAAACAAGCAGAGTGGCACAGTGTGAGCTCTGCTCTGCGCAACAATATATGCGGGAACGTCCATCCCACTCACCCCAGAGCGGAGCGCTTCAAAGAATTACAAGGAAAACCTTCAGCCTCTGCAAACAACAGGTAAAGGGCTTAAAAATCACTCGGTATTTTTTTTTTAGCTGCAAAATCACTGTCAGTGTCATTGAACAGCTAAACCTAATTAAACACCAAAGTCTGATCAACGCCTTTCACGCACTGACATAAGAACACTGTTGGTAGTTTAAATATCAAGCTTGCTTCCACGCTAGCAGAGCACGATACATCCAGTTCTTGTTATAGATGGTAGCAAGGACGGATTTAGGGAGCGCGGGGCCATAGGCCAGCTTAGTTTTTGGGCCCCACGCAAGTGTGACCTATTTGGCCGTTTGTCCGAAAAGCGCGAAAGTATGCCCCTCTTATATGCAGTGCCCCCTGAAAAATCTATCATTCGTTGTGCCTACTTTGGTTCTACAATTGCCTTAGATCTTCAACAGAAATTAAAGCCTTTCGTACATTCTTCTAAAGAACAAATGGCATTGCGATCTTTTCTTGGAATTTACTGCTCTTTCATGTAGTTCAGAAGTTCTTTTCGTTAAATTTCCGTGATTGTTAGCGTTTTTAGTATATTTATTTTTCAGATATAGACATTTTCATGCGTGACCGTGTTGCCAGTTGCCACCCTCGAAAGTATCGTCTAACTGTCGATCTGATTACTGCACGTAAACTCCTTTTTTATAGTAATAGTAACCACATATTTTATGAACCAAACAAGCACAATCGATTCAGTGGACACAGGGCTTATTTATGCCGTTCTGAACTTGTCATTTTCCAAGCAATACAAAATATAGAGTTTTAATCCTCTATACCAGGGGTGTCAAATTCATTTTCACTGAGGGCCATATCAGCATTATAGTTGCCCTCAAAGGGCCAGTTGTAACAGAATTAACCAAAATCATCTACGCTACGCCAATGCGTAAAAAGCGTCTCTCTGACGTAATAATGATTACGTTGCAGTGAAAGGAGCCTTAAAACTGCGTAACCTTTTTGAAGAGAGGCCTTAGGCCAGCAAGATGACTAAAATAACAAAGTTACAACATGGCAAAGAACGTCGTTCGCCTTTGTAAACATCTATAATCCACCATAGTTCCAAAAAATAAGCAGGTTGAGGCTTAAAATTTAAGCTTCGCGGGCCACATAAAAAGACGTAGCGGGCCACCAGTTTGATACATGTGCTCTATATGCCATAGACCGATAGTAAACAGCATGAAGACAAGTTTTGCACAGAACCAAAGTATTTTCGCAACACCTTCGGTTAACCATATGAAGTAAGCCCAACCTAGACACGTTTTTACCAGTAAAGCTCACGAGAAACTGTTCTGCTGTAGCTGATCTAAATAACATAGAGCTGCACCAAGCAATCTCTGTTTGCGGGAAATCCAGTAAAAACAACCAAAAGTAGGATCCAATACTGACAATATTGCTTTCCATCGGAGTTTTGCAGTGTCTGGCGGTCTTGCGAGGTTTTTGTCAGTGGAAATTTGAACATCAGTTAAGTGCCGTTTATTTCTTTTTCATTTTTTTTGTAACCGCTTTCATACAGACGACTTGAATCTCTCTCACGCACAGATGCACAATTTTGTCGTGTTGTTACTGTACTGATAAGAGTCTGGAGTAGATATTTGCATTTCCGCCCGTTTCAAGGTAAATTGTGAAGTTATGCCTTTGCGCAGTTTCGCAAATTTTTAGTTAACATTGAGTCGTCATAAGAAAGAGTTGCGAGGCGGCCCAAAAGCGCGGGGCCCATAGGTCATGGTCCATGCGTAAATCCTTCACTGGATGGTAATACAAACCACGCAGAAATGAAGAAAGCTGCTTCAATATTTCTCAAACCTCGAAAATTCATAACCGCCTAGTTTGATAAAAAATGTGTTTCTACGCCTTGTGGTACTGCTGAAGGGTATTCTGCAATGCACGCCATCTCGACGTCAATGTTGGTGAAAAATTAAAAAAATAAACACCAATATTGTGATGGATAAGGGGGGTGCTTGAGCCCCTTCCCCCCCTGGCTGCGCCTTTGAATGAAAGCATGGCGTTACCGAAAACAATGCTCTTTGCAGCACAACATGGCTCGACTGCTACGACGACACAACGCAGCAACGGAACAGCGAGTGTCTGGTGCTTCCATGGATTAATCATCGCTAAGGCTGTAGCATCGTAGCTAGCTGGGCGTGGTGTTACTTGAAATGTCATTCTAGTCAGAAATCAGAATGATCAATCTGGATCTGCAGCGGTGCAGTGATCTAGCAAGAAGAACTAAAACGCCCTCAGGCATTAACGTCAAAATCAGTGACTGGCTTTACAGAATTTCTTAAGGTTACCATGAACTTGAGCAGCGTTTTTGCTTGCAAATGCTCGCTGAATCTTCTCACCTTGTGATTGTTGTTTGTTCCCTGATTTTCTGATGCTAAGTGGGCAGATTGTAAAAAGAACTACTAGATTAACCTACTCAGATACGTGGTATATTTTTTTGGTTCTATCTTCTAGACCAGGGGTCTCCAAACTTTTTTGTTCGAGGGCCACATAAGCTGTTACTCAACAGTCCGAGGGCCACATATGCTGTTACTTAACAGTCCGAGGGCCGGACATCTTACAAAATGTGATTGTTTCAGGAAATGTTTCTGCCAAATCAACAAATTTTCCTTTGTTATATTGTTTTT
>JGI24158J21664_10003311_pt1 | contig 20149 bp, 13 predicted proteins | sample Ectturendosymbi3_FD_21664 | JGI IMG/M metagenome (IMG submission 21664) | reverse complement strand
CTAAGCCTTAACAATTTAAGACGTATTCCCACAAGCCTGCATAGGTGCATTCTAACAAGCCACGTAATTTTATACTGTATGAAAAGAAGTCTGCATAAGTGTAGTTTGACACTCAGGCACATTGGTCGCATTCGCACCAATAATGGATTTTTCAAACTTGTTGAGGCATTGCGATAGAATCACTCGTGCTTCTTTTCACAAAGTAAAAATATATGTGGCTTACCACTATCAGCATGTCACTGTCGCGCTGCATTACCTGCCAAGATGTCTGAGTACAACTGTCTCAGGCAACAAAACGCCTGGTACCCTAATATATCGTGAACTTTTGCAAGTCTGTTGCCATGGAATTGTTACGTGATAAAGACCAACAGTAGAACAATCCACTCGCGACTTTCGCAACACGCCTCTGCAGGCAAAGGAGGGTACATGAGTGAACTGCAAGCTCACCACTGCATGACATAAGCTGTGAACCTGACTTTTGTGCTGTGTGAGTTTCATACCGGCAAAAAAACTGTCATTGCAAGAATCAAATCAATTAATCGGAATGAAGATGCCGACTTCAGGTTTTTCCAGAAATATCTGTTTCTTAATCCCAATTTCCATGGGGAGCAAATGTCCGTTTTGCCCCCACTGCGAACGCCCATGCGATCATTGACTATTTTATATCAGGTTCAACAAACAAGGCTAGCTGATGGAATGAAACGAAGAAACGTTTTTGACTAATTGTTAGCATAAGTTAGCTTTTAGTATCTTTAGCGATTAGGTAATGTGCAGTACAAAATTATATTTGGCGATGACTTTCAATGAAATCAAGTGTCATGTCAACACCTTTTTGGGTCTGATGGGGGGATGCACCTCCCCGTATCCGCGCCTGGGCACAAGCCTCTGTTCCTTGTCTCTTGTTTCGAGCAACGTTTAGCGTGTTATTTGCAGAACGATGATTCTGTCTAAAACGGGGTCGGCAACCTTTTTCGCTTCGCGGACCGATTTCAGCCTGGTATTATTTTCCGAACCGGCCCTCCATAAAATAATGAATGTTTGGCACATGCAAATTTATTACAACTCGAAAGTCATCATAGCACTGATTCAGGATTCAGTGAGAGATCTTGGCTTGCTTTGCCGCAGTAAGATGCTTCGACCTGTAGGGATTATGGTAGTTAATGGCACCCGCAGTGTGTTCCTTATGTCAGTCGTTACAGCTCAGTCACTTTTGAACCAATTTCGCCTTGTTTCCGCATGAACCGCGTTTAATAACACGGGCGAAAACGCAGTTGTCAGTTAGAAAACGTAGTCGAACATAATTTGAAAATGACAGGTCGTTCGATTACGTTCCATATTTGAAGATAGTGCTTTAAACGTGCGCGAAACCGATGGCAGTGCAAGTGGTGTGACTATTACTAGTTCGTCTGTGATTCCAAAAAGAAACAGTGTACTTGGTAAATCTCTGGGCATGTTAAATCGGCGTTGTTTTAGTATCAAAGCATAAGATTACGTCGGCTGTGGTTCTTGTCTGTGCTACCATTTCTGTTCTGCAGGCAAACCAGCTGCACAAGTCCGTTGGAGAACTGACAACCATCTGCAGTTTAACCAAACAAAGTAAGACGCATTTGATCCTGTTCGTAAGATGTGTGGTGTTCAGTTTAAATAAGTGAAAATCTTCTGCGTGCAGATCCAATTTCAGTCAGAACCAAGATATGACCACGGTAGGTTCCAATCTGTTCATATATCCAACAAAATTCTACAATGGACAAACCTTCTTTTGTGAGATCAGGCATCCAGCGTTCAACACACCGAATGTGACAATCATTTTGTTAAATATAACATGTAAGTTGCTGCGCAACTATATGTGGCTTGTCTTTGTAACAGTGAAAAGTTGATTTCGAACTTGTGCGCTGAAAGTTGCGACTTCAGTTCAAGTTGTGTGTTGTACTAATGTATCACTGTATAATGTTAACCGGAAGTAATATTTCAGATGCGGATGTTATTGCAAACATAACCTCCGATCGTTATTAGCTGTCATTGCAGTTTGCATACTTGTAAAATACTGAAACTCAGTTGTTGGATTTTCGCTTCCAGATCCTCCTGAGGATCCAGCAATCATTGTAACGGATGACCGAAAAAGTTTGACCTGCATTGCAAATGGAAACCCAAAGCCAACTTTTACGTGGATATTACCAGATAGTGCATCTGTAGCGACGTTTAAAGGCGCTACAGTAGAAATGATCAATCCCTCGGATCCAGCGCGCAGCAATGACAATTACACTTGCGTAGCTAGCAATGGCGTGCTGCCTGACAAAAAAAAGAGTATGACAACCGGAACCGCTGTTACAGTTGTTCATTGTAAGTTTATGTTTGGGTGTTATTGTGAGAATGCGCAGTGATTTATAAATGTTTACGAACTTTTGCCAAAGATGGCTTGAAATTTGCGTAAGATACACCTTTGTCATAATATTTTCCTATTGCATGTTTGATCTAGTATCAGTTTTTGTGTGAATCGGTCGACTCCCTACCTGCGAATGCAACTGAAGTGTTGAAACAATTATTTATCTGTTATATCAACCGCCGTCCTGCGGTTGGATATCTACCGGGGAAACACTATACACCTGGCTTTTTGACATTCTTGCTAGCCATTCATCGGTTGTCACGGGTGAATGGGTGAATGGCGCTTGAATTACCTGCTGTATCTGAGTCGTATTGACTTGGTGTGCTGTCTTGAATAACTTTTGTGTGCTCTTTACAGGCTGTCACCATTGATTTTTGTTGGCTTAGTGTGAACCTCAATTTCTATTGCGGTAGAAAAAGACTTCCTTCTGCGTGGATGATGAACGATAATTAACTTGAAGTAATGTCTATGCCAGTGTTTTCCGACCTTTTTCAACTCGCGGCCCACTTTCACTGGCAGTTTTTAAAGCCCACTGTCAGATTTTGCAGCAAAAGACAATAATCAGTTATTGCGTGATGTAATAAACAATAAAGAATCATTTCGGCCAAACCGTAGAATCAGCTTGATTGTGTATCGTGCAGAGAAAGTGGTAGCCTACCGTTCAAACTTACAACGCAACTCAAGCATTCGCTTTTTTAATGTAACATTTTAGCCTGCTTCGCGGCCATCCAGTTGAGAAGCCCTGGTCTGTGCGACGCCACACCTATCGTGGGTAATATTCGGGCGATGAAAAACTCCTCAAATCGTAGCGTCGTTTGATTTGATAGATTGTTCAAACCAGACCCAAACAATGGTCGCGAAGGGTCAAAAATGAGTCGTGCCGAGGCGATCTAAACCTGGGTTGTATATCTTAACAGTTATCACTGCTTGTCTTTGTCTTTCTGTTGTGTTGGTGCTTGAGAAAAGAGGAGATTGCTGATATAAAAATGAACCTAGCAACTTACTGCTAAAAATCATCCATACAATGACTATTTTTTATAAAATGTTGTTTGAGGCATGGGTCGCGAGGTGTTCAGCAAATTCAGATTTGGGTCGCGCTCAAAAAAGTGTGGGAACAGCTGGTTTAAACCGATAATTGCAGTGAAATCTAGTCTTTTTTAAACGCTATTTCCTAACTGATGTATATGCAAAGGTTTTGCAAGTGGTGTGCAGCTTAGTTGGAAACGTCTTCTGCAAAAATATCCTTGTGATTTTTAGTTTTGCGATCTATTTTATCTTGTTAGCACCCTAAGTGTCTGTATTTCGATCGTTATGTATTAGGCAATTTATTACGAAGGTTAACCCACCATGCAGTTCTGTGCCTTCGAGATACCAACTGAATGAAAAACGAGCAGCCGTGAAGAGAAGTCACGCCACTGGTTTGTTTACAGTTCAATTACGATTGCCGAGCAAGATACATTAGTGAATGCGTTAGTGCATTAGTGCGCTCAAATTTCTACGGTTCGCCTATGCTTGCTCACCGCTTACAGCAAGCCAACAGATGATTTTTCCCTATTGTTTCTATATATATTAGAAATTATTTCCTGTTTATGTTTTTACTATTTTCTGATACACGTCTTAAACGCTTTTCAGTCACTCAGCAAGCGAACGTTGGTGCAATCGTCGGAGGCGTCATCGGCGGCTTATCTCTACTTATAATTGTTATGGTGTTGGTGTACTACTTCATCATCAAGCCTTCACAAGAAAAAGATACTGGTCCTTACCATTATCAAGGTGCTGCGCCGTATAAAGATGGAAGGTGCGTGCGTTGTTTTCTTCCTGAGTTGTTTAACCAGCTATTTTTTCTTCAGTTCGGTTGCAAACTGCTCATCTGTTGGTTTCAAAGTATGTTACTATAGATAGCATAAAAATGTATTTCAAATCATTCTAATGATGTCGTGTCTAACACGCAGAGTGCTAAGTGGAAATATTCAAATTTCTTTTGGTAAAACTAGCCGTAAAAGTACCAAAACTCTCATCGTAGGAATAGCGTACAAAGATTGGATGGTTGGGTCTTGTTAGTGGAATTTGAAAAAAAGAAAACAAACATAATTTGCCGTTGACGATATTCAAAGCGTATTCAAAGAAATACCTCTCTGCCATGCTTGGTGTAGGTCGATGTTTTGTGGTTGGGTGGATGGAGGCCAGGAATGAAGCGTATGATTTTAAGTTTTCGATTTGCAGCGAAGTCATTGTTCGGTCAATCTTAGCGTCGTTGATTGAGCCTCGAGACTTGAGCTCGTCTCAAGACCAATTACTGTCAAACTGGGCCTCGAAGATTCCAGTTCTCGTCTTGTTATCCAAAGATGTAGGTCTCGGCCTTTGACGCTTTGTATCGACATTTCTCGTTGAAAAGCCCCATCAGCTTAGCCTGCTCACTGTTGGTTTGATTCTTGATTAATGAAAAGAGAGAAAATGTTGGTTAAAACGAATGTAATTCGACGAAACTGAACTTCGGAAGTGCGGATAAATTTTTGAAAAATATGGACGAAGTCAAAAATTTCGAATCTCGGCCGTTCAAGCCTCGGGTCTTTGAAACGCGTCTCGACCTCGGGGTTACGGTCTCGACTACAGCACCTCACTACCTACCACAGCGCACTGGTACAAGTGAATATGCTTTGCAAGAAAAAGAAAAAACAGAACAAATCAGAAGAAAGATTTTGCCCCTTTTTCGAAGCGTTACTTTTGCTTGAATTCCAGTGCTCTCACTTTTAGGGATTTTTGGAACTTTTGACCCTTTTTAGGGATTTTTTGAAAAGTATCAAAATGTGTAAAACGAACTATTTTAGTTTATTTTGTAAATCATAGTTGGTGCTATTTTTAACATATTTTATGCTGCACCACCACAGATCTAGGGGTTTGTGGAGTTGCATTTGTGAGAACCCTGTTGAATTCTGACATTTGTTGGCTAATTTTTGAGTCCTTTTGTGATTTCAAATTACCTTTTGCAAAGTGCGTGATAGTCTTGGAAAAAGACTTATCTTACGTCTTCTGATGCTGATGCGGTGAACTTGTTGCGTTCTTCCTAATTTCTAATGAGACTTGGTGTTGGCTTTTTTATAGAAAGGCTAAGTAATTTTTTGTAACTGCTCCACAGTTCACGACCCATTATTGAACACCCAAACGAAAGTTTGCACAAGAACCGCCCACCCAGTCCCGGTGCGCCGCCACCCGAAGAAAAACCAGAGCACGAGCTTGAATCATCTGGAAGTGAGTCCGACGCCGACGAAGGCAATCACGACGTCGATGTCGAGGTAGCGCCCGCCACCAATTACGAACAGGAAGGCCAGGAAGGTGATGTGGGCGGAATAACCAGCCGTGCCTCGATTAATTTTCAGGTACGTTTGAACTATGCAATGCATTGTGAGCGTTAACTAAACACGGTGTCGTATGTTTCCAGAACACGTTGGTGTTGCTGAATATATAGTTTACTTCGTACAAGACGTTACTGGTAAGATTTAGCGATCATGGTACAATGTAACGTTACAAAAGGTTGGTGAAAAAGCACAGAGCCCGCTATTTGTCGAACTCGTTTTTGAGAATAATATGCTTTGCCTCAACGTCATTGAGGATTTTTGAGAGATGTCAGTAAGAAGCAGCCGTTTTTTAATTTTTTAATTAGTAGGCGAAAAATTCCGGTGTTTTCTCAATGGTGCTCTACCTCAGTTTGAGATGATAATTCTCGAGGATTACACTATGAACGCCTCATACACATTGATTTTCCTCCATGACTACGGGCAATTAACCCCAGCTTTACTCTCAGCTTAAAAAGAAGTTGGGAAGTGAACAGCGTGTGTGTCACTGAAATTCTTGAAGTTATCCAAATACGCTTAACTAGCTCGTGGCACCTGCCATTACAGCCTCTGCCAGAGTACAGAAAATCGTTTGTGCTTCCTTCGAAATGTGTGCTACAGGCCAGTGTTTTTGCGTTGACTAGTGTGCCATAGTGTATGCTTAAGCTACGGTGTGTAATAACGGAAGTCTTTCCAGTCGCGCGCTTTAAGTGTGGTGAAAAGTTTGTGGCAATTTGTCAGCTGTTATAGCAAGCGGCTTGATGCAGTTTTGCTCACCTCAGGTCCGCAGTCGTCCGAGTTCATTGTACAACATTTAGACAAGCACCGAGGTGGCAGTTTATTTCAATTTAACCGAAAAAAGACCGCTGCTTTAGCAGTGGTCAAGTTAAACGTATGGCAAATTACCACAAAGTGAACTTCCCTATTCTTTAGCTTAATTTCAGTGGTTTACGTTGGTTCTGACGACAATAACCGCATCTGACATATCCCCTGTAATACAGTTGTTATCAGCAAGAACAAATGTATGATCACCAAAAATGGTGCGTTGAAACCTGGGTTTCCTTTTTCGCTGAGACATTTCGGTCATTGTTCCGTAGTAGTATCAAAATTAGTCGTAACAATATTCACCAACCTACTTTTTCAGACGTTATGACCGAATTGACTCAATTTTTTTCGGTCATTTGAAAAAAATTCGGTATATCACCGTAAAATGACCGAAAAAATAAACCCAGGTCGAAACCGAAAGCTCTGCCCGGTGAACTTTCTCGACCGTTACCCGGACTGGCAAACAACGCGCGGTGCGTAACACTGTGCACATCATGCTGGTTTTTATGACAAGTCGTAAAGCAAAAAGGTGAAGTTGAACTGTACTGCGACAACACAACTTATTGTACCTGCCATGCTTCAGATTCTGCTGATTTTAAAGTATCGTTGTTTGCAGCTTTCTTTTGTATTCCTAACTATGTTGAGCGAAAATTACAGGAGGTTTCGGTTCGCAAATTTTCATCAAGTGCGTGATTTTTGAATCACGAATGTAAGTCGAAGGTTTTGTGCATATCTATCGGATATAAATCGAAAGTTTTTATAATTTAATATAAAATTTAATGAAAAGCATTGTAACTAAAACATTGCTGTGCAAAATGCAGGTAGTTCCCTTCCCTTCAAGTCTTTCACTATTTTATGTGGAACCAAGCAAAATGGTGGTCGATTTGCACGTCAGCGTACGCTTATTTTTCGAAATTTTGCAAAAAAGTGTACTTCATTATTCTCGATTGTTTTGTTGGCACTCTTGCTTATAGTGTAAATATCAACGGAAGTTAGTACATCACGTCAAAGCTAATGATTTTCGGTGTTTTAAAATACAATCATAAAAAATTTAGAATTTGGAACTGTTTGGCTTACGAATGTCTATGAACTTCAACAAACAGTGAAACAAACAGTATCCTTTTCAAGAACATTATTTATGCTTTGATTTACAGCAATTCGTTTGGAGGATATCAAAGAGATCCTCATAAATTGCCGAGTTTTCAAATTAGTGTGCGCGTGAAAAATCGCCTATTTCAGCACTTGAAGGTTTAGAGCAGGGCTGTCTAAATTTTTTTTCAAATTGAGCCAAATTTGATGACGTGAAAGCGCCCGCGGGGCGGTGGGCTAGCAGTCCCTTCGTACATTGGCATAGTCCAGGCATTTCGCTAAGAGTTTGAAGCAGAAACACTCACATGTGACGGTCTTCGTGCACAAATTCGCTCTCAACACATCAAAACACGGCGGGAAACACCTTCCTAATCCAGGATTCAGCAGGCTATATACAACACAATCTGAAAACAACGCCGCGAGCTATGTGAAATGTGTTCGTACGCCGCACTTTGGACACCCTGGTTTAAAGCAGTGATTCTCATTCGTTTTCTGTTCGTGACCCCTCTTGGTATTTTCACACAACTTCCGACCCTTTCCTGCTCCTTTTTCAATATGTATGATGTAACCATCGATTACCACGAAAGGCGTTTCCAGAAAAATGCAACGAATTTTCAAAGAAGCAACGAAGTACCACAACATTGTTAACACGAAAATGCATTTCATGACATTTATAATTTCAAACAGTAAGTGAATTTTACAAACATTTTCAATGCGACTTTGCAACCGTTTGGCCAAATTCGTAATTTGTTGTTAAGTGTTTGACAGTACTGATCTCCCATCATCCTCAGCTTTCCTTCGATTTCGTGTTTTCGTTTTGACGTGAAATAGAGCTGAAAAACCACTCTCGCAGAGATATGTTGTGGTAAATGGACACAACATATTCGAATAGCCAGTTCAGACCGATGTGGATATGATTCACGTACAGCTCACCACAACCGAGGAAGTGCATTTTCATGAAAAATATCACGTGCTGATGAATCATTTCGGTGATCACAAAATTGGTGACTGTAGTTCATCACAAAATTGTTCCAATATTATCTATAACCAGAGAGGTGGGGAACGGATTTCGTACAAGCGCAGTTTCTCCCTCCTTGAGCTCAGGGAAATATCGATGAGAGTTAATTTCAAGGGATTGCAGGTGCTCTATTAGCTCTGTTATGGATGTCTTCAAACTCTCAAGTTCTTCAGCTTCTTTAAATCAAACTTGACCATGTCTCAAACATAGCCACATTTGTCTGCATTGCTTTGCGACGCCAATTTTGCAACTTCGAATAAAATGCTTGCAGATTGTCGCGAACTTCAGATTTAAGTTACTTAATTTTTCAAAAATGTTTGCCAAATAAGCAAGACTTTTCAACCAACTGTCGTCACTAAATTAAGACAAGGACTCGTTTGCTTTCAGTTCTGAGAATGACTTTATTTCATCCTTCATCTCAAAAACGCGGTTTAAAAACGTTTCCTTTCGATAGCCAGCGTACAAACATGTGGAATNGAAGACCAAATATGAGAAAACGGAATGAATAATGGATTTATAAAGCCTTGTTTTTTCAATGTATAAAGCCTTTTTTTTCAAAAATTCCGTCCCAACTCGGTTTGGACTTAATAAGCAGCGGATTTATTATCCGTCGATTTGCTAATGGGTGTCTGCTGTACTTGTGTTTCTTGTCCATAGTGAGAATAGAAATGAAAGTTTATACCACTGCAATAACGTTTCTTCCTGAATGTTGACTGCAACTCCACAACAATAAACTGCTTGTACGCTATCTTAGACAACAACTAGTATAAAATTAGAATAAATCCCTTATGACGTTGTGACGTGTTGGAAGGCTTTTTTCTATGCCGTGTGAACGTAGGTTTCAAAAATTCAGCATCAAGAACGACGTTGCACAAAAAATGTGCTTTTGCCCACTATGGGGTGAAACCGAATGTCAAATACTCTTCAAAACACTCGCGTTTCCTGTCCATGGTAAGAATAAAAATGGAATTATCATAATACTATTGCCAGGTAGAATATGCTTCTACCTGACTGCAACTTCATCGCTGGTGTCAAAGACTGCAACTGTTTCGGAACAAGAACGACCAAATGCGTCAATTGACACAAGTAGTATACCGCTTGTGATTTTTTTCACCTCGGATTTCGACAATAGACGTGCAGAATTTTGGATGATGAAACTGACAGGTTTGATTATACAACTGCACAACTGCGGTATGACAACGGAGAAGCGTAGTTTGATCTTCAGGTCGCGACTTCGGATTTTGTTTTTTTTTTCGGTCATAGACCATATGTTTTTGAAATGACCAAAAAAATTTAAGTCAATTCGGTCAGAAATGCAGACTAATGAAAAGTGTTACGCAGAAATTTGATACAACTGTGGGACAAATGACCGAAATGTCTCAGTGACCAAAATGTCTCAGCAAAGAAATGACCGAAATGTCTCAGAGAAAAAAAAGAGATTCGGATGCATACGTTGCCAGTCATATTTTCCACTACATTGTGATATTTGAATTGATAACTCGGATAGTATAAATTGCACGTGGTAGTAAATTACGGTATACGCTATGTGCTCCGAGAAGCAGATTCACTGCGATGACCAGATTTAATGATTTGAATTTTTAAACGTATCGTCTAATTTAAATCATAGTTTCCCCTAAAAAAAAATTACGGTCCCAGGTTGAGAAACGTTGTTTTCGAGAAAATCTTGCAGAAAGGTTGAACTCTTAGGATTTTGTATCTTTGCACGTTTTTAAAGTTATCAAAAACTTTACAAGTTTTGTGGTGGATAAGATAGTTCTACAACATCATTATAAGCAAGAAGCTTGTTACAGGTAATGGATAAATGCCACTCCGACACGAAAGTTGATCTCTGGGCTTTTTTAATAGGTACTTATTTATTGTTGCATAGGCGTTTGCAATAACCCATCGGTTTCCCCTGGCGCCTGAAATATTAATGACTTGGCTTTAAATCAGTCAGCAGGTAATAGTTGTTCATTAGGCTCAATGGCTTATTGTTGTACCGAATACTGAGGTTTGTTGGAGGACTTGACCGTTGAAAAATACTGCGCATACGGCCGACCTATATGCAAGTGTAATGCATAGAATGGAGAATGTACGTTGAGCAATGTGCAACTATTTAATGAAGTCTTGTATTCATTCAAAATAAGTTTTTTTGCACTGAGAAAAGTGAGAATGCAATTGCGAAACCATGCAGACACAACCAGTGAAACGTTTTAAGCGTTGAAAGGGCTATGCGAGATGTGCACCATATTAAATTTGAAATGATGCAAGTGCACGAGAATGAGATTCCACTGCGCAAATGGTCTGGTGGTACACTACTGTGCAGTTGCGCACCTTAGAGGGAATATTGTTGCGCTCGTTAACGACGTTAGGAGCTTTCAATGATTATCAAAGGTTCCACACCAAAAGGTCTGTCCAGGATGGTTGTTTTTCCGACGTCATGCTGTAAACTGTTAAAGCGCGTACTGTTTATCTGGACATAGAAAGGTTATTTGTGTTCTAGAGAGCTGCATTTTTACCATTTCTGCCGCACCCATGGCCTTGCGGTCCTGAGCAATCAGTGATAAAAACCGTTTGCAGTCTGAAAATTACCCGCGCAAATGTGTGCTGCATACAGCAAGCTTCAATGCCTTTTGTCAACTTTGGTGGGGGGGGGCATTCGGCCGGACAATTTGTTTTTCCGAAATTATGCGTTTATCAGGCACAGATTTGTGCCAATAAATGCAAGCTCAACAGCAGTTCCTTATATGTATGCATTTTTGTATTGGATGTTTAAGGTGGTAACAATTTTGAGCTTGGAAGTGTTACATTACAACGCAACAATGCGTTCCATTGGTTAAAAATTAATATAACAACTCTGTCTCTATGTTTGTTACGATTGGTGCTCTTCAAGTTCTAAAATGCCTCCCACCTCGACCTACCACTGCTCCTGCGTCCCTAACTGCTTGGCTCTTTACAGTCTCACTATTTGTTGTATTCGTGGTTTGGTGTGAATATCGATTTATCACATGTATATATTTCCCATTCAGCCATACTGGAGGCATTCAGTTTGCGAGGTTAGTCCCATTTTATGTCGCTGCACGACGTTTCGTTCCTGCATTTTTTTGCACCCACGGACGAGCTTGTTTTGTGTTCGAAGCTTGATGTGCTGTTCAGGTTTTTCTTTTGAAGTTCATGCATCAGCATTCTTTCATTTTTGGTTCATCGTAGCTGTTCTGTTGCTTGTACTCTTACACGTTCATCGTTCCGTCAACTTTTCTTACATTTTGATTTGCATGCAGTTACAACCTTAAGTGTTTTTTAGCTAATGTTTCTCACTAATTAGTTGGCAGTCGCACGACTGTCGCGGCTTAAAAAAGACTTGAGGTGGTTTGTCCCTGCGTAGGGTACATATGATGTATGACTGTGCGTAAGAAGCAGTTTCTCCTTCTGCAAGATCGTTGGTGTTGTTTGAAAGACTACCATTGACAGTGATTTGCAGAGGCAGCCTGCTGCAAATCGGTTGGTTTTGTTTTTGTAGAATATTCATCTTCATAGTGTGATGGAGTATTGAACTAAAATCGTAATGTGCGTAGTATGAAAAGTTGCCACACTGATGAGGTCCAGGCGAACTTGCTGCCAGCAAACTGGTCTTGTAAGAGGTCTTACATCCACTTCCGGCTGTCAGCGGAGCCGGAACTCAAATTCCAGGCCCTTTATTCCAGCCCCGGCTCCAACATCTAAAAGTTTTTGGCTCCAGCTCATCATTTGGTCCAGTGAAAACTGAAAACCGTGGGACATGTACAGAAAATTTGAGATGCCCTCATCTACATATAAGTGAGGAAAATTATGTACACTCACGGCAATCCTGGTAATTATAAGTGCTACCAAGACTGCCTCTTGTGTGAGACAAGCAATTCTAGGTTCTCGTGCAACGTTTGAATGGCAAATTGAGCATGTCACGCATGTTCGTGTTCTGTTTCACTCCACCGTTACTCACTACGTGTTGTGAAATGCGGGCTAATATCTTTGTGGAGCTGGAAATCTTAAGATAGTGAATAAAAGCAAATGGCAGGTTTCTCACGGTCTTTCTGGATATGACCTTCGCTGCATATCGTGCCAAGTTAAAAATGGTTTCGATGTTCGCGTGACGTGGCATCGAGGCACGGAAGCGCGATGCGATCCCGACGAGTTCCTTCCAAGTATTCGCCCAACCGGCCGTGCTCGTGCCACTTACGCAGACATCTTAATGCACCACTGTCCACCGTCTTTTCAAATAACGCTGTAATGGGTTTGGATTTATAAGGCTTCGCTTTGTATCGATCTAAACATATGGTCTTCATTCGCAGACGAGTAAAATCAATAGGCGGATTGGGGAAATTTTATGAAGTGACAGCTGTTTGTTCACTCATTTTCTGTTTGCGGTGTTACTGCTTCGCCATTACACGTTTTCCACGTAAAATTCCCCTACGGCATTTATATCACAGTATTATTGCTGTCTTGTTATGTGCACTGTAACTTTGACATTTGTATAAGCAGGCCAGAAGAAAACGGCCGAGTGTTTCGCCCGCTCACCGACATAGCCGCACGGAAGGTCATATGACCAGGAAGGAATCCCCTGCTCCAAAGTCGAAGTCTCAGCCCCGTTATGACGTACCACCTGGCGAAGAATATGATGTCAATTATGTAAGACAGTTATTGAAATCTTAATGCTGATGCTTGCCATTGTGAATGTGCGCGTTTGTGTTCTGCCTTCGTTTAATTAGACTGTGATTGCCAGGTTGCGCGAAAAGCGTTTCTGTGGCGGTAGCTTATTAAAGCAATTTGACGCAGTCTCGGCGGAAGTTACGTAACTGAATGCACTTGCGACTTTCGCTGCTTTTGAACTTCGTTGGCAGTGAGTGAAAATTTCATGTTTGAGTGAAAACTTAAGCCACCGCTGGCTGTGCAATTGACTGGTCCGCTTTTGAAACTTACACCTAGCCTCGTGTGAAATATTGTTTTCCCCTGTTTTGTCAATTTGCGAAGCTCATACAGTATCTATAATTTTCTGCCATTGTCTTTGCCCAAATGCTTGACCACCTTTCTATCAAACATCTAGTTGTTTGTTTTCCGACTTTTGTACATTCCCTTTCATCGCTTATCATTTAAAGGCCCTCCCTAGAGTACGTCTGTCAACCAGATGTGGTCGGAGTCACATTTTTAGACACGGGCTCCGCTCCTGTTCCAAATTTTTTGAATCCGGATCAGGGTCCGAATTTTTTCAAATTTAAGAATCCGCCTCCTGTTCAGATTCCGGCTACCATCGACGCAACCGAAACTAAGCAATGTTTTTACATAATAAATGCTATGCATGAAGACCACGCAGACTCCTGCTACTGCCGAAAATCACAAGTAACTCCGGATCCGGGTCCGAAAGAAAAATGCAAAATCCTGCCGGAGTCAGAATCCGGCACTCCGCATCCATTTAGACACCTCTGCTGTCAACCTTACGATCTCATAACAGTCTTTCGGTCTGTGAATCCAACTGCCCGCCATGGTTGAGTCACTGGCACGTTGCTCGTAGCTGTGTCGTTGCTCCGTAATTTGCGTCATAGCTTTTCAGCTTTAGTGAAACCAGGTGTATGAGTACGGCCTGTTTTCCGGTTATTGTTTGTCGCAGCTTGTGTTTTCATAAATTCATTTACCAGTTCAGCCTAGAGTCTGCTGGCTTTCTCTACTCTTGCTTTTGTCTTCAGCATTTCACAAGGTTTTGCTTGCAGATTTCAGGACTGAGGGTGTGTGTAGTTACGTGAAATCGATTTCGTGTGAAAAATGTGCTGATTGTTCGACTACCTCACCTTTGTGGAGCCTAATTGCTTGAATACAGATATGTGAAAGTCGGAATCATTGGAAAGTTATGAAAGCGGAGCGCAGTCGGCTGATTCATCGAAAGTTGCAGCAAATGTAGAAGTTTTAAATTGATTTATGTTGTTTCAAAAAACTTCCTCCCTGCGACTGCCCGCATAAGATCTAAAGCAGCTATCTCATACCGAAATTCCTTACTGAGCCAAAAATCACGTTGCTATGTTAATGAGGGCCGCGCATTGAATGACTTAATCTTAAGCCACTGTACTGAAAGCGTTCGAATCCTGACTGCAACGACAATGAATGTTTGCCACCTTTGACCACCCCATAAGTGTCATGTCATATGCAAGTTTAGTGCCAATGGAACAACAAGGGTAGAAGTCAGAAACCTAGAAATAAGTTTTTTGCGCAAAGTTGTTAGAGAACACGTGGGAATCCACTACCCGTACAGACGTGATCAACTGGCATTGAGAACTACGGCATCAAAAACATCAAGTGTAAGATTACCAAAACAAGGACAGGTTGTCCTTTTGTATTTCTACTACAGCGAAAACGTAAACTGTGCCGCATACGGCCCGCGGGTTGGAGGACATAGCTGATCCAAACATTTCCTTCATATGTATTAAACCAGTAGTCCTCACTGCTCAGTGACACTCGCAAACAGTATAAGTAAAATTTCCACAATTTCTGGGAATATCTCATCATTCGATGTTTTTCATTGGGTCAGCGCCATCGTGAATCTCTTGTTTATTTTCTGTGGCAGTCTGATGACCAGCCACTNACCTATCGGGATGACTATCAAGGCCACCCGGACAGATACTACGACGATGCATACAATCAACCTCAGTTCGTTGGTTACCCGGTGAGACATGTTTTTTGACGGCGACGTGACCACCTTTAACTGATGAAGCTGATCGGAAATAAGCTGCAAATATTTAGATGTTCATGTCAATTATTGTCATGAAATGTTGAGATTACTCTATCTTGTATGAAAATTAATCGATAAATTTCCATCAGAGTATTTTCTGTTAGTCTTCAAACCTTCTTGACACTTGTTTGTTATGTCGAGTTGCACAATGCGGTTTTATGCGTGCAGAATGAAACAAGAAACCATCATGTTTGTGATTTTTTTCCTTTTGTAGTCACAGCGGAACCCCCCTCAGCGCTTAGACAGTCTTCCTCAACGTGAACCAAAATACACGGAAATCGACCACAGCGATTACAGTCCGAGTAAGTACCTTTATAAGTGGTCAGGTTATTGAAAGAAATTTAAATACTGCGCTGAAAACGCGTTTTCTATCTTGCTTCGGTCATGCTTCAAGCTGTGATTGTAACATATGTAAGCATTCTTTAAGAGACCTGCATCTGATTTTTATTGTTTCACTCAAGCCCTTCGATGGGTTTGGAAGGGCGTTCCTGATAATACGAGAGTGCTATTTGATCTTGTTGGTTACTGCATTGGTTGTAGTCGCCAAACGCCTGACATTTATACTAAAAGTCGTTAAAAGATATTTCATCCTTTGTCAGTTTAAGTATATGTCGATTAGACGGTCAATCCGCCGCGGTTACGAGGCTACAAATTAAAGTTGCTAGAAAAACTTTTCTGTTCATCTCGTATAAATACCGCATCATCAGCTGTTGTCAGTTATCATTTAACCATTCAGCATGTCGTTATTCGAAGCGTCCATGCGTTTGTCACCGAAAAAGTAGCTTGTATCATGAACACCCTGCCCACAAAAGTGACTTCGCGAGCAGAATAGCATTTGGTCGCGTTTCCTTACAATATTCCTTATGCGAATATATGTACAGCACATGTATGCATTGGGCTCTGAACAACATCGAAACATGTGCATCGTTGGTGCGGTAGTGCAAGCAGCTTTTTCAGTTTAGACCCGTGAATTGTTGTCTTGTCGAAATTTAAGTCATTTTTTTCAGGCGACAGAAGGGGGACGTATGATGAGCCGGTTGAGTACGCACAAATTCGTCACGGTTACACCCACGTGGTGTGAGCTGCTGTGCCCATTACAGGATTTCGGATTGTTACGTCACTAATAGCGGAAAGGCGGAGTGTTGATGCTGCTGGTCGCTGTATATATATATATATATACTTGTGTGGTGCGCTTACTACTCTTGTCATCTGATGGACGCCCGACGTAACACTAATGGTCTAGCTCCCGTTCTTTATGTCGTTATTATTACGTGATTTTACACCAAACAAGCTTTTTGGGTGTTTGTCGTTGTACTAGCATAGACGCCACCTTCACTTTTTTGTTCGTTTCATGGCCTCTGTTATTTTGTTTTCTTCGAAATCTAAGAATCGATAGATGCCCTGTGGCGTGCAGTTTTGTGCAGCGTCAAGATAATAGAACAAGTACTTCTTTGTGATAACCCGATCGATTTAAATCTGAGTCACGCAAAGGCGTGCTGCGTAGATAGTAGGTGGTTGTGAACTGCTTCTGCGCATAGCAGCAACGTTTGTGAAGGCGTCATTATATTCGGGGTTACGACAGCATAAAGATTTATTTCATAGACGTGCGTATTTGCAAGCTTTGGTAATAACATTTTCATCGCGCCTGTCAGATTTTTTTCGTAATGTCATACTGTGGTGCTAACAGCTGCTGAAGACGATAAAACTTCATGTTAGCTGTTTTTCGCTAGCTCGTTGTGTATTATATGTATTATAGAGGTGTGTTTTGCAAAGTATGCACTGGTGCTCACTGAAAAAACGGTGCGTGATTGATTTGACTTTTTTTTATACAAAAATTTTGTATTCAGCTAACGCCACTTACGCGGGTAGCAGCTGTCTTTCACACTTGCAGTTTTGTGTAATCAACCGTTTGTGTTTGTCTTTTTCTTGCATTTGCTAATTTCAAGCAGGTCATCATCCTCTTAGTTTGAGACATTAAGTGTGCAAGATCAAGGCCATTCAGGCTGACAGTTGATAAACAAACATACCTAGCCACGGAGGCGATTGATGAGCTTGACTGAAGTGGGGTTTGACGCTGGCTGGAGCGACCCACCGTCACAAAACCCATTTTTCTTGAACCTGTAACTTCCCAAACTCATCATTTTTAAAATACATGGTGTGCACGGTTTCAGATTAAGAGCGCAAACAGGATCAGGCAGTTTCTCAAGTGTTTGCCGTAGCTGCGCTCCTGAATCTGCTTAACGTGTAATCGCTTGTTAATTCGTTACAGAGCGATCTAACAAGTACTTTGGCTAATTGTGCCACTTTTTACGTTCTTTACAGTATGTCATTCCGCCAATGCCGAAGTCGTGTAAAGTAAAACACCGGCAAAGTCTACCTGGTTCAGTAGCGGATCTCTGCCCTTGTGCCTACAAAAGGGAGAGGTTTTTGTTGAACGGCTTGTTTTACAGGAAATGTTTGTTGTATCTGGACCTGGAGGATGGGGCAGTGTCTGTTTCGGTGGCGTTACACTACTACGTTACCCACATGCTTTTCTCGTACCCATTATCCGATAACTAAGCGTTAGCCTCTGGCGCTTCCGACGAAAAAGGTATAACGCCATTGCTCGAACTACATATATTTTGCCTACGTCTCAGTTACATACATGCGGATAATCGCATATCGTACGCGTCACTGACGTTTGATATTTTCGAAGCACTCATGGTAGGTTGGGTTTTAGGCGCTGGTTTGCTGTCCCAGAATTATTTGTTGGTTCTGCCGGCTTGCTGTGCTCATTTTGTATTATCACTATTCCATTTCGCAGTGTGCTGATTTGGCGTTAGAACGTTGGTACATCGGAGCGTTTTCTGCCGCGCCCAACACACCACTGTTTTTTCTACACCACTCAACTGCTACGTTTTAATAATAAATGAAGTAGTTCGTGTTGCTGAAGTCCTGAAAACTTAAATTTTTGGTGGATAACAACACCTCATGGCAGAACCGTCGCCAGAAAATTTTCAAGGGGGCTTTTCGTTTGTGCAGGGGGGCTTGACATCCTAAAATTCGAAAAAAAACTCCTGATTTAGTGTTTGTTGTTTCAATTTGGGGGGGGGCTTAGCCCACCAAAGCCCCCGTGGCGACGGGACAGTCTCATGGAACTACTTAAGAAAATTTGATCTTTAATTTCTTGTGGCACGTGCGTAATTTTGAAGTTAATAACATCGGCAGTGTTGACAGTGAGGTTGTTAGATCTTGTTAGCTTGTGGCACTGCGTATGTCAAGTCGGTTTGTTACGTAGGAAATACTAAATGAAGTGAAAGATACCTTAGACATATGGCAGTTACGTTTTTCATTTCATGATGATGCATTTCATCTGATCTGACAAAGTCGTTAAGCTTTTTGTTGACACCCTCGACGCATGTTTCACGGTAACTTTTTTCGCACTACTTTTTTTGCAACGAAAATTTCCACAAATGTTCTTCGTACCTAGACACATCGATCCTGAAAATTTCAATTTCAAGTAAATTGAGCAAGAACTTTTTGAGTGAAGAGTTCTACATCAACCTACCTTACTAGTCCAAGGCTACAAGACATTAAAAACGGTTAACTGCTAATAATTGCGTGGAACACGGTAACTTTTTTCGTACTCCGTGTTCTGCAATGAAAATGTACAAGAATGTTCTCCACATCTATCCGCATGACCCTGAAAGTTCAGGGAAACTAAGCAAGAACTTCATGAATTATCAGGGGCGTCATGAAGTTAGATGACGTCCGGTGAAAGAAGCAAGTTTGGCGCCTCATGTTCGAACCTGAGGTCTTTCGGAAGCAAATGCAGTGTATTGAAGGAAGACATTGTTGGCACTGCTTGGCGCCCGGGAAGCTGGTGCAGTTTGGTATCCAGAAACGTTTGCAAAGCCTAGCCTACAGCACTTTGCAAAACGCTGAGGTCCTGATGGTTGTTACATAAAACAGGAGTGATTAGGTTTTACGTCCATGCAGTCCTTAGGAGTCACACATTTTTTAGACTCCGTTCCTGTTGAGAGACTCCTGCTCCGAAATGTTTGAGAGCATTAACTCCGACTCCTGTTAACACTGCATTATTCCGAGTTACTCGTATCAAAAAAGTAGTGTCTATTTGCCTCATGAGGAAAAAGCTATGCTGTAGCTATTTTACCTTTAGGCGTACACGAGCAATTGAAGTTGTCGCGTGACAAGTACAATACACAAAGACAACACGTTAGGGTCATGGTTTAGCCCAGTGGTTATCAAACTTTTATGAGCCGTGGCCCCCTTTAAGTTTAGCTGGCGAATGCTTAATAGATCATGACATTTGGGTTATGCAATATCACGGCAAAGCTATCAAGTGAATGCCTCTGCTCGTGGCCCTCAAGGGGGGCTGAAGGCCCAGTTTGAGAAACCCTGGTTTAGCCTAAGCTTCATGCACTGCTGACAAAAAGTGCCAAACAGCTTGACATCACTGAAATTATGACAACACGTGTCCATGCATGTGAGACTGAGCTGATACAGACGTGGTCAAAGAAGCGAGTCATGCATTTCAAATTATCATGGATTTTCGAACTTGTCATGTGACCACTTCAACCAATCGTGGAAAGTTAATAGCAAAAGAGCTCCAGCGGTGCTTTTGCCTTGTAAGGCAAAATAGACACAGTTTAACAAATACAGGGTGTTTCACAATTGTTGAAACAAAGCGATTGGGCACAAATCCAGGATTTTAAATGATACCACAATGATGATTAAATTTATTGAAA
>JGI24158J21664_10003306_pt1 | contig 20158 bp, 14 predicted proteins | sample Ectturendosymbi3_FD_21664 | JGI IMG/M metagenome (IMG submission 21664) | reverse complement strand
GAATTGCATTAGGTGCGCACCAACCAACCAATCATAGCAATGAATTGCATTAGGTGCGCAGAAACCAACCAATCATAGCAATGAATTGCATTAGGTGTGCACCAACCAACCAATCATAGCAATGAATTGCATTAGGTGCGCAGAAACCGACGAATCACAGCCATGAATTGCATTAGGTGCGCACCAACCAACCAAACACAGCAATGAATTGCATTGGGTGCACATCAACCAACCAATCAATCACAGCAATGAATTGCATTGGGTGCGCATCAACCAACCAATCAATCACAGCAATGAATTGCATTAGGTGCGCAGAAACCAACCAATCATAGCAATGAATTGCATTAGGTGCGCAGAAACCAACCAATCATAGCAATGAATTGCATTAGGTGCGCACCAACCAACCAATCATAGCAATGAATTGCATTAGGTGCGCAGAAACCAACCAATCATAGCAATGAATTGCATTAAGTGCGCACCAACCAACCAATGACAGCAATGAATTGCATTGGGTGTGCATCAACCAACCAATCACAGCAATGAATTGCATTGGGTGTGCATCAACCAACCAATCACAGCAATGAATTGCATTAGGTGCGCACCAACCAACCAATCATAGCAATGAATTGCATTAGGTGCACACCAACCGACCAATCATAGCAATGAATTGCATTAGGTGCGCAGAAACCGACCAAACACAGCAATGAATTGCACTTGGTGCACACCAACCGAACAATCACAGCAGTGAATTGCATTAGGTGCACACCAACCAACCAATCACAAAACTTCCCACACCAAAAGCGCAACAACCAACCAACGACATTATCCTGGGCGGTTTTGTTGCAATGATCCTGTGCGTAGCTCCTGGTGGCTTCNACCACAGGGTTGATTGTGGAGCTGACATGGTTCAGATTTTCCTTCAACTGAAGAACAAGAAAAGGTAGAAGTGGTTTAAACGAAGTGGTNTTTTGGAATAAGCAAGCGACTTCATGCAAAAATCTGCTGAAGAGATACCTTCCCAACGTATGGAGCGTCGTCTGTGTTCTCAACCTCTCGCTTGCCAGCCATCAATATGCGGTGGGCTCGTCTGGCGATATTACCTGAATCGAATAATGTCAACATATGAAGTAGAGCGAAAGAAGGGTATGGAAAAGATCCAGTGATTCCAACATTGATTCCTCAATTTTGTTAATCAAAAAATATATCGACAAAATAGTGGCATTAATTTAATTTTTGTCCATTTAACATTCGCTAAGGATGCAAGTAACGACAGACACAGGCGTTGACACGCACCAGCAGCGGGGAGGGCCACCAGGGGTTTGTTGGACCTCATCGCAGCAACACACTTGTTGTGTTCGCGTTTTATTCCCTCCTCCGACGCCTTGATGAAGTTGACAATGTCCATCGAGTTGTCGACCTGCTCTGTCAGGGCGTCCATGTTGTCGGACCATTCATCTTTGAAAAAAGCGAGAAGATCAACGTCATGGAGAAGAATACAGAGCAGTAGAGTTTACGTTCAATTATATCTCAGCAGCTGTTTTCAGAATCATATCAGAAGGTGACGCCGGCCACCAACGCAGTGACACGAACACGCAGACACCGTTTCAACCTGTAACTAACAAACTTGTGCAAAGTAGGCGTTGTTTGTCAGTGAAGTATGCGTGTGAAGCATTGAACACAGTTCTTAACAAATCAGTCCAATTTAATCATCACTAAAAATAGAATGCGTTGCAGTCGTTGTGAAGATACAAAACTAATAATAATTGTTCGAACAAAAAATTAAATTAAATTTAAATTAATAAAATAATTGTACGAACAAAAATTTAAATCAACAAAAATTCAAATTAACTAATGGGTTCGTTACTGTGTACAAAAAGAAAGGTCTGGACTACCAGAAATTTTCAACTGTGGAATATAACGACAGATTGGCGAGTCAAGTAAAACTGGTTACATCCACGGGAAAGCAGCCCAGGGGCGTTCAAGGACAAGCATAGTTACTGCATCTCCGACCTTGTTTGGTCTCGTCTTGATGTGGAGCCAGCAAAACTATCTGAGATTGCTCAAAACCGTGAGGTATTTCAGGTCTTCCTAGGCCTGCCCTTGGCCAAGTACGGTGGAAAAATTCGTAGGAAACACAGCGTTTCAGGAAAAAAACTTGGTCAAAAAGGCCCGCTGTCGCAATTCTGTTCCAAGCTTTCTCTCCACACATGATCGGGACTAGAACTATAATTACGAGCTAGTGAGGAACCTCTAGTAGCTGTGACGTGAGTTCAAAATACGAACTCGGGAATCTTCGCAAACAACCCTGATTGCACAAACTCCAGCCAATCACAACTTTGTGAGAAGTATGTTTGACCAATCAGCATTCACGGCGAACCGTTACGCTCGAGGAAGCAGTGCAGCGTCAATTTTACCTCGCAACGCTTTGAAATGGTCTTGAGCTTGTTTGTTGTCAGGATATTCTAGAACTATTCTTCCAGCGTTAATGACCTGCAAATTGACAAATTCAATAATTTCGCACCATGGCGAATAAAATCAAACACAGACGAAGCATTGCCATTGAACGCAGGTACCAAACTGTTTGTTTTTTATTATTTGCGTCTACCACAGCTATGTCCAACCCGCGGCCCAATTTAGGTTTTCGCTATTGTACAAGTAGCTTACATACTGGCAACCTGTCCTTATTTTGATAATCTTGAATTTGACATTTTGATGGAGGTGGACCTCAGTGCCACTTTATCACGTTTGTTACAATTGCAGTTAGGATTCGAACGCTTTCAGTACCTTAGCTTAAGCTAAACTGAGTTTGCTAAGATCAAAGTAAGCCATTCAATGTGCGGCCCTAGTCAAGGTAGCGACATACTTTTTGGCTCAGTAAGCCATTTGGGTTGGACATAGCTGGTCTACCAAGACGTTGAGTCAAATGGCTGTCTAAGGATACCGGAACAAGCTCAGGCAATACCTAAATCGAATCTTCGAATGTCACAAAAGTATAAGTGGTTTGATTTTAACTGTTAGCAGCTGTACAAAACAATCCGATATTATGACGCAAAGCAAAGACAATGTGGTTCGTTTATGTTTGAACTACGACAGAGGTGCAAGTTATTGCTTGCTTCTTATATTAATAATCCAAAGCGTAAATCCAAAGTTCGCTTTTCGACCAAAACTGGAACAAGTGTACATGAAACCACAGACAGAGGTTTGCACAACCAGCATCAGCCACATAGCCAGAACAGCAGCAGTTAGGGGGGGGGGCGGATGTGGCTTACCTGCGGTGTCAGGTCGTTAATCTTTTTGGCAGCGACTTTGACAGAGTCGAGGCGTTCCTGTGCGTTGAGATCGCTGACTGCCACAGCCTGTTTCCCGAGCTGTGCCAGGCGGGTCGCCTGGTTGCTGAGGGCCAGGGCTTTCTCCTCAAAGTTTTCTTCTCTGGATGACAAAATGAAAAATGACCATGAAACGCTGACTACCCCCCCGGCACAGTCGCGCGCAACGCCGAGTCATGCACTGGAGGCCGATTGTCTATTCAACGCAAAGCAGCTTGTGGTCAGTGCTCTTGTGTCCGCTTCACGATCGAAAGGTTGAAGGATCGATCTACGGCCACCGCGCGGACCTCAGTGGCGTTCCGTGGCCAAGAGCCTTGACGAAAACCGCTCGGGCAATGAATGCTAAATATTCCCACGGGTCGCATCGTCACAATAAAAGATACGTCGAGCCACAGAGCAGACAAGTCCANCGCTCCATGCTACCACCAACCTGTTGGGGGTGTTTAGGGGTGCAGATGCGGCGGAGGCGAANTGCTTGAGCACAGTGCTGGTGTCGGCGAACTCGTCCGCAACAGCGCTCACCAGCGCGTCCTTCATGATCTCCTTCAACTCACCAAGCTTCTCCTTCAGTTGATTTGCAACGTGCTGGGCCTTTGAGAACAAAGCAACGCCACGGGTCGTAACTTGAAAGAAGATCTCTGGACACAGGCGAGGTATAAAAGTTGTTCAGGATATTTACCTTTCTAGTGTCACCCGCTCCTTGTCTTATCAGGTCATCAAGTTGGTTGCACAAAGCCTCACATTCGGCCGCTTTCTCCCTCAGCTTGGCCGCTTTTTGCGGGTCATCGGTTTGTTCGGCCACTTTTCTGGCATCGCCGATAATCCCCCTGATCGCAGTCATGCCTTGGCCGTCATCTTTCACGCTGACGTCGTCCAACCACTTGTTCGCCTGTAGCGCAACGGGTCGTCCAGTTGCGAACGAGCCTTTCGATTTCACGATGCAAACAGCAGGAAACAAAAATGTCAGCACATTGCGTTGTGGCAAAGAGCAGCCGGTTACTGACCTCGTCAAGTTTAGCTTGCAACGTCTGTGGTTTCTCATCGCTCGACACTGCTTTAAAGAGTTTGGTGTTCAGCTGTCCCAGCTTCTCTCCTATTTGCTTGGCCAGCTGTCTGGCCTCCGGTTGCTGGCCACGACCACTGCGAAAACATGAACACGACGTTTTTTAAAACAGGGAAGTCACCGCCCGCTTCCAAATGTTTTCCAAACACTGTTCATTCTTTTGTTAAAGCAACAGGGCTGGACCAGAACCTCAATAAATAACCTTAAAAGGCGAAAAAGAAACTCCGGCAACAAGATAATTAACTTTCTTCAAACAGCCAAGGTACTCTAAGTATATTGGGCAAGCATGGCAATCCCTTGGTGAAATATGAAAGTGCTTTGAATAAAATTTTGAAAAAAACTAATTCTCTTCAGATCAATGGATTAAGACGCGAATGGCTTTCCAAGCAAGATGGCAAGCCGACAAAGAGCACTGACCGATGAAACATGGCCGACCCTGGGATCTAGCAATGTCGCGCATTGCAATGTTTTGAGAAACACAAGAATGCACTGAGGTGCTTGAAAACAAAAAGGGAAGAACGTGACTCAACCGCAACGCAAGGTCGATTAAGAATCTGTTTTTTAAAGAAATCTTGGCCCGGTGGGTTTTACATCAGAACAACGGGTTTTAGCCACTGACGTCGGGTTGCGTGGAAAAATAAATGAGCTTTCAACGTCATTCACACTGTCAAGTGTATTCAAATTCATTTTCACATTTACATGTTTTAAGCACGATTTTTCTCTTGTACATACAATATGGCAAGCAACCTTTACACTTAGAGGTAGTAGTTATAACCTGTATGCGGCAGCCTGCGCTTGCTTTTGTTTGACATATGCAGCACGCATTCGTCGATGTGAATGCTATGCATTTATGCGAGACGAGGATACAGCGCACTGATGCTGTGGCACAAAACTTTTCTCTCTTTCAGCGCAGTCTGTTTTGCCTTGCAGTCAAAGTTTTTTACAATAGTTGTTTACAATATCATTTTGAAATAAGTCGTGACAGTAACTGACGGAAGACGCGAACAAGTTTGAGGCCCTCATTCATCAGCAAACATTTCTAACGAAAACACAGAGCCAGGCCACAACTAATAAACTGTGGCCAATAACATCCTGCGCAATGGTTGTACAGCACATAACCATCAGGTTCTCTCTCTCTGCGTATCTCTACATATAGATACGCTCAAAATGTCAAATTGGGACCGAAAACGTTGCACGTACAACACACAGTGAACCTGCTTTCTTGTTTTTTGACTTCTGTTTTACAGATATGATGCTTGATGACAGACTGTTCAAAACATTAGTGCTGTCATAAACTTACACGCATTTAATCCCTTTTATTGACAAACGATTGCTTCCAAACTGAATCGTTGGTCATTGTCAAGATGTATTTGCAATACATTCTGTCGTTTGTACTACCAAACAAGACATGGATGATGTACATCTGTCGCAGAAAATCAGATGAGATGCGCGAAGGAGAAACATATATGTTTTCCATATTGGTTCATCGTTAGTGACTGGCCAGATTGGGTTAAGTCTATCATTGCAAGATCAGTTTACTTTGATCAACAGTATTGAGTGAACAGTTGGATAAACAGAACTAGCAAGAAAACATTTGAAAACTTATAAATTCCCTATTTTTGATTAAAAAAAAACGATGAAAAAGGACATGCGCCCACCACAACTCTGCTGCAACGTAGTCACCAAAACCAGCAACAATTTGTTTTATGTTAAAAACCGAAAGGGGGGGTCCGAAAAAAATCATCAGCGCCGTAAGTTTCGACCGCAATTTTTTACAGCGACAGCAAAAGCAATGCACGCAAAACACACAAGTGGAGTGAAATTTTGCGACATACTCTCTCCTGTACTTATCCATATCCCCCATCATCTGATCGATCTCATCACACAAGGTCTTTATTTCCCGAGAATACTTAGCAGCGTGAGGGCGCTTGCTGAGGACTTCAGCCGCTCTGCGGCCAGCGCTGGTTATGTCCCTGATCGCCTCGGAACCCGTGCCAGGGCCCGGTTTGGCCTTGGCGTCGGCCAGCCACTCCTGCGAAATGCATTTAAACAAATTAACTTTGAGCAGATATTGTAGAATTGCTGGTGGGCGAGTGAGGAAAGTGGGGACTGACATCACACAGCGCAGATGCCTGAAAAAATTCATGTTGCGTTCCTCTTCAATGAATTAGGATCGTAACACGTGATGGTCAACCAGTGACGACAACGTCGCTCAGCACTCGTCAAGTTTGAACAACAACAACAACAACAACAAACAACTGGTTTATATAATCAGTGCCTAATATTGTAACACATTACATGTTCGAGGACAATATTGAGCTGTGGCGAAATCGAAAAATACTGGATTGCCAAATTTTATTAATACGTCGTATGCCCAATGGATGAAAAGGGACAGCGTCAGTTTAAACCAGTGCTTCCCAAACTTTTTCGAGCCGTTACCCAAATCAAGGTAGCGATTATGTCTTATTACCCTCAATATTTTTCGTCATAAAAAGAATAATACACAACACTGTGGTTTTGGTTCAACGTTATCCCCCGAAGAATCGTATACTACCCCCGGGGGTAATTAACCCCCACTTTGGGAACCAGTGGTTTAAACCAACCCCAAATTTAGAGTACAAAGCACCTTCAGCCATATTCCACTGATACGTGAAAGCTCGCGAGGTAGACCTGCTTCCTAGCAACAGGCGTGCGACGTTAGCAGCAGTAGCACCGCGCGATCATGCGCTGGTGCGAGAAGCCGGAAACTAATCATTTGTCGCTCGTCTTAACCTGCACATTCAATAACATCACTCACATACGGTTGAGTGGATAAGCGTTCAAACTGGTAGCGGATCAGCGCAGGCTTTGCAGCATGTTCAGCCCCCATGTGTTGCACGTTACCAAGTTTCATCCCAGGCCGGCCTGAAACCGCGTTATCAGATATTTTTGACATTCGAGGCACAGGACTTCTACAAAAGACGGGAATCCTTTGACACCGCGCACTTTCAATTTGAAGCTCACGTCAGCCACCTGCTATGCGCCAGCTATCCTATAACCTGCAATATACATCGTTTCCGCAACATTAGACCCAGAGCAAAGCTTTTTGCTTCAACTGGAATGAAACTCAAAGTGTTGCCGGTACGTAAAGATAAAGAATGTTTCTTGAACTACCATCCTCTCTGTTTGTGAAATCCATTCATGGGTTATCTCAAAGTAAAGCTTGTCTGCAACGTCTTGTGTGGAATGTCATGACTAGAAAATCGATAAAACGGGAGGACTTCTTCTGTCGATAGCAACCAGAAGGATAGGAAGAAGTCTATGCAGTTGGGTCGTTAAGGAAATGCTAGATATTATTTGCAATTTCTACCGTAGTTTTTGCTCAATCCGGAAAAATAAAAATTCAAACGGTTGGAAAACCTCCGCAAAAATACCCTTAGAAGTTGGGCGCCGGAGTGGGGCCATAATGGGTTGCAACCACTTATCAAACGCCCGGTGTGGGGGTTATGCGCAGCAGGGATTCGATCAGGGTGCGCTTGCATTGAATCTTCAGCGAAATCTGTCACGGAACGAACCTTGGCCATCGGGGTTTTGCTCGAGACCACGTCGCAGGCATCAGTCAACTCGTCCAGGTTCTGCAGCGCAGCATCAACGTCTTGCAACAAGCTATCCAAGGCAGACTGGATCTGTGTGGCGAGCTGCCTCGCTTCGGGGGTGTTGCCTTTGCCCCTGTTTAACAGAGCGCATGCGGTTGTGAACGTGAACAAGACTCGCGAGAACCTTATCATCCAACAAACTCTCTCACTGTCGCCGGAGCTCGGCAAGCCTCTCCACCATTTTTCCAACATTGTCACATTTCTGCAAGATCTTATCACCCAAAGCATCACCGGATTTGTTGCCGATCTCACGCGCGTCATCCAGGATCTTGCGAAGTGCGTTTTCTTCTTTTGTACCTGTGTTGGATAAAATGGCAGCTACAGTCAGTCATTGTTTTTAAACCTCGTTCAGTTGGTTGGACAGCAGCTTCCGGGTCATATGCACATTGCACAGTTTAGTGTTAGGAAAATTAATGGAGTCTATTATTGCAACTGCCGCAAATTACACGTCTCGTTGCAGTAATGAACCATTCTACAGTTAAAAGCAAGCCACGGTGATTTACCGGTACTTACAGTTACCTTATAAATTAAACAATTTGCAATCTTTGCACTGAATTAGTTTCCATGAATTTCATTTGTGTGTTTCAGTCATCAAAAGCACACTTGAGCGAATCGAGTTTTCCAGAGCAGGTGATACGAAGCAACATATTGCTTTGCTGGTGGGTTACGTCATTTCGAACGACGGTGTGACTCGGAGCTGCTACAGTACACATGTTTGTGTAATGACGTAACCCACCGGCAAAGCAAACCGAACGCAATTTGCGAATCGACGACAAAGAGAAACAGCGTTGAAGAATGAAAAACACTTTTGAGCACGTCGCACTTCCCACAAACGATCAAACCAACAGGAAGCTGTCAAAGCGCTGCGCGTCGCCGCCTGTTCTCAATTTACATGTAACGCCCGCGCAATCGACGCGTTATTAAAAGCCGTTCACTGCTTTTCGTGTAACCAGCTGTTGGTGAGCGCCGCATAGTTTACTTTAGATCAGAACGCGACTGGAAGATCAGTGCTTCCTGTTCAACGCATACCTGGCATCGCTGTGGGGTCGTTTAAGTAACTTTTGGAAAGCGGCACATTTTTCGCCATGTTCTCTCTGAGCTTGTGCAGTTCCAAAACATTCGTCGGATCAAACTGGAATTCTTGGTCCGTGGAAACCAATTGGAGCAATCTGGAAAAGTACTGCGATGATGATGGGGCATGCCGTTGCGGACAGAAGGAGAATAAGCGAAGTGTACCTGATAATTTCTGTTATTCCCTCAGAAATGTTCTTCACGTAAAACTGTCTATTGCTGCTGGCCGCTTCCTGGCCCTTTCCTCCGCCCTCGCTTTGGGTGATGACGTATGCTTTCATGCCTGGAAGGTGAAAGGTCACTCTTTAAATGCTTGCGAGGTTACTGACAACAGAAAAGCACGAACAGAGGGGGGGTGGATTCGGGATTTTTTTCTTCGCTGGTAAGACGAGAAAACAGACGCTTCCACGAATCACCGAAGCGTGCTTTGGAACGACACTTGTCGTGCGCTATTCTATGCAATAGATTACTACCGACAGCACTACAGTTAACTGCGGCTCTAATCTCCACATGGTATTTTCGACCTCCAACGTAAGAAGAGCAAATCATAATAAATCGGTAGACCGCTGGTGCACAACCTGTGCTCGCACAGTCGTATGCGGCCATCGATAAGAATTTATGCGACCGTGGACATGCCATTTAAAATATAAGTTATGGCGGGCGTGTATTAACAAAACTCTTTGTCTACTGTATGAGGATACTTAGTAGAAAGAAGGCCAAACAGACGGAAGCAGCGTAGGCTCAGTGTGTGGAAGCAGGACAGCAACATTGCAAAAAAATTAAAATATTTTGAACTCGCTGGCGGCCGTAGTTCATAAAAATATGCGTAATGCGGTCGGCAATAAGCGTAACGGTTGTGTACCCTGAGTTAGAATAGATATATTGCAAATGAAACAAACTTACTAGATACGAGGTTGGGAAGTTGTACTTTCAACGAGGCGATCTCGTTCGACAGTTTCTCAGCATGTCTCGCGTTCGTCAAATCTTCCGACCGCTGAGTCACCATTCTCGACATGTTCGCCATCCCTGAACAAACGACCACAGTGACGTAACAAAGCTGAGAGGAACAGTGCACTATTGACTTTGATCATAAAGTTCTTTTAACACGAAACAGTGACCACATCTCACAAACGCAGCGCAGTTTCAGTTTAAAATGCGCTGGCAGTATGAAAGGGTTCCGCAGCAGCTTGGCGAGATGGTCTTTCAATTGGCCACAGAAGCTGGCACGGGCACAAAATGGGGCCCAGCAGCCGATTGGGAATATGTTGCCAAATAGTGCTGTCATCGGCAAAAGGTGGGTCTCATCAACATGCATGGGGGACCACATGGGGCTGTCGCCAACTGCAAAGCGCCAAGATCATTTCTCGCGTTCAGACGCGCTCGCGAAGCTACATATTGTTCAGCCTCGCATGACTTGTCGAGACCAGGCCTCACGAATCCGCGGCGGTTTACCGCGCGTTGTGGTGACGTGACCTGTAGTGGAAGATGGACAGAACACAAGGGCGCACAACGTGCTGAAAAAGTNTTTCACCTCAAAAAACAAACAAAGGNAACGTACCCGGAGTCAGGTTTTTTACATAGGTAACAAGGTCCTCCATGCCCTGAACAACTTCTGACACTTTCAGATAGTCACGAACATTCTGGCAGACTTGGCAAATTTTTCGCACCTAGAAAGATTACATAAAAGGTCATCTTTCCTTATTAAGGACACTAAATCGCTCAACAGCCCACAGCAGGAGTCTCCAAACATTTTTGCCCGATGGCCACATAAGCTATTACACAACAGTTCGAGGGCCGGACATCTTCCGTAATGTGATTGTTTCGGGAATAAGTTACGTTCTACCAAGTCGAAGCATTCTAGTCATTTTGCATTCTAGTTCAACAAATGTCGAAGCATTCTAGTTCAATAAATGTTTCGCAAATATATCATTTTTTCATTATTGACAAAATGTCTGTGCGGCCGGATGAAATGGCTTCGCTGGCTGGATTTGGCCTGCGGGGCATAGTTTGGAGAGCCTGGTCTACAGAAGACAAGTAAATTTGTAGCACATTATGGCGATAGAGGGCACAGAGCAGTAACTTCTCAAAACTGTTTACAAAAATCCTTAACAACGCTGTGATGACAAATGCTGCAAAACGTAGGTAATACAATGTTTTTCAGCTATGACTCCATCTGCGACGTAGTAGATTAAAACTAACACAACATGTTTTTTGAATAGAGCGAAAAAATTTCACCTCCGCTTCATCAAATACAAGCAGCAGGTCAGATGTGCCTTGCAAAATGCCACGGGCACCCGATATCAGCTTTTCCCGCCCTTCTTTTGAATATGGATCGGCGACCAGCGCGGCCGCAGCTTTCACCAACAGATCTGCAGCATTTTCAACTCTTGAAAAGCAACATAGTCGCATAGGTTAGTAACTAGAAAGGTGAGTCAGCCAAGCCAACAAAGTTATTCGTCACTTGTCACACACCAGTTAAAATTAACAGCCATGAGTTAAACACAAAATGCGCTCGACTTGAGTTTTTTAATGCAAACTGTTGGTGTTCTGCCACATGTACTACCAATGAAACAACGTCACAGCAATTTTGCACTGATAAGGCAAATGTTTTTGCGCGCTTGTTAGGAAATGCTGCTGCATGTGAAAGATGAAAAAATTGCACTCACACGAAAAAACGCCAAAACAGGCTGCCACGCATGGTGGAACTCTACGCTCCTCCCGATTGAAGCATATTTTACAGGGTTCCATCAACTGCATCCCAACCCAATCTGGCAAACAGTATGTGATGAAAGCTCACCTGCTAATGGCTGGAGGAGTGTCAATTTTCAATACTTCGTCCTTGCTTGACTGTACTTGGGCATGTCCAACCTGGGAAAACAAAGATCAATGTAGATGCTGTTCTTCCTTCAAGGATTAAAATAACAGTAGGTGGTCCGAAAAAAATTAAAACTAACACACTAAAAATTACACCAGATTTAGAAACAGTGCAATCTGCAATGCAAAATATGGCCAAAAAACGATAATCAATTAATTTATCCCCTGGGATATCCATAGAGTATTAATTACCAGTAATTCATTTGTTGTTTTTGGCCATAACTTGCCAACCACGATCGCTACAAGGCCAATGAAGGCCTCTAAAGATATAGATTTTCGCCTAGTTTATTTTATTTAATCAGATAAATTGCCACTTAAACTTTTTCTCAGGCCCTGATGATGTTATCCAAAAATCACATGACCTCCCCAAATCCTGGCATCACACCAAAAAAGTTCAAACCCAAAAGTGCCCAGATTTTTTAAAATCAAAGCTAGGAGACTTTCTGCTTCTTCAGAAGGTTTGAACAGCTTTCTAGCTCCATTGGCTGGCAAGTTATGACTGGACAAAATCCGAGCCACTATTGTGGCTCTGAGGTCTGTAAGGGCTGAAGCGTGTGCTGTTCCCTGGCAATTGTTGATTCATCAAAAACAAAGTTGTCAAGAAAATGGTGTGTGGAAAGTTATGCTTTCCTTAATGTTACTTTAATGTGCAAAATGGCGTGAGATCTACTCTATGATACCAGTTTGCAAATTGCAAAGATATACAAAGTTGCATGTGTGCCAGAAGCAATCCATTTACCTTTGCAAGATTTGTGACTGCACCCTTTACAACATTGACTGGAGCCTCTAATGAAGGAATAGCAGCACCATCCTCACCTTGCTGATGCAAAATGACCATTTGAGAAACCTGACAAGAGCAGATTTGTCATTAGTTTCACTGCACCATAAATATTACTGAACTGAAGTAATCCAAAGATTGAGCAGCGCAGCTTAACATGCTCATCATAAATTTTTGATGATAAACATCCCTCCATTGCTGTGAAAGGTCATATCATCTGCATATGTTTATACAGCAACACACATCAAGATACCAATCTGTCTGCTGCACAGCTATTCAAGCCTTAGTAGACAGAGCCAGGTGACATCAATATCAATAAGCCTATGACTATTCCAATGATATGAAAATGGTGATATTATTAAAGTTATAAACTTCTGTTCACACACATCACTGGTGCATCTGAACACATCACAATGAGTAACAATAACAACCTTGAGTAACACAAAATGTTTTAATAAAGTTGAGATTTTATTAATAGCTGTATGTGCCTATTGTATATAAGCAAGTTGACACTTGACAAAAATATATATTTATTTAAAAAATAAACTGTGACTGACTTTAAATTTTTTAATCAGCCAAACTTGTAGATTTTTAAAAGATGAAAACCATAACTGACATCTCCACTGCAGTTTTTCTCTAATTTTTCAAAATAGCAGCAAAGCTTGTTTTATTAGTCCTATAAAATATTAGTTCAAAATAATTTTGTAGAGTAAAAGTAAACAAGTTGAAGTAACAAAATTCCTGAAGCGGATTGAATTTTGTTATGAAATAAGAAAAGATACGAAATACTATATCAGTGCAAAGGTTCTGAAAATATGTTTTGCTACAGTAGTGTAAATTATAATATTATTAGAATAATCTATAGATGCAAAAAAGCTGAGATATCAAAACAGGTACTTCAGCTGGGTATCCTTGACAACTAATATATCTATGTTATTCAACAGAAAGCTCCTGACACTTTATATGTTGCTATAGGTAATATGTTTGTTAACTGGTAATTGATTGGAAATCACTGATTTATATGAAGCAAAGCTTAGTGTAGGCTTTAGGAAAAAACTCATTGCACAAAAAAGCGTTTAAATTAATATTTCCTTTGGTTTAGCAAATCATTTTCATATCATTGGAATTTTGCAAAATGTGTCATGCATGAATACACTCTGTTTCATTACAAAATTGTAAATGCTTAGGGCCTTAGTGGTAGAAGTTCATTTCACTTCAACATCACATCATTCAAAAAGGTTATGGTCATCCCTTACAAGTGGCAAATACACTTTTTTGCAATAAGAAATTTGCTGGAAATTAATTGCTAGATTTTCTGTTTATTCAGGGTTTTTTTAAGGCGTTTTAGAGACCATTAGGGACCGTTGAAAATTATCTATACACTATGATCGTGAACAGTAGCATGCATAGGTACCTACTTCTGAAACACAAACTTTCTGTGTAAACCCAGTAAAGTCAGTCCTGGCATACTTGTGATTTTATTGTCTGTAGTGCTGGAGACTACGACTAGCAATTGATGCAGTTTTGATAACATTGTCATATGAATTTGATCTGCAAACTCTGGTTTCAGGATTTTCATTCCTATATAATGTAACAATGGTATTTCACCGCATTCCAATTGGTATTCAGTGCTGTTTAAATGCAAATTATTGGTATGCCACAAAATTTTACTTTCTCAAATTTGTGGTTGTCACTGGTTAAAATAGTGCATATCTAGCAATTTCTCAGGCTCTTCGCATTGATATTAACAGCCACAAGTTGGGGTTGTCTAGAAAAACTTGAAGACTTACTCAGACTAAACACATTTCATGGGAAACAGTTGGTGAATGCACTGAAAATGGATTATATTTCCATGGCTGGTTGTGTATTTGCCAAATATCTCACAGTATATTTCCAGTGCTGTTTAAGTAAAAAACTGCAATAACACAGTGAAGAAGACAGAGCAAAAGTGTTTGCACGTCAGGCAATGATATTTCTTGAAAAACAAGCAGCATTATTAATTTAAGTGCATCATTCCAATTAGTTCATCGGTGCAACAATACAGTCATGCGCTTGGGCCACGTGAACAAAAATTTGGAGTGCGCAAACAAGATCAGAAACAATGTAGCAGTGTCTAGTTTATAATTATAAGTGCAATATTATTCTTAGAGTATTATTAATAGCCGCAACAATGAAATGCCATGTGCAAGAAAAATTGTTTTTGCAGTTTTGCCTCTGGCATTTCTTTTCACTCCCTAGTCTTATCTCATTTTCCATACTATGTTTTGAGTTAACCGAAATGATGTATTAATGCCACGATTTAGACAGATGGAACAAAGTGTACATTATGGCGGTTCATGGGTTACTCCCAGGTCAACAGCATTACTCTGGCTCATTGCATGATCTGTACTGACTGAATGCAACCATTCAAGGCTTGTGTCACTGAACTTTCCATTTGCTCTCATTCTGGCTAGCACTATTGTTGCTCTGTGATGTTTGTTGCATTAACGATGAATGAGAAGTTCTCANGAGTACTTGTCCATTACATGATAGTGAATGAGAAGTTCTAATAAGAACATATCCATTGATGTGTAATGTAGGTCACATGGTCCTCTGCATATTAGAGTCCTGCGTAGGGCAGTTTAACTCACACAGGTTGCGGGTACTGGAGTCCTGCGTGGGGCAGGTGAACCCGCGTGGGTTGCAGGTATCTGCATTTGTGGGGCAGGTGCGGAAACCCGCACTGCTTTGCGTGCGGGTTGAACTTGCTGTGGGACGGGGCAGGCTGTACTTGCTGCACGTGCGGGGTGGGCGCAGGTTGAGAAATTCTTTGTGTGGGTAACTTGAGTGTTGAGCCAAAGCACATGAACTTAATCAGCTCAAAAATCGCAAAACACGTGGATGTACAGTACTAGAGTTGTTTACTAGCATTGCGCTTAGGACAGTAGGCCTGCAGAAATTATTACATTATGATATAACAACCCATTGTTGCGAAACATTAGCTCAGATTCTTGCCATGTGGTGGACAAGTGAACATTTTCCAATGCTGCCGTTGTACTTGGTGAGGAATAATTCAGCCTAGCAGCACTTCTAAATGGATAAGACAATGCTTAACGCACAGCTAGTCACAACTGGACTGAAACGTATTTTTTATCACCTCAAATCTGTTGACTGCGAAAGATCAGATCTGTGGAAAAGTTTTGGTTTGGTTGTCAATGAAAAAGAACGAATAGCTTGATTTTGCTGCTTGTTAGACTTGTTTTTAGGCGTTATGAGTAGGGCAAGTTTTTCAACTTTTTTACAGCCTCCAACAGCTTGTGAAACACTCGGAATTTATGTGGTACAATGAGCTTGTTGCAGGAATTTTATATTGCAAGTTTTTCCTTTTTTACATGCAACTTTTATCAAGTAGGCCAATTGTGCAAAATGTAAAAGTGTGATTTAAAAAACATGCTGGAGAACTATTTCAGTTTAGTTTTGTTCTCTTTGATAACCGATTCGAATTGAATAATGACCTAAAAGCAATTGTAGAAATGACTTGGCCAAACAAACATCAGTCCAGAACTGTAGGCCAAATTGTTAAATTGCCAAGCAACTTCACGCCCTGTGGAGTTAAGTTTTAGCATGCTATGCAAACTGTTGGCAAATGACAGCCATTTCTCGCCAGATCATGTTTGGAAATATTTAGCATTACATGTAAATAAATTGCTTGAGTAAATCACAGTCATTTAAAATGCTTGTGCATAAATGCAACTTTTTACTGCAACTTTTGTTAAAAATATATGCATATTTCTCACGATGTTATTGCAACAAAAACTTGCCCTAGTTATGAGTTTTCAGGAGTTTTCGGACAGGTGCGAGTTAGAAGTGTGTGGGAGTGGGCAAAATTTCTCAAACTCCTGCGGGTGCGGGGCGGGACACAAAATTTCAACCCGTGCAAGACTCTAGTGGGTACCTGCATTTGCAAGGCAGGTGCGAGTGTCCGCAGCACTGTGCTTGCAGGTGCGGGTTTAACTTGGAGTGGGTCGGGCACGGGATAAGAAATTCTTTATGCAGACAACTGAATGTTGACTCAATGCATGTGAAAGTGACATCAGCAAGAAATTTAAAGCTGCAGAGAGCTTGTGGCACAACGATGTAAAAACATTCTCGCCTGGTAGCAAGACCACAGATTTTCCAGATTTCAGTAATCTTGCAAGATATAGCCTACGTTCTGTATGATGGCAACTAGCACTGCTAATGAACGAGTGTTTATTATCAATGGCCATGTCATAAATAGCAGATATTTAAAGAAGGCGTCAGTGAACCAGAGGTGGCTGTAGTCACATTTTCAGACTCCGATCCTGTTTCAAAAATTTTTAATCTGGATTCGGTCCGAAAGTTTTTCAAATTTGAGAATCTGACTCTTGTTTAAACTCCAGGTACCATCAATGCAACTGGAATTCAGTAGTGTTTTTACTTAAGAAATAACATGTATGAAGATCACACAGACTCCTGCAAAATATGATAAGTAACTCCTGATTTGGGTCCAGTTTTTCACAAATTTTTGAATCTGACTCCAGATCTGGGTCCTAAAAAAAATGCAGAATCCTGCCAAAGTCAAATCCAGATCTATGGCCACCTCTGCAATGAACAACAATGAACATCTTTTCACCAGTGCTCGAAGTAAGAAGCGCTAAAGTTTGACTAGGTTTCATAGTGTTACTTTACTGTGTTTTTAAGACCTTCTGTTGGTTTTGAAATGAATCACTGAAAAATTGGCACCAGCGATGAAAACCCATTGCATGAGTTTGTAGTGGTTTCAACACACAGTGACAAGTATAGGTTTGGGATAGAAACAGTTCGGGGCAGGGTGAGTTAAAAGTCTGTGGGTGCGGGCAGGATTGATTCTCAAAATCCTGCAAGTGTAAGCGGAAAGAAAATTTTAACCTGTGCAAAACTCTGTGTGTGGGCTAAGCCCGAGTGCCAAAGTCACTACTGTGTGTGCTGCTATGAATTTCTGCGTGCCACTAAATTTCATAGAAAATTTTGCACCCTTGAACTAATTACAGTTCATTCACTGTATTTGCATTTGCACAGGTGCTGTTTTGCCAAAAGGATGCATTTGTTTTGCAGCAGCACTGCTTGTGTTGCAAATCAATCAGCAAAAAGTAGGAAATTCAATAAACCCAATTCTTAAAGGACTTTGAAATATTATCACATGTGTAATAAAGGAAGTTTTTCTCTGTTTCAAATTATTTTTAGGGGCATCATTTGATTCAGAACAAGATGCCTTTGTGGAATGGCTAAAAAACAAGCTAATGTCTGTGGCAAGTGTTAGCAAAGCCTAAGTTGCTAATAACTAGTCAAGTAGCTATTTTAGTTAGTGATAAAAAGCACACATATAAGGGTTCTCAATTTTGTACAATGCTTCAATTAAATTCTGGATTATACCAAAACATTCTGTTTAAATAAGAGCTGAAGATGCCTACCTTGCAGCCGAAATATATACTCTGTAAGATGTTAGTGTCTGATTCTTAGTGGGAAAAGATTCTTTTTGACAGACAGGGTTATCCCAAAACATGATTTTTAATACAATTTAAAATATTGAAACTATTTACCTAGCTTACTACACAAGTGTGTCCAAGATATACCATATATACATTAAGGCATATATCCATTTTGCATAGAACTTGTATTCTTTGGTAGAACAAAAGCATTTACTACACTAGTAATTAAGAAAGCAAAGTCCAGTTTGACCATACCTGATTTGCAACAGGTTCCAAAATTTGCTCTATTGTTTTTGTATGAAACACAGGCATTATGGCTGTCCTTTAGTTTTGCCCTAGAAAAGATGTATATCTGTGAAATGCAAAAATGAATAATTTCAAATAAAGTTGTTTTTTGCATTAAATCAATATGCATCTGAAAACATAGCACAGATATATTACACTTCTTAAAATACGTCTTACATGTTCAGGTGCATTTAAAATTGCTTCAACAGTTTGCAATGATATTTACAAGACATAAGATCACATAATAACACTACTAGGCTACATTTTAGTTTTAAACATCTGACCAACTGTAAAAAAACTTAATCATGCTAAAAATGAAACACAACAGAACTATTTCATTTTTCTGCTGATATTTGTTACATGCTTTACATCTATCATATGTTTTACTTTTTGCAATGCTTATAATAATGTTATGCTTACATTACAAACATATCAAACAAAGTAGAAACATAAAGGTGGCATCAACATAAAACAAGCCATGGTACAAGAAAACCAAAAATGAGAAACAAAATACACAGGAAAACACAGAATATGGAAGACATTACATAAAGGCAATGGCTGCAGAACCGCCTGTGGATCTTTATATTGGAAACCTTATTCGACCGCTACCTGTAACATGACAGTAAGTCAGAGTAACACACAACAAGAGTGTAGTAAGGTTGGTTGAAACGTACTAAACGTAAAGGTAAACCCTAAACCTAAAATCTAACCCTAACACCATGGGCATCAGAAGGATTTTTTTCAAGGGAGTGGCCAGTAGGTGATTTTTGAAAAACTTTATAGGGGGCTAAAAGTGGTGAAATTTGTTTTTTCCTACTCGAAACTAAGAAAAAAAACTTTTTACTGCAACTTTTAAAATCCATGGGAGCCTGATCCTTCCCCTACTCTTCTTTCTGATGGCAATGCCTAATGCTAACCTTAAACCTAAAGTTTGGAAACTTTATTTAAAAAGTAAAGAAAAGCTGGTCCCATGAATTAAAACATGCAAGCACTACTACCAAAACCAAAGTCGCCAAGGTAAAGAGTTGAACCATAAACCATTGGCACAGTAGATATAAACGCTAGTGCTACACTACTAACACTGTGCAGCTTGAGTAACAAACTCAGCATTTTATTCAAACCGTGTCAAGCGAGGCAGTTCCCTGGCCACTTCCTTACGCAAAACATCAAATGCAAACAAAAATTTGGAAAAGCAAGCAATATATCCCAAAGTCAAAAATAGCAAATGACTGTGGCAAGTATGAACAAAATAACCGATGGCATTTCAATTAGACAACATATATTATAGAAACATAAATGCTAAACAATATACACAGCAATTATTCACATAACACAGATGATGAGCAGGTGAATCATGCCCTTGATGGTTGATAGATAATCAACCAGAACCGCTAAAGTTAAATCAAAGCTTGTGTTGCTACACAATGATTCATGCACCAGCAACTTTGGTGCTCAGTAATATAGGTCTTAAGACAAATTTGCAAAGATGCAATCACCACTTTTTACAGAATAACACTTTTTACAGAATAACCACTTTTTACAGAATAACAAAAAAAACTGCCTCATAACCATTATTGCTGCTTACTTTCTTCACATATATGCTTGCCTCACCTGCTCATCTGTACATGCCTCATCTCTTCACCCATTGCTTGCCCACC
>JGI24158J21664_10003302_pt1 | contig 20168 bp, 14 predicted proteins | sample Ectturendosymbi3_FD_21664 | JGI IMG/M metagenome (IMG submission 21664) | reverse complement strand
AGCACTGAAAGCATAACATCACTTGTCTATCAGACTGACCCATTTACAGATGTCACAGTCAACTGAGACAGTCAAGCTGTCCAAACTTGTCATGTGACCAGTTCAGCCAATCATGATCGGCTGGTGGCAAAATAGCTCCACAAGTGTATATCTTGCCTCATAAAATAATTGTAACTTGTGAAATTATTTTCTTTGTTTGTGTGGCCTGAAGAAAATATGCACTGTAATGTCTTTCAGCTGTAGTTTGAAAATGTTTGGCTGAAGGCAAAATAGCTCCAGGAGTGGTTATTTTGCCTCTTGAGGCAAAATAGATACTGCTTAAGTAATACAAAAATATCGGATATCGGCAATTAAAATTGAAAAACATCGGTATCGGCCCAAAAAACCTTATCGGTCGAGCTCTACTTTACAGTAGGAAAAAGTGTTTCACTACTGTATTTTTACCAAATGTCAACCATAACAGATTTTTGAATGTTGGCAAAAGGAAATTTTTGTGTTGATAAGACTGCAAAAAGGGTCTACAGAACTGTAGGAATTAAAGTTTTATTCTTAAATTGCTACTATTCTTCTAAATTGAAATGTAAAAGCTTGTAAAGTTAAGACTGCAACTGAGTAAGTTGTGCAGTTTGCTGAGCACACAGCATGGATGATAAGCTGGGTTCAATTCCCAATTTCCTGGTCAGGTCATACTGAAGACTGGAAAGATGGCAAGCAAGTGGAGATCGGCGCCGCAGACCACTTGCGACACTCCGAAAGGAGTTCAGAAACCGAGGATAAAGAAAACTGAACTGAAAACAAGCCTACAAAATATTAGTAGACCACAACCAATAAGGCTGTCGTGGTGATCAGGGTTGCGGAGTCGGAGCTGGAGTCATATACAGTCGGAGGTTTTTGGTCGGAGTCGGATTGCTAACAACGCTGGGAGTCGGAGTCAGATTTTTTGTCCGACTCTGGATGTCCAATTAGATCATTTTTTACATCACACTCTTAAATTGGGAATTTCCTGTTGGAATGGTACATTCTTTTTAAACTTTTGTTGAAACAAAGATTTCTTGCTGTGCACCACGATTTCCATTGATTTTAACAGCCAAATTTAATTCATTTTGTGTTAAGAAGTCGTAGTCGGAAATTTTGGAAAGGTCGAAGTCGGATATTTTACCTACGACTCCACAATCCTAGTGGTGATGGACCTCTACTCATGCTGAATTGGATGTTTATGCTAGACCCAGCATGTCATGTTTTATGCTGGGCATAAGAATATAAATCTGATAAATCTATCAGTCAATTATAGCTTTTCTGTTTCATTATGGAGTATCCATCTGAAATCATAATATCTGTCATAGTGTTAATGTTACAGAATTGTAATTAAATTTATTTTGAATGTGGTAGGCAAAACAAGCAAAGGTATTGGTATCTACTTGGTCAAAGATGAAGATTTAAAAAAGGCAAAAACTAACGTGGAGTCTGTCATTTCGTGCTATCCATACAGCGTTCAGAAAGTCAAGTTAAGTGATGCTAGTCCTCTGTATGCTGCGGATTTGGATTTTGTGAAGCAAGTATTGCATCAGTATGGAAGGTAAGCAGAAATTAGCAATAAATTAAACAGACCAAGTGTATTTACGCACTGATGTAAAGGTGCTCATGAAGTACGAAAATAAAAGCGACTGTACTGTGTGTCCATGAAGTCTCTTTACTATTTTTGAAACTTATTATAAATGCAAATGAACTGAATAATATGTGTAAATTATTGCCATTTGAGGTAGATGTTGTTATTTGTTTAGTTTTGCACTCATTTGCAGTGGCATCATTTTTACCCGATTTTGATACATGTCTTCATGGGCACCATTAGTCGCACGAAGTACATCATGACGGTAGTCGATTTCTTGGTTGCAGTGATTTTTGCCATAGTTCAATGATGTCCCGTATATTTGTGCGACACGCGATATCTTTACCATAACCCCACAAGAGAATGTTCAGGTAAATGAAACCATGACACACATTGTATTTTATTTTGAGAAATAGACATGTTAATATCTGCTACCTATTTCATCAAAAAGGTACATACAATTTGAAATGCACAAATGCAACGTGATTAGAAACTTCAGTGACCACTGAGTATTTGCAATATATCTGATAGGAATGGTTTCATGACTATTGAGACCAATTTATTTGAGACAAAGTTCATTTGAGACTTTTTTATTTCGGACCTTGTTCAGTCGAGACCACATTAATTTGACATCACATTCATTTTACACCACGTTAAAGTGAAGCTGTTTTGATTTACTGTGAAACAGTTTTATGATCTACTTTACACTTCTTTGCGAGAGACCTGAAGTTTTGCAAAGTGACTCTTCATTTGAAGTTTTGCAAGATTACGCCCTTCCGTCCAAGGTGACTCGCACTGGGTTTTAAATGTACTCACACTTTAAAACACCGCAGAGGCCAGAAAACTCTTCATACCTCGGGTTTGGAAGGGAGCGTTGCACCTTTGAAATGTCATTTAGACCAAGTCAAAGAAGTATATGCTTTGCATTCCTGCCCGTTTCCTTTACCGAGGTGCCGCAATTGTTTCAATTTTTAACTGAGAAATGAAAGACGAGAAAAGAAAGAATGTCGTTTTGCGTTGGTTGAAACAATCACAGGAGAAAACAAGTCTCAAATGAATGTGGTCTCAAATAAGTGTTCTCAAATATAGTGGTCTCAACTGTCTGCACACCGATTAGAATATTTCATTTGCCTTGGTGGTATTCTTTTTTTATTTTTAAGGGACTTGGTGGCCACGTATTAACTTCAGTACAGTTGTGTCCTACGCTGATGAAATAGCGTATTGCAAAAACTTCGAGCTGTACAATGTATGTACAGTATGTTGGTTTGTGTTGTATTTGTCCACAATATCACAAAAGAAATGTAGTGTCTCAAAGCTTGGCGATATCCAATGCCGCTTTCCCAATAAAGTTAATGCTAATACTTTTTTTTCCGATACCGAAACTTACCTAGATACCTGATACTGATATTTGACGTTCAAGTGCTTGTTTGGTCAGATTAAAGTTTTTGTGGTTGAAGACTTTGTTTTGTTTTAAAGAAGTAAATAAATTATGTAGTAGTAGTATTGGTTCTCGCAGCACTAAAGCTCGCCGGTGTCTCTTTTGCTGCGCTGTTTGATGTTGTGGACCGCAAGAAGGTTTATGTCGCTTTTATTTGTTTGGAAGTTTTTTATAATCAAGCCAATGACAAAACGTTTTTGAAATATTTTTATTATCGAAAAACATAAAACTGTTAAGTATAAAAAAAACACATCAACGAGTGAATACCACTAATTCAATGAGGCGTAGGCTCTTACGTTCATAAAATTACGTTTCCTGGATTCAAGCAGTGGATATTACCATTTTTCACCGGACTGAAAGCATTTGCCAAAGTGATAAATACAAAATTTTTTGTCATTGCTGTGGTGGCTACGGGAGAAAAAGCTGTTCATTGAGAATTGAATTAAGTGCGTTGCTTTCATGAAGTAAAACTAGCTACTTTTCATTTACAACTTGTTTGATGCTAGCGTTTCGCAAGCCGCTTGAAGGTATTCTAGCGGGAGGTATTGAGATCAACTGCTCTGTAGAGCAAAGCGATTTGTTCTCCAATAATGCTATAATTTCTTTAAAAAGTTGCTGTGTACTCAACCGCAGTATTATGACACAAGTATAAAATTTTGTGAAATCTGTTCATGGGCTAAATAAAGTTTGCTCGTACAGTTAAAGCGCTTTGATGCGGGTCCGGCAAGATTTGGAAAAATAACCACCGTTTGTGTTTCAGCCAACTTCAAATCGCATGATACTTCCAGCATCGCCTATGTTGAAAACAGCAGAGTTCAGATAGAATCGTTTTTTTGTGACCGATGTTTAGCTTAGAAACACTTCGCTGAGCTGTCATCACCTTGGCATTCATGTCAAAGTAACATGCTTTCATTTTCCAAGTCAACCACAGACAGATCGCGTGGTGTCAAGACCCTTGAAGATGCATATTTGGACAAAAAATCAATTAATAATAAACAACATTTTGCAAAGAACGAAATATAAAAATAAAAAAGTATACTGTGTAACACAATATAACTCGTATCGCAAAGTCAACGGTGTATTGGCAAAATATTTTCGTTGCAATACACCCGTCTACCCGCTTTTCAAAACACAGAAGTTGACCCCGGAGAATTTATTGAACGTTGATATCAAAGACATACTTGTGCGCTAGCTGCAATCTACTGGGAACATCAGCACCTCACGCATTACTGCATTTCTAGAATTAATACTGAAACCTATTAGTGCAGAATTTTGCGAAAACTGCCCAGAAGAATTTTGTCAAGACAGCCGTCAATACATTGGAGACCTGTTCAATTGGAAAGACCGCCTGACCAAAACTCGAGAATCTGGAATGCAAAAACAAGTGTTTTACATTGTGGCGGCAGATGCACTTTACCCAAACTTGTGCAGAGACACAATAACAAAAGCCACTGAATTTGCACTGGAGAAGGATTCCAAATTCAACACCGCGAAAAATCGTTGTCGAGCTGAACGAAATTTGCCAGAACAACGTTGTCACCCAATATAATGACCAGTTACATACCCAAAACATGATATTATAACCGGTAACAACCACTCGGTCTCATTGGCACACATTGCTGTACATTACATCCTACAGCCGGTTGCTGACGTGCTACGTGAGGCAGCACTTTTCCGCAGATTTATCGATGACATAATTTGGATAATGGATAGCCGTATCAGAATCGTCAAATGAAACATTCGACAAGCACTAACTTCAGCATTTGACAACAGTGTTTTGGAACTAACGTTTCGCCAAGCTTGCACAGCCGATCAAAAGGGTGAAGTTGAATTCCTAGATGTCAATCATTTCATAACTACTGACGATGATTTTGGCTTTGTCACTAAAGACTTCGTTAAACCACAGCAGATGGAAGACCGTTCGTTAGCGGAAAATCACACCACCCAAAGTTGACGTTCAAGTCAAGTCTTAACCAAAGGAAAGAAGACTACCTCAGTAGCTCAAAGCGATTCACTCAAACTTCCCCTTGGACATGACTAATGGCATGATAGCATTGGTATCAAATTGGGAAGAAAAGTTACGGTCCCCAAAATGCGACAAGAAAGATGACCCACGGGTTTGGGCTACATCTTTTCCCCACCTAATAACTCGAACAGAGAGAGAAAAAAGCTTAAATCAGAAGGCAGTGATAAGCAACCAAAGACCAACTATCATTGAGCAAATACGTACAAACTACAAGCACCTTGCTTTTAGCAAGACGAGAGAGCATGTCAAAGGTGTGTCGGCTCCTTGCGCCCTCTGTGCTCTTTGTGGTCAACAATGCGAAACACAACAAATCGATGGTGCCATGTGTTTCACAAGTAATGAGCAAACCTAAAACCTTCCCACTCAACCAAAACTTGACATGCGCGAACTATGGTATTGATGCAGCGACTTGTGTGATATGCCACAAACAATATGTCGGTCAAACCAAGAACAAATTTTCCAAGAGATGGTCATCACACGGTTCGCACCGCAGTAATTGGAACAGACCCAACTGTGAAATTGACAAAAATGACAAAGATAAAGTGGCCTTGTCGTGGCACTATTCAGTGTTCCATGGTAACGTAAATAAACCATCGATACACGAAGCTTACACCGTTACTTTTGTTGAACAACCTAATTTTCACTCTTTGAGTATCTTTGAAGATAAGTGGTATCACAAACCTGACGCACAAGTTAATATTCAAAACATGATCCTCCCCACATGAGATAAATTATGTGCCCTTTCGTACGGAGCGTTGACGTGCTTTAATTTTCGCCGCCATTATGTGGCGTTTTGGTTCCAGTATTTGCGTGACTTATATAATTAACGGGAAACAACTCATATATCATCTTAATTGGAATGCAGGTTTCATCCTATCTAGAATCGGTGCTTAACTGCAAAAAGTAGCAGGTTTGCATATCACCACCTGTTTCACAATTTTCTGCTAAAGATTTACTTTGTTGAAAGTTTGCTTTTGTTGACAAACCAAAGCATCTGCGAAATGGTAAGGTGCTTGCAATACTAAAACTAAAATAGATGCTTTTGAAAATGATTCTGTTCTTTATTTTCAACCTATTTTGAAAAATACTGTGGCATTTTCTACTACCTTTCAAATACTCGCAGATGCTTACATCCAAAATGTTAGGGGCACTTAGATAATAAGTAAGCTTAGACTTTTTCCAAGTTTGGGCGTCATGTATTTTTTGTTCTTCTCAGCGATAAGTCAAAACAACTACTCCAATAATGGCTAAATCTCAAACTCTAACCACCTCTGTTTTATGATTGTCGCAACCCGTGCACAACATTATAACGTTAAAATCTCGCGCCCGTTTTGACCATCTTCGTTTCAGGCGTAATAACCTAAACACAGCTCAGTTGTAGAGTGGCCGCCTTTCAATTGGAAGGTTGGGTGTTCGAGCCACGGCCCTTTGAGTGATTCGCCGTTCACCTCAACCGCCCCGGCAAAAAGCAAAATTCGGGCTTTGGCCCGTCGCCAATTGCCGTCACCAAAATCAAATAAGAAAAGGGTATTGTATAACAACGGTCGTCCGAACTGAATGTTGAAAGACTATAGACGAATTAGGATTTGTTTTTTCTGCCAACTTTCAGACTTGACTGAATGAGTGAAGTATTGTCTTAGGTCGTACAGCATTCGAACTACCGTTAATCCAGGCGTGACACTCGCAAAGCTGTTTAGTAAGATTAAAGAAATGGTGCAGGGAGACGTATGATAAGGTGCCAATAGACAAATGTGCTGTTACTGCTATATACGACATATTTATTAAGACTTATAAGCATTGTAACAAGAAAAGAACACAAAAACCACATCTACAACTGGCACTTGTAGAAATCGCGCCTGCATGACACATTTTGAAAATTAAGTATACTATTAAATAACCGAGTTTTTTTTATTGATTTAAGAGATTTTGTAGAGTCGTCATCTCATAAAAATACAAATCAGGACGTTCTTAACAATCAACATCGAATTTTTTTCCCAATATACAATGCAGCCCTTTGTTGAGCGTATACATATTTTTCTGTTCGCTATAATTGGCATTTGTGATAATAATTAGTTCAATTTATTCAGAAGCCATTTTTATTATGTTAACGGATTTGTGTAACTCAGACTCAATTGACTTCTGTGTTCCATAGATTAACAGGGGTACATACAGAAGCATATACGCACATACAAAAGCACTTCTGGGAAAGTATTGCAATACTTGGAGCGTGTTGCTTGCACAAATATTTTAGTCGTTTTCAGATTGTTTCTGATAAACAAAGATAGGTTCACTGTATTCACGACGACCTTGGGAAGAAGTTTTGTGAGACAACACGTAAAAGTACAGTCTGTTTCTTCCTTTGTTTCTTTTCTAGTTTTATGTAGATCACATTTTATACCACACTTTGTCAGCATAATCATCTCAAATCCTCTAGTATCGCGTATTCTGACTGCATTCCGTCATTTCCAGTCAAATTGTCGAACTTAGGTTGGGGTTCTCTAACAAGTATCCGACCGCTCGGCGTTTTTACTTCGCCAATGCCCCCTTCCACCGAATGATTGAAAAAGTGTATGAGCTACACAGGAATCCTCTTAGTCCTGCTTTTTTTCGCTGAGACATTTTGGTCATTTTTTTGCTGAGACATTTCGGTCATTTGTCTCACAGTTGTATTAAAACTCGCCGCAACAGTGTTCATTAGCTCGTATTTTCAAACAATTTGACCGAAATGACTTAATTTTTTTCGGTCATTTAAAAAAATATTCGGTCCATGACCGATAAAAATATAGACCTTTGCGGACAACAAGCCAAGGGAGTCTTTTCCAGGTGGTGAGGAAGCAAAAGACGTTTGTAAACAGCTCCGGACTTCCTGTGCACGAACAACTGAAAATCTTTCTGTGAAGAACCTAATTAAATTTTTAAGAATCTGTATTAACAGCAAAATTTCGACAAAAGATATGTCCCGTGTCATTCGCACATGTTGTTCCCTGCTTCCGTCTTTACTTCAAGGTTTTTCACATAGATTTGATACAAATCTGTTTAACCTTTTATGTCGTTTTTGCTTTTTGTAGTTGCGATGGATTTAAATGCTTGAATGGGCGACCTTGTAACAATTAAACGAAAAGCCTGTCAAATATTTTTCAATGCACAGGAAACACAATATGAAGAACCAACTTTTCTAAATACAGTGAAATGGCGAAACATATAACAAAGAGGCAAAAGCGAAGATCTTTCATCGTAATTATTTTGTCAAATAGAGTAATGTTAAATTTTCCGCTAAAGCTGACGATTTGATCGCGTTCTGTAACTGTTCTTGTCTTTATACAATATGAGGGAGGCGTGGCCCTTGTTTCCCGCAGTAACTGCAGCACTGAGATATGAGTCATTAATCTCCTTGCAAGTTAACGCGTGAACAACGCGACGTATGGAAACTAGTTTTCATCATAAGTAGTCCTTGATCAACACATATTTTTCAGATTTGCAAGTATCAAGTTTAATGGAGCACATAAGTTAAGTGATGAGGAAATCAGGAAAGTAAAAGAGAAACAGAGATCGACTACCAGTTCGCAAGCCAATACCGCTGATAAAAAAACGAATGAAAAGTAAGTGGGGTAATTTAGTAATAGGTCGATGCCGAGGGCTTGTAGAAGTTTTTTTTCCATGTTTAACTTCAACTAAGACATTTTTTCCATGTTTAACCTCAACTAAGACATAGTTGAGAATTTTGTGCACAATAAGCATTTCCAATATACTGTAAGCATTTTATGCACAAACCAGGTTTATTTTTAGATGAGTTGGAATTTGAGTCCAAATGTGCTACCATTGTTTTTCCAAGGCGCACCCCCTGAATTTTATTTATTCCACTAGTGCCAAATATAAACCAGATATATTTGACTCAACTGGAGCTGAAGCTAAGGTAAAAATAGCAACAACAGCAGCATCCATTTTACTGTGGACAAGCAGAAATTTTGCTGAAGTTAAATTTAAACGTGTCTCCAATAGATTTTGCTTATTTTCCCATAAAAGTAGGTCCACCTGCTCTTATGTCTTACATTTGACTTACGGATTCGAATTAGCAGCTTGTTGCAGTCGCAACATTCATTGTCAGAGACCCCTTTGTGTAGCAGTGAAGGTTTTTCTTCAGCTGTCCATCGGCGAGTATGTCCGGATGCGATAAATTTTTTTCGCTTGTACTCAGTTTATTGCAGGAAAACGGTTCGAAATGTAGCATCGATGTTCGCTGGAAAAACAAACTCTAGCGGTAAGTACAAATAGTCGATTTCCTATTAAAATTTGTGATTGATTCCTTGCTTCTTTCACTTGTGGAGTGAAGTTACTCGGTACGTACAAATCAAGTTTTATACACTTACTGATGTCAAACGGATATTTTCAGTTGCATCTAGAAGTGCCTGGCCACATTTGGTGCTTAAAAAGGTTACGTATGCACTCATAGAAATAGTCGGTCAAATCTGTTCAAGGGAGCAAAACCATCAGAAAAAAGCGAAATAACATATCAGTGCAATGTGCAATGACGATATTTTCAAATTCTAGCGCTTACACCAACAGCATGGCTTTTGATGACTGAATAGCAACATCGGTCTTCGGTAATATTTGTGAGCAGTAATACTTTGTGGCTTTATTGCATTTCAGATAAAAAAGAACCGGTTCCAGCCAAAAGTCCACCAACACAGACTGTTGAAACAAATAAGAGCGCAAATTCTTTCAGCAGCCTTAAAGGTACGGTTTATTTACTCGCACAAATCTTTCATTTGTATGCCAGGCGCGTCTGCACTTACTGCATTGCGTACGGACTGGATGTGCGGATCGTATTGAGCATGCTTCATGGTAAGCGTAACGATATCTTTTTCAGATTCGCACTCTGAGGCGGTGGTGACCAGAAAAAACAAAGGAATGGCCTGTTTTATGACCAAAGGTGAGTTTTGCAGCGTTTATCCCTATCATTATTTTCCAAGTTGGGCTGAAATAATTATTCAACAAGAATAAGGCAGTTTGTATAGTGTGTCACAGCTGACCACCAGGTTCTTTGCAAGCGTATCAGTACAGCGCAGACAGAATGTTAGCTTTTCAACTGCAGATGTACCGTCATTAAGATTTGTTAGTGATGCTGTCTTCCAAGCAGAAACGATATAGGTATCAAAAGTAATTATGAGCCACCATTCATTTATTTCGTGTCAAAAATCTGACAACCTTAATGCGGTGTGCACTTCGTGATGCAGCGTGATCCTTGAGTTGCTAAATCTATCATAAGGTGGTCTTATTTCTTATTTACAGTATTTTAACCAGTGCAGTTTGTGTAAGCAAAAAATTACACCACTGTTAGTTTGTGACTGTTGAACTGAATTCGAGTAGTCACTTAAAACCTTAGAAAAGTTATCTTTTATTCGCTATTCTGTATGAACCCTGATTTAGCTCGCATCATGTACGAAAAACTATTAATTGGCATTGCTTTCTGGGTTTGAGGTGGAATACTTCCCTAAAGTTTTGCATTCTAGTGAATTTTTGTTTTAGTATTATTCGTAGTGGTTGCTTCTTGTAACTTTATATGAGAACGTCCTAACCGCGTTACTTAACGAGTTTTCCATGTGCCTGAACAATTTTTGTGAAGTTGCGTATTATTTATTATGGGCAAAAGGAGAGTACTAGAGTCTCTGTCCAATGGTATTTCAGTTTATTAGCATAAAGTCAGGATAAACCGTTAGAGTCAGTTGTACGTCTTATCCCGATCCAAGTGCGGATTAATATTTAGCAGTACGAAAAGTAAGTTGACACGCATTTTTATCGTTTTTCTTGCTTATTATTTCCGGGGCGGTTTTCGACCAGTTAGGACCAAGTGAAATAATTTTCTTGTTTTTTGGATGTGACCACAACAGTTGCCGAATCAATATTTAGGTTTGTCGTGTTGCAGCTCGGGTCTTGCTTCAACCTGAGCGTGTGTTCTGTGTTGTTGCCGTTGAAGCCAAATACTCATCTTTGTTTGCTGTTGCACGGCGCCGGTGTTTCCATCATAAATACTTGGTGTTCAAATGACGCACAAAAACTTTACTGCTTATTTTTTCATGCCGCGTCGAACATGACGTTCTCTTGTGGCCTTGCTTACGACTTTTTGTCTGTAATGTACTGCGACCAAAATCGCGATGATAATTATGAACTACCCAAGCAATAATCCTAAACCTTCTTGTTGTCTGACTGCGAAGTCTAATCGGAGGTGTGTTTGCACAGGAAAAGTCGATTTATTTGCATCGAAAAGAAAAGAATCCGCAACTTTGACAACACAACCTGAGACGCAACTCGAAAGCAGAATTGATACATTCGAAGAAGAAACAGCAGACAACAGTGAAAAACCCATGGAAAACGTTGAAGAAGGCAGTGAAACCAAGACTCAAGTGCGCAGTTGTGTTTGTAGCATGTGTATATGACTTGAATTCTTGCTGAGAAGCTGATCGTACTCTTTATCTTACACGAAACTGCTGGCAGCATGTTTTAGTCATAGCAGATTTTCTTTGTGTGTTTTGCAGGAGTGTGAAGTGATCCAAAGGGCACCTTCTGTGGATGAAAAAAAACAACCAGAAACGAGAAAGCGACCTTCCAAAAATAAGTAAATATTCGTTTGATCACATTGTAATACATTAGCTAGTAAGTTCCTCTTGCTACAAATTGGAAGCCGGTTTAAATCTCTATCAATTATTTGTACGATTTAGTCAGTGGGTTTGGAAGTGCTTGCTTTCGGAACAGGGCTTTTCGGTCTGGCCGTTTCGGTCATAGGACTTTTCAGTCTTGATAGTTTCGGTCTCGAGACATTGCGGTCAGACGATGAAGTCTTGCAGAAATCGTACATGTTCACTTTTTAATGCAAACTTACTTAAATGAGCGAAAGGTTTTATTTAAAAAAACTGCAAACATGATCCAAGATCCAGCATTCAATCAGCATCAACATATGATTTTCACCAGCAAGCAAATTTAATCATTATCGACATTTTGCCATTAAATACAAATACTTCAAACTCAGAGTTACAATTCAGATTTAATCGCAACCATGACTCCTGAAAAAGGAGTTTGTGTAACACCAACTAGCGTGACATTTCGCCTGCCTATATAATTATTTCAATAAACAAATGCAATCAGTTGTTTATGTACAGAAATGTCGTGACCGCAATGTCCCCAGACCGAAACGGCCAGCCAGAAAAGTCGCGCCGGCTTGCTGCTCATAGAAAGGGACCAGGCCTATCACTGTGGCCTGTGAAAAATTATGTGGATTTTGATGTTCGAAACCGACATATTAATTTAAAGCAAGGTTATCATTGTTGCGCAGAAAGAGTCTTTCTCTGTACGTTTGTGTGGGTGGTGCGTGCGGACCAGAAACGTCTGAAGCGGAGCTCGACCGACAAAGCTTTTTTGACCCGATACCGTTGTGTTTCACTTACCACTGTTGATAACCGATGCCGATATTTTTGCATTACTCATACTACAGTTGGAAACATTACACTGAATTTTTTCCTTCAGTATGTAGGTCACACAAACGAATGGAATCATTGCACAAGTCACAAATGAGTGAACAGATTGTGATAAGCTAGGAACACATTACTGTAAAACATCGAACTCTGCGCAAGTCTGCGTCACTCAAATAGTCAACTACCACAGTACGTACCCTGATTTGTTCGCAGACAGTCATTTGCTTATCGCGCAAAAACCTGCGAGCGAATGTTACGACACAGAGCGGTTTATTGGGACAATTGCACAGAGATCTGTATGTTACGCACTACTTGATGTAGTCGGCGGGCTGTGCGCCGTAAGGAACAGGACAAAAAATGTGTGTCAATCGATCAGAGGCTAAGTAGCAACTTGGGTTTCCGAACACTCCATGCAGAGCAATAGCGTGGGGTATTTTGTAAGCAAATGTTTCCGATATATATCAGCGGAATTTTGCCGTTATGATACATGGTCATATCGGCCAATATTTATCGGCATGCGGATGCATCGTTTGAGCTTCAGTCTAAAGTAAAGTAGTTACATTTGTGAAACAATGTTGTTTATACTTAACTAAACGTTTGTAAGAAGAATCGGTATCATAAAGTTGGAGCTAACTAACAACGATTTTATCCAAATTTGAATGACGATAAATTTTACATCCGCGCTTACCCGTCATTTGCGGTTGACGTTAAGTATGTGCTGACTTCTTCACAGTCATCCACGTGTACATTCAGTCGGTGAACTTGAAAAATGTTTTACAGGCTAGCCACAAATGATCGTGTAGTACTTTCAAAAATACAAGGATATATTTAATTTTATATCACGTGGGCATTGGGAATTGAATCTTCAGATTTGCATTTATTGTCAGAATTCTCATACACAGTGCTCAATCAACGCGGTTGAGAGTAAAATCCAACAGATCTTGTGACTGAAGTAGTGTATGCCTGTGCCTGCATTGACATCTTGTTACTGTATCAACGATGATTTATTGAAGTAATTTTGCATTGGTATCTTGATACTGTATAAACGATAATAATAATTTATTGAAGCAATTTATTAGTCAATTGTTTACACATTACTTCAATCGTGGTAATTATCTTATTTATCTTGTTTTACTCGTCATTGGCGGACAAGCTGCGCCATTTTAAGTTGATGATATGATACTCATATCGCATGATGATATATTCACTCGTTCCCACGTTTGGACTAGGTTGTCTTCAAATCGTATTTCAGTTAAAATCAGTAGGTTCAAAATTTTGCGAAGAACCATGTCACGTATCTACAGAAGAGTGACTCGTGCGAATCAAAATATGTCAAATACTTTCAAATCAAATCGTGCAGATAAATTGAGTAGTCACATTGTTATTAATGGAAACCAACAGCTGCGGAAAGTAGTCGTCAGAGTTACAGCCAAATGTTATTTTTTCGGTTATAACCGGAATAAAATTCGAATCTATGAGTGGAGGTAAAATATGTTACACCAAGTGGGTTATAAAATTAAAAAAACGTCGTTGCGTTGCCTCAAAGATACTTTTAAACGCGATTTGATTTACAGAACACGGAAACAAACTCAGAATGGCTCGCGTCAGCAACCTGTCAAGAAACGACGAAGGATTCAGGTTGGTTGCAGTTTTTTTTACTCTCATGCCTGAACAGTAACCTGGCGATTTTTCTGCTTGCGCAGCCGCACCCTTGTTGGTGTTATGATGAGCACTGCACGTGAAGTGGTTCTGCTTGATTTTGGCCGGCACCGCGTGTGTAGTCCATTGCGAGAAGCATATTAATTAAGTCCACATGACGACATTTTGGTCATGGACTCCGAGTCATTCGTTTATCGTTCGTTTCCTGTTTGCAGCCAGGGGAGAATATTGTCATATTTAACAACTTCCTAATAAAACTTCTTCTCCAGTTCCTTCTTGAGGGAACGAGTAGACTCGTACTTCATTACGCTGCAGTATAGGTTTCCTAGTTCTCAATACATTGCGTTAATTAACGATGATTAGTTAATACTAAGCATGATAACGTTCTGTGTCCATACCCCCCACTATTTTTCAAGGGTTCTCTAGATCATGGGTCTCCCAAAATTTCACTGCATTTTTACGCTTCCGTTGCAAAATACATTATCGAAATTTTTGCTGACTACCGGACCTCATCGATAAGTACTTCCTTTACTCCAGATAGTCCTATCCTGATGCAAGTATCTCTGTGACAAATTATTTATTGAACCGTCTGTGTACAATGGTCGTGTGCCCAGTAAACCTTAAAATGTTACGTCGTTCCAAGTACATATTACTCGCACAAAAGATTTACCCCCAGAGTCTAATGATGCCGAGTCTTATTAAATGGATATGACGAGAACGTTGTTGGAATATTTTTTTGGTTTGTAAAATTCATTGAAGATTGGTATTAATCTTGTTTACGCAAATATTTTCCGCAGTTTTGTTTCACAGTGAACCAAGTATCTTATGGAGATAGTGGTGCTGACAAAACTATGAAAATTCGATAAAATCACGGCGACTATATTTGTGCGTAAACAAGCAATCAGCCCTTGTCTGGTAGGACGTCCTTTCGTCGATTAGGGTTCCATTTTTTCTAGGAATTTTCCTCCTCGGAAGATGAAGAATCAAGCGATGAACAAGATATACAGGATTTTGACGTCATTCCTCCTTCACCCAAAGCAGCAGAACCTGTTGTTTCTGAAATTCGAAACAAATCAAGAAGAAAAAAAAGGTGATCAGTGTGTAAGACGGTTTTTGCACTGCGGTCAACGCAAACGTCAGTGTTCTGCTGTCTGAGTTCCTGCTGTTGCGATCGGAAATCCCGAGCGGCATGTGCGCAAAGCTTCGCACCGTGGCAGCAAGCAACAATAGAGATCATTCTCGCAATCTCTTGCTATTGCTTGCTCGCACTACACATATGATGGTGTTATACTTCGCGCACATCCCGTTCGTGGTGAATCACACAATCAACGCAACACCACCGGAGAGGTTGCAACACTGCCATCAGCAGCGTGAATATTTTGTGTTGACGCACAAGAACAAGAGAACGCGATAACTTTGGGCGCATTGGATTATGAATTGCAGTGGTCCCCGCTTATTAATCCCACGTCGGGACCGGACGATTTTGGGCTTAATGTGCGGGTGGTTTCATTAACCGGGGGACAAATTTTCGCCACTCTCATGAGCATAAATCAGTATGGCCGACTGCACTATCGTTAACAGTCGCTAAATCTATTAACACTGTGCACAACAGTTACAGGTAACGAGCAATTTTATTTGTTTATTACGTTTTCTTAGACAAGGCTACGTCTCTGCGTCATTTTGAAAATAAATTCTACAGGGCACAAGTTGTCTTGCTATCGATTGCGGCACAAATGAACACATTGTGACGAAACACTTGAATTAAGAACTAGTTCAGCAGCGTAACGAAATGTCAAACCGTCGAAGGCGAGACATAGAAGTGTGAGTTGCGACGCTTTTTCATCCAGCATTAAGCAAATGTGTTCGAAATTGGGCTTATTAAGGTCTTTTAAGCGTTTTTTTTTTGTTACAGGAATAAACGAAGTAATTCCGGACCGGACAATTTTGGGCTTTTTAAGCGGGTGGGCCTAGTAACCGTGGGCTTAATCAGCAGGGACTACTGATACTCTTATTTCTACGAAAAGCGCAAGCTCTAAATGCCAGAATTGAGTTTCTCCTGTGCAAAAAATTACCAGGAAATGTAGAATTGGCCAACACCGGCATGTTCCTTCACCTGAATGCGCATATTCCTTTGTACAGTGCATTTTCGATGTAATAACTGTCGAAGAAACTCTTAGTGCAGGGGTCGGGAACATATGGCTCGCGAGCCAGATGTGGCTCTTTTGATGGCGGCATCTGGCTCGCTTGATATTTTCTTGACACGATTGTTGCGGATGAAACTTTTTCTGCAATTTTCCNCCAAAGCCATCAGCAACACCGTGCAGCACCAGAAGTCGCGTTAACAGTCAGAAGCCTGTTACGAAANAGAAAATTCAGACATTTACCATTGTTTAAAATTGGTAATTTTGCTTAAAAATACACACNTTAGTTAGTTAGTTGCATTATGTGTTGAAAANTATTATATGGCTCTCACGGAAATACAATTAAAAATATGTAGGTTTCATGGCTCCTTTCGCTAAAAAGCTTCCCGACCCCTGTTGTAGTGCATCAATATGCGGCGAAATGTACTCTAAACATGAATTGAAATCATGATTGCTGTGAATCGTTTTTCATTGCCACAAAAAGTCGTGTGCGCTTTAAGAATTTGGTTGTGTCCCTTCGTTTGAGTGTATTTCCTCATGTATGACCATTTTCTGAAATCAATCTAGAGTATGCGTAAATTGTTGCTGTCAACCACCAAAATCAACCTCCTTTACCAGTAAAAAGAGATGTGAAAAGACTGCACGTAACGTCAATTGCGCTAATTTTGACAGAATTTTCGGGCAGTTTGCTTCAGGCTCTCGTCTGTAAAAATATCTTATGAAAACGATATTTGCTGTTGCTAATAACTAGGCGGAGTTCGCAGAAGTGGTGTAGGAGCTGGAAGTGCAAACGCACTCGAAAAATTTTGATTTGTCAAAAATCCGGGCAAAACCTGTGAAAATCGGAGCAAAATCCCGTAAATTTCGGGCACAGATGTTTCGACAACTTTATTCTATTTGTGTGGTGACTGGTGAAATACGTCTGAATGGCTTATTTTTCTCCAAAAAAGCTTCCAAAAAGTGTGACCTCTGAAAAAGGTCTGTCTTTTTTGTAGGGGAGAAGTTTGTCGCACAAAAATTTTTCGGGCAAGTGGGAAATTTGTTAAAAAATCCTTCGCACCCCCAAAATTTGCCTGCTCCTACACTTATGGTTTGCAGCATCCACGGGCACCAGTTATGGGCGCTTCTGTTTCATTGTAAGATCGTGGAAGGACGACAGTCACCGCTTTTACGCTTCGCACATGACTGGTCTTGATGTTTAGTTGAGCAATCGCGTCTTTGTGCTGCTTCATCATCTCATTGATGAGTTACTGTTGCAGAGTGCTCAGATCGAAAACGTATATTGACGAGGAGGGTTCGATGGTGACCGATAAAAAATGGGAGGAAGTGTCCTGTTCCAGCGAAGACGAGCAACCGGTTGCCCGGGTTTCGCTCGATGGTAAACCGAAAACCAACAATACCTCTGTCTCGAAAAGTGAATGTCAAGGTGCAGAAAGTAAAAAATCATCGACGAAGAAACAGAAGCAGTCTTCCATCATGGGTTTCTTTTCCAAAAAGTCGTAACTGCAACCTGGTCTTGCATTTCCGAAGAAAAGAACCGACCCTGTTTACGCTTCAAATATGCGGAGTTCGCGGCGCGTCTGCAACGTTCTCAAACAAACAAAAACGGGCGATGTTGAAAGCGCGTTAAACGCTGTTCATATGTCACGGCTGCCATACCTTTCTAAGGAGAGAGACCTTAATTGTGATGTGACTGCGTTCGGTGCAGACAAACAGACATTGATGCACGTTTTGTTAAGTGTGGACGATAGCAATGTTTTTAGCTGCATGGCAACGACAGGTCAACAAACATCACATGACAAACAAACCTGTGGCTCGGTTTGCTTATTCAAACCCGCTAAACCCCATTCTACTACAAAAAGTATTTTTCGCTGTTGCTTGCAAACTGCGTTCGAAGTGTTTGAACTTAACCAGCTGCGCAAGCACGAGGAATCGCACAGAACCAGAGCACGATGACGCAAGCAAACCCGCGGCGTCACGCATGACTCGAGTTAATAAAAGGCCGTATCGTTTCGAAGTGAAAAATTTTTCATGCAATTCAGCCCCGAGCCATACCATGTTTAAATAATTTCTGGCATTGAAATTCCTTGTCAAATGTCAAATCATGCAGCAACACTGCAATAAACTACTTAGTTGACTTTTTTCTAGTTTCCTGACAGCAGTTAGCCGCATGTGAACAATCTGCTACGCGTAAACCCGAATTGTCATGATTTACGCCAAATAGAAAAATCACCTTTCATCTAAACCAGCGTTTCTCAAATTTTTTCATCTCTCGGACCCCGAAGTTATTTATTTCATGCGGACCCCCAAAAACCTCAAACAAAACAACAGACGGGCTACACATGAACGAAATGCCTAAGTCTTTTATTCTTGTAAATATTTGTACACTTGTCTCCTAAACAGACACCTCTGAAGTTCAGTGCGATTTGTGCTCCTGACAACATCCTCCCACCATCTTTGTTATTCTAGACTTGATTTTGGACAAAGCTAGTCCAATGTCTTGCTTCACATCCACTCTGTTCCGATATTTTGATTTGGTTTTCACCACACTTGAAAAACTAGCCTCACACTGATGCGTAGTAGTGTAAGGAAGGACTTCTTTCAATGCCATCATTGCCACAGCGTTGTACGTTTGTAGCTGAGAAGCCGAGAAACAAGACAGCGAAAGTGAACAGAATTTGATCTTGGCTCCGTCATCGGTACGCAAATCTATGAGCTCTTCTTTAAAATCTTCTCCGTCATCAACTTCGTTTAGGATCTCTCATCCCTCCAGTTTTTTTGTTTTAGGAAAGTACCGGCGCATAGTCTCTTCCAGGTTATCTAAATGCTCCACAATGCTTGCAATTAATGTCTCTGGAAGCTCTGCAGCTTCAGCAGCAAAACCTGAAAACAGAAAAATTTGCCAGCAACAACCTGCGTTTCCAAACCCCAAGTTTACCAACAAAACCTTCAATCCTGTCTTCGGCTGCCAAGCGATTCATGCCTTCCCCTTGTAAAGACAGGTTCACGTCATTTAGAAGTGAAAACATCTGCAATGTATGTCGGGCATCAAACGTGGGATCATCAAAATCATTTGCCAGTTTGTTGTTGGACTCACGAAGAAATACAGAAAAACAAGTTCATATATCCTGCTGCAAACTCGACCTTTTGATAACCATCGCACTTCCGTGTGGTACAGCAGAATATCGTGTGTCGAACCCAACTAATCACACAAAGACTTAAACAAGCGGTAATTTAAAGCCCTTACCCGAATAAAATTTCCAGCCTGCACTATCTCTGTTAAAACCTCTTGCAAGCAAGGTGGCAGTTTCAGATGCAAGGACATGCCGATGAATAGTGCAGCGAATTGTTAATACATCTGGTACACGCTTCTTTACAAGAGCTGCAAATCCCGAATTGTGGCCAATCATTGCTGGGGCGCCGTCAGTGAACCAGCAATGTCCCATGATAGGCCGTTAGCAGCGAAAAACTCACCCACAGCATTGAAGACGTCAACAGCTTTGGCCGTTGTTTTCAAAGGGTGGCAAAATAAAAATTCATCTTTCAAGGGTGAAATTTTTAATTGCTCGTCCGATCCGTGCACACGTCTGCGATCAACAGCGAACCATTCGGCCGAATACGTGCGTGTCGTCGTCGTGCACCCCAACGACGTTGAAAGTTTTTTGTGCGACGCCAAACGAAAATTCAAATCAACTGAACGGCTGCTCGTTAAGGCCCAACATACCACCCTACCTCGACGAGTGGAGGTCGCTAAAATCTTTGACATCCAATACACAATAGCTTAAGTCTTGATCAACCGCATGAAAAATTAATCCTTGGCATTGCAACAGTG
>JGI24158J21664_10003300_pt1 | contig 20172 bp, 14 predicted proteins | sample Ectturendosymbi3_FD_21664 | JGI IMG/M metagenome (IMG submission 21664) | reverse complement strand
TCTCTTACATTCAGTGTTCTGTTCTTATTGCTTTGTTATTTTAACATTCTTTTTTTATTCATGGCACTGTGTTTATTCATTGTAAACAGTGTATACTATGCCAACAAGCTAGGCTAATCAAGTATTGAAAATGCTGCAATTTAAAAAATTCTTGCTTATAAATCCTGATTTTTAAGGGGTTGAAAAAAAGGTAAGGCATAAAATGCATCACATTTTTGATAATGAAGCAGAAAGCAACATTTAACTTTTTTGGAAATATCGGTATCGGCCGATATATCGGCCCAGGAATGGCCGATATATCTGTATCGGCCTAAAAAAAGCCATATCGGTCGATCTCTACTTGAAACTTCCACTTGCAGAATCTTGCTTGTGAAGAGCAAAGAAAAGCGTAGGAACAAGGTAGATTTTCCAGTTAGCATAAACTAATGCAGAATTCCCGGTCGGATGAAGCAATTGAGAGTTTCGGTCTGGGAACCATTAAAACGTTCTACATATTCTTGCAGCAACTGTTTCTCTTTGCAAGACACAGTGTGTTTGACAATGACACGTATCATAAAACGTGCGATTCTCTCATGAAACAAACAAGAGCTTGACTCGTGGGTGGGAGTAACGTTTACCGCGCAGTAAAGCTGCGGCACAAATGTCGACTAAAGGGAACTTCCGTGTTTTCGATGCTATAGAAAAAAGTTGGACTCCCGGGCGTCTTGCTTCTTGTACTGTGTTGAGTTCGTTAGAACGCCATCAGGTATTTTCTCTCACATTGCCACATTCGGCATGTTTGCTTTCTATTCCTCGAAACGTTGACGCCTGTCGGTTCCAGATCACACTCAATTGATCGCACAGCGATATTGCTTCGGTTGCTATGCAACTAGTCCCATCTTGTGGGGAAAAAACTGAACTAAACATAGCAAAATGTGCAATCTGGTTCGCGTAGTGAGTGTCGATGGCTCCCGGGAACATGGTCCATTTGGGATCCCCCAAACGTGAAATATTTATTTGTTGCTTCCACAATATCTCCCCTGATGCCTCGTCAAGAAAATGCCTTACTTACACTTAAAGGCCGAGGCGACCGCCTCATTCGCCTCTCCCCCCTAATATCCACCCGTGCACATGACTGCTCTTTGCGGCAAAAAGACTACCAAGTGTTTCAACCTATGCGGAGGTTTATACTGCCCAGCTTGTAAATGGGCAGCAGTGTTTGCCTAACATTTTGATTTTTAATTTGTTGTCACTAGTTGCACTGTAAATAACTGCTTTTCACCCAAACGGAAATCCGGCTGGTTGATTGTAAATGCTTTTCATTCCAAACTGCATTGTAGGCTAAGGCTCGTTACAAGTTACAACAACGCCATCATTATTCCGAATCTCCGGTGGCGTACACAAGTCTCCACTCCGTTCCACTGCATTGCCCATGAAGATCACACGTAACAATTACGCCATTGGCCCCGCTCGCCGTTGCTTGACACTTCACACTCGCATTGTTTGAATAGCGGAAATTTTCGCCAACGAAGAAACGCGTGATGCGCTGTTAGCTCAATAACAAGTAGGCAGTGGAAATGGACGAGCGTTAGTACAAGCCGACGCTGCTGCTGCGACAAACAAACACTAAATTTAATTGGCTGTCTGTCATCGAACAGCGAAATTCTTCAATCCTGGCGAAAATTCCTTTCCAGTGAAACAGTCAAAGCACATAAATCAATCATTTAATATAAAAAGATTCCGCGATGTTATAAATCTTATTTTGTAAGACTTTGTGGATTGTGACGAGGTCAAGCGGCGTTGGAGAAAACAGTAGTTGGCCATCGTGCAGGCATCCCACCTGCCCTGATACCTCTCATGCTCGTCCATGAACTTAATTGTCCTAGTGCAGGGGTCGGCAACTTTTTTTAACAAAAGACTCACTCTGCTTCGTTTTCCATCCGATATGACCGGTGAGGAACCACAAAGCGTTTTCCATCCGACGTCATATGGACATAGCTAAACTGTACTCCACTTAATTCTAGTAGTAATCATAATCAAATACAAATTCCAAGTTTTGCGAAGCCCAGAGAGAGCGACTTCAGAAAGCTAAAGAGCCCCATGCGGCTCCGGAGCCGCGGGTTGGCGACCCCTGTCCAAGCGGAACCGTTCTACGTGCTCTTCACTTAACCAGTCTAAGTGGCTGAAGAGATGGTGAACCTTAATGCACCATCACACCTAAATCTTTGAACTAGGAAAGCATATCTTCCACCAGCTCAGTTTCCAAGGAAGTTCTGCGTGACTACAACAAACGATTGCCAAGCAGCAGACACCATATCTGTCATAGGACAAAACATGCATCTTTTATGAGTTTGCGGATCTGAGGGCCATCAAAAATGCCTGCTTTCAGCTTTTTGACAAAGAAGGAAATGCTCTCTACAAATGTAGTTGAAGCAGTCAACAGTTGCAGGCAAGGCCTTCACGGACAGCTTCATCAAACCAAATTTGATGTGCAGTGGTGGAATGATGATTTCTCTCTGGCTGCACAAGGTTCACTGATGATGTCAGCGCAGCTCTCATGGAATCTGTAAATGGTCACCATTGTTCACTCTGAGAAATTGTTATACTGAACAAATGTATTTTTTAGTGCGCATGCAACTGCGCAACCATGTCGACACACAACCAGTGAAGCGTTTCAAGTGTTACAAGAGCTATGCGATGTACTTATAAACTGTACTGTGTTAAATTTGGAATGTTGCAAGTGCGCGAGAATGAGACTTAACTGCGCAAATGGTCCAGTGGTACTGCGTACTTGCGCACGCAGAGAGAAATTTTTTCTTGGTGGCCACCCTTTTTTCACGCAGTGATCATTACGCGCTCGGCAGTGCCAGTGGCAGCATAAACATGGATATTTTGTATAGCCGCTTTGCTGGCCAAGAAAAAATTTAGAATTGTCAAGTCTGCACAGATTGCACATTTGTGCAAGTCATAATCCAGTTGTTGTAAAACGTTTTAATATTGTTGTACTCTTCTCTTAGTTTCGTTGAATGACCACTTGGGAGAGATGCATATCGGTTAACGTTATGTAGCAATGCACATTTTAAACTTCTTTCGAACTGTCACAAGCACAAATCATTTTTTGTATGACGCTGTTAGTGAAACGTGGCAAGCTTCCGGTGAAAGCAGTGATGCAAAAGTACTTTTTTCTAAGCTCAAGGCAGCCCGTGGTGGACAGTGATGCACTGCACTAATGCGCCAAAATTACATTCAGTGGTCCACTTCTGTTGATTTACAAACATCGTAGGTTGCTCCTGGGTAGTCGCTGAACATGAAGTCGATGTCAGCCGAGTTTTTCTTGACCTTCGTATTATTTCCAGCGGTTGTAGCTTTGCAAACTACATTTTAATTTTATTGCTGGTTTGTAGGAACAAGCGTGCAGTTCATGATGTTGGCTGCTTTTATATCCAGATTAATGAATAATAATTTAGTGAAAGTCGTCACTTGTTATTGTTGACTCTTATATATTCCCTGACCAAATATATGTTGATGGCAACACATATGTACCTCTGCAATCGTTTTTGTAACAACAAGCCTTTCAGCTTATGGAAGACTTTTCAATAGCGTCTGTGCAACCGTACACATTAGGTGCCAGTGAAGCACAAGTGCCATTACGCTCCACACTGGTCGTTGTCAGTTTGCTGCTGCATGTGGCAGACAATCACTTTTGTTTTGCAGTTGTTTCCTTAAAGTAGAATGCCAAACACAAGAAATATCGAATAGCCACGATTTCATTGCAATCTTTGGCTGGAGTTGCCTTTTTACGAAAATACATTGTGTCCTCGATTTAACAGCTTTAAGAAGAAACCTATGAAGGGCGTTGAAATTGGCGAGATCAAAGTGTAGCTGATCATGTTGTTGTGAGATTTCAAAACTGCCCTAAGACGCAATGGCAGGCAAAAATTTCGTTTGTGTTTTGCGCTTGGCGCGTTTTCGATTGTAACTGCCGTTGTTTAGTATGATTGACTGACATGAGCTGTGAAAGTATTGACAGAAAGCGTCGTTTGTTTTTTTTTGCTTTAGTGGCCTTAGAGCTGATCGTGCCATTACCAACAGAAGCACAGTTCAGCCTGTTTCTGCTTAACGCGTTTTCTTTATTGTCAATACCTTGCTATCTTACTGTCTTACAGCTTTTTAGAGAGGCCGAAGTTATACCGGACAATAAAGTCAGCGCGTATTGAAAACCGGAAGAATTTTTGAATGTTCTGTAGTTCTTTTGTTGTCGATATACTTTCAGAAAATTATTGCTCATAAATCAACGTAAACATAGCAAAAATGTGTTAAAGACAGTTTCCGAAGTTTTGAGCGATGTTTCCGAATAGGAAAACCTGCTCAATATTTCCCGTGCCTCTTATGGCCACGTTGCCCAAGCCACATTGGAGAAGCTTCTGCATGTTTTATTCATGCGCGTGGTCGACTATCGATAAAAAAACAAAATCGATAGCATTGCATGCTATCAAAATCATGCTTATCATGTGTACGCTACAGTCAAACAGGTCAGTGGTCAACGTTGTACCAATTCCAAACATTCGCATGTTTTGATGGTCTGCGGGTTTTTTGTTTATGGGGTGCCGCCGACTTCGACCGCAAATGCTACAAGATCTTAGCAACACACTAAGGCAGCAGTTGAAGTTGACAAAACGTATTGTGAGAGTGCTGTAAACTTCCGACTTCCTTCGCGAAGGTGCCGCAAGCTCCAAATTGTCTAACAAAGGTGCCTCAAACGGAAAAGGGTCGAACCATTGTATTTAAGTGTGAGTTGTACGTCAAAGTTGCAAGTCACTACCGTATTGTGTCGGTAGTTCAGTGCGACTGTTAGCCGATTGTATGCAGCAATGGAAAGTGTGTAGCCTCATCTTGCAGATGAGGATAAAGCTGGTATCCGTGGAGACTGTTTCAAGCAATGTTCCTTAATTAAACTTTCTCATCTTTCTACTAATTGTGTGCAAACTATAGACGCATTTTACATTCCTTTTACATGCTCTGCATGGCGCGTTAACGTGTTTGTGCGGAGATAGTTTGAAGATGACGGTTGTCTCTGTCGGTAATGCGTAGGCCTGCTGCGGGTAACGTGGTGTTCCATTGCGTTTACAGTGAGCAGAGGCAGCTACGGAATTCGGCGCAAATAAAATTGTCATGTCAGCAAGCTCTTGGCTTGCGACAGGGATGAATGTACGGTATCCAGGGAAAGGACTGACTCACGCAACGACTTGCTTGTACTAATTTGTGCTGATAGGAAAAATTGGTGTGGACGGAGTAGAAGCCGGGCAAAAGAGCCTCTTGCTGTTGCTATGTTTTTTTGTGTTGATGCGACTAATACGATTTTGGTGGTAATGTTGCTTCGCCCTCTGTGTAAGCTATGTTGTGTGCGTTACCGCGACTAGCGATGAATAGCACTTGAATTCAATTGGCTTGTTATATGAGAACAGCGTGTACACAAAACCCTCACATAATCAAAAGGTGCACTGAATGTTTGTAGTCGTGGAAACACATTTTCCTTTCATTGGCTCGACAATGCCGGTCTGGCGAGTTTTTTCCGAACAAACCTCACGCGAAGCCGGTCTTCGCTATGTTGTCTTCGTGTTTCCATGGCACTCATGACCTTGCCCGCCGCAAGTGTGCTGAGGCTGGCAGCAGATGACCACTTTGCAAGTCTGGGTAGTGCAACGTTTTCATAAAATTTTTGGCCGAAGAGACTAATATTTCAATAGCAGGTTTTTTATTCGTGCTTCAATAAACTTTTTTCATTCTGCAATATATGATTTAATTATCCCCTGCCATAAAGTGCCCGTTCGAGCCGAATACCGATTAATCATTAGTAGGGCCATTTAAAGTCATAAAGGTCATTTTTTTCTGTGCTTCGGGAAACTATGCATCCCTAGGATGTCTATAAGTAAAGTTATAAAAAAAGTCATAGTCATATTTTTGATGTTAGGTCATAAAGTCATATTTCGCATATTTTCAACCTAATTCGTCCCGGAAACCATTAAAACAATCTCAAAATATTACGTGAAACTACTATATCGCTAGGTCTAAGGTGCACCCTGCAAACGAAAACCACTTGGGTACCTTGCGAATGTTGTCAAAGACGTAGGTGCACCACGTTATTTGGATAAAATGTAATGCGCTGCTTAAATGCATGTTCTTGCTGCCTCAAAGAAATAAACCAATGTCCATGCATGTTTTTATCAAACCCAGCTATATGTTTTGCTCATGTTTTGAGCTGTTTATTTTAGTGAGCTTCCGAACCATAGGCTACCATCTTTCATGTCTATTTTCGCTGGTAAAGCTTCTTTGTACAGCAGTCCTATGTTCCAGCTCAACCATTTTTGTTTGGTCACATAAAGTCATATTTTCTGAAAAATAAAGTCATATTATCAAGTTTTTTAGGTCATAAAACATGGCCCTAATCATTAGTGCTGAAACTTTAATTTATTCTGATCTGCAGAGAAATATTTTTAGATTTGTAATATCTGCAACCGGTGCCGTATTCGGTTGATTTCATTAGCGCAATTTTATTAGGAAAAAATGCTTAATCTGTGGAAGAACTTAGTATCAACTCAGCTGGTTTAAAAAAACAGCCAAAAGCAACTGAAACGGAGAAAATTAACAGTCCAGCATTGAAACTGGCGTAACTAGACGAAAGAAAACTGTCGCTGTTGCGCCCTAAGTGCTTTCTTACCACTGATCAGTAAAACCTGCAATTTGCATATTCAACATTTTAAAGCTGTTAAAATGAGTTCCTAAAACATGGTTCGCACCTCCCTGCATAATCGTTTCGTCCCCTCCCAGTCTCAAAACTCAAGTTTTAAAAGTTTTGAAGTCTTTCTGTTGATGAATTGCCATATGTGACAATGCTTTTGCGTGCAAGATTGAAATGATGCGTGCAAGATTGAAATGAAGATGTTGCACAACGGTACGTGATGTAGTACTGTTCCTGACACGAATTGCAACTTGATCCAAACACCTGCCATACGTTGTTGATTGGTAACGGGCAACTTTGTAGGGATTGTTGCGCTGTTTTGTGGGACTTGAATGAAGTAAACTGCCGTTGAGTGCAACAGTGCCGCTCGTCCTCTGATCTACAACTGTACGGTGAAGCTGCAAACAATTTGATGATGAACGCTGACAAACAATTGAAGTTTTGTTGTAGCCGTTGATCATTTGTTCAACTCGCCGGAGCAGAAATACACCCAGACACCACAATGCTTCTTCCTGCCACGCAGGCGCGCAACCAGGAGGGGGTATTTGGGGCATTTGACCCCCCCCCCGACATTTTCAAAACATTGCATAGCAGTTTTGACATTTGTAGAAACTTTCAAAGAATAAATATGAAATTTCATATTCTATTATTATTAAGAAATTTTATTGGATTTTTTCTTTGTCTTGCTCGTTAATTATTGTCTGCTTACAAGATTTATCTTGAAACAGGTTATCTGATCGAAAATTTCGTAAATGATTGGCATTCAACCACAAGTATGCTGGAAGTGTCAATTTGGGAGATAGTTTAAACTGTTCGTATTTTTAAGGCATTTTTTATCTATTTGTTCATGTATTTTTGTCTTCGACCGGCCTCAATTTGCCCTCATGAAACTTTATAACATTAGAGTACTGTTGAACCGCGCAAATTCCTGAAACTTTCAAATTGATAGAGAAATCTTCACATAGCAGTTAGTGCCTCGTCAAACCGCTTGTTCTTATACGATCTTTTATTATTTTTGTTAGGGACAAAGCGGATCAAAGCGTTGTTTAGCTGCATTTTCGCTTCGAAACCTGAGTTTATAAATTTGGGTTGGTGACTTTCATGTTTTAGTATCTTTCTGGGTTGATCCCAGTACCACGGCTTGCGAAAAAGGTTTAGTAATGTGTCATATGAGTACTAGTCAAGTGTTGAACGAACCTACCTACTAGACCACTTTGGCTCCAAATGACGCTTCACAAGACCCTAACTTTTGCAACCAGTGCAAGTCCTGAAAGCTCATAGCCCTGAATGTGCTTCTAAAAGCTTTCACACAACTCATGGATGCCAAAAAAGACGTTTTGCCCCAAACACACCTGATCCGTTAAGCTGTATGCACACGGCATGCGTTCTAAGCGTTTTTTTGAACGCATGCGTCTGATTTCGTGACGTCACGTCCTTTTCTGATGTTTCTGATATGGTCTGCGTTCGAGTAGAACCTGTTTCTATATTAACACATCAGACTCACTGCTCTGACTCACTTTTACTCGAACGCAGACCATACCAGACGCATCAGAAAAGGACGTGACGTCACGAATTCATTTGCTAAAACTAGACAAAAATTAGGCAGGTTTACTACTGTAGTAGCCTAAACATCTGTCACACTAAAGCCATGACTACACTATTTGAGTACGGAACGAGGTGGCAGTTGTTTGTATGAGGATACCAATTTTACTCTGTCCTGATCGTTCGGTCTGCATCTTGATTAAAACTGAAATGTTCTCATTTTCGGAAATGTTGCGAAGAGAACTTTTATCTTTGTCAAGCTTGTGCAGAATCACATGGAAATATTTTCAACTACAGCAAAACTGTTTGTATGACGTTTAAAGCTAAGAGTGCAAAAATCACAGTTACCCCATCACTGACAAAAAGCTGGTAAGAATCTAATCTGTTAACCAACACAAATATCTGGGAGCTGTACTAATACTGAGCTCCCAGATGACAAAGACATTCAGAGACAACTGCAATAAAAATATTGTGCAACAAACAAGCTGCGAGCCTCTTCTCCCGATGTTCAAATGCAGTTAAAAATTTACTTTTTCGTTCCTTTTGTACACCCATGTATGCATCACAATTATGGTGGAATTTCAGAAAGTCATTGCATGCAAAGATTGCGTGTGGCCTATAATTTTGGATGCAGAGCTCTATACAGCCTGCTCTGGAGAGCGAGTGTTAGCAGTCATGACTCATCAGCTTCAATGTAACATTCCTACATTTGAGGCATTATGAAGAAAAAATATGCACTTATTTCCCAAAGATGCAGAAGGTCTAATAACGTAATGGTTGCCTGCCTTGATGCAGTCAGATTGTTGCATTCTTCCTTATTCTTTGAACACTGCAACGGTATTTTACTTTGTGACTGAGTGCTCGGACATTGCAGTGTTTATTCGTTTGAGGGTGTGCATGTCACAATGCATTCGTACTTTGCCTGGCTGGGCTTGACCAGTTTCGGATTAGCGTCCCACTCTGCAGTAGTGTTGTACCAAGTGAACAAATAGTGTTAAGAATGCGTCTGTAAAACAGAGGCTCAGCCTCCAACGCCGTTACAAAATGTTCTGTTAAGTAAGTTTCTGTAGCCCGGTGTCAAGCGAAATTTCTGACATGTGCGAAATTTCTGACCTATTATTTTTTGTCAGTTATTTTGCTTCTCAGAGTAAAGGAATAAAGTTTGGCGATTACTTTTTTGATATGTGTTGTGTAAATTGAACTTTTCGGTTAGATGTCAGATACCCACAACAACCTGCAGTACGGGAATAAGTAAAACCAGTGAAAAAATTGGACTTAATCTCAAACTTCAATTATTGTTCTTTTTCTAACTGTAACATAAACCCTAACCCGACGCACTTAGCTAAACACCAAATCCTAAGCCCTAATCATCAGTTTTCTCAGCGTCTGTGATATGTAGAATGTTGCTCTGTGCATGCGCATATGGCGTGAAGTCAGAAATTTCGCTTGACACCGGTGATTCAGCCTCCAACGTTGTTGTAAAACCTTCTGTTTTGTCTGTTTTTATTTAAGCAGCGTTGTGCAGAATGTGTGTCTTGGTACTCTGGACTTCGTGTCTGTGGGCAAAAATCCATTATTATTATATGTGACCGTTTGCGAAAAAGTTGCACCACGGTTGAATAAGCACGATGACGTCATCGAATGAAATTTCGTGAAAATTGCCTCCCCCAAAATGAAGAGCTGGTTGCGCCCCTACTTCCACGTATGTTTAACATCCCTGTTTGTGAACAGTTTGTCTGAGGGAAACACAAGAATGAAGCAACTGTAGTTAACGGCATTTTCCCGTGTTACGGGTAAGTAAAATGATACTTTCTCACAACCAGACACTTTCAAGACGAGTAAAAATGTTAGATTTGATCTTCTGTTCTCCTTTCGACAATGAAGTGATCAACAGAGTGCGGATACTGCTGCTTGCACTCATGGACTGCTATGATAAATTGTTGGGAGCAAAACTACTGCAAATCGTATCGTGGCACTGATTTTGCTAGTACAAAAAGTGCTGACAGGTACGTTCTGCTGCCGTATGAGAGTCATGTGCCGTGATCTGTGGCAAGTCAAATATGTTCCGCATGTGCCCGTTCGAGAGTGGTGAGAAGGGAATCTCGAACTGACTCCCCAAAGTAGATCACACTTGCCAAATCGTAACTGCAGCAGCGTGGTTGCAATCTTTATGTTGTCATCAAAGCTTTTGTATCAAAATCCGGTGGAAGTGAGTTCGAACAATTTCGCTGCGGGTAAAAGTTTACCAGCATTGTGCTGATACCAGAGGTCTTGACGTGAATAATGGCTAGTGTGCTATAATTTCGTGGCGCACTCCTATCTATGAATAGCGGAAAGTGATAGCCCTGTGACGTGACTGTCCTTCACTCCGTGGCCATTAATCCATCCTCATCAGTGGCGAGGTTGATTGTTCGGAAGTTCCTTTACGAACAATACGCTTACTTTTTTCAACACTCATCTATCTTCAATGGTCATTTGCGTGTGTGCTCGAGTACCTCGTGTGCCTTAACATTTTCTCGATGAAGAAATTAGCTTTTTTCTTGAACATAAAACATCATACAACGCGCTTTATAGTTCGACACTCCAGGCTATCGTCAGTTAAAGTGAGAATATGGCTTGCTGATTAAACCAATCGGATCCTACTTTCATCGGAAACTGCGACGAATGGTAGATTGATTGAATGCTCGACACATCAGGATGGAATTGTAATTGAAAACCTGTTTTTATGAAGCAATGTTGCTTGGTTCGGAAGAAACTGGTTTTTATCGCCCCTCATGACGATTGCCAGTGGGCGTTTCCGTGCGTGCATTGTGGTTCTCGTGCAAAAGATATATATTACGTTTTTCTTACTATGGCGTTATTAGACGCGCTAAGCTTTCGGTCAATTTGAGCAGCACAGTGCTGATTGTTCGCTAACTGCTGATCAGCTGCACGCGACAAATTTTGAATTTGTGCGATTGGAAGGAAAATTACCGAGCACTTAATCTCATCTGACGCAACCGGTGCTCATCCAACTTTACCCCAAAGTACCACTTTCACAGGGACAGAGGCTAATGCTCTCATTTATTTATGGGTGTTTCACAGAAGTGTTCGTTTTTGGTAACCTTCGAAGACGCACTATTGCCGCCGACTATAAAGATCGCGAAGCCTGGGATGGGAAACCTGCGACACGTCCCAGGTTTCGTTACCCAATCGCATTAGGCGTGAAGTGAATGGTGGATTTGTGTATTAAAGTATAAAATCATGAGTGCTTTGTTGTTTTTGATCATAGGGCAAAATCAGAATTTTTTGCGGCCCACCCATGATATTCCTCAATTCATGCGGCGCTTGACAGCAAGTAGGTTACCCACGATACTATTTTGTCCTACACCCACCGATACTGTTTGAGTTGCTTTGGGTGGAGCATAGACTGCGCAGTGGCTCGTTATACTTTGTTACATGACGATTAAGTGAACTTGTTAGCTCGCTTTCTAAGTCGCTTAACGCAATTTCTGCTGATTCACCAAACGCCTGAACGGTCAAGTGTGCTTGCGGGAAGTTAGCACGACACGCTCACGCTGTAGTTGCTTGGTTCGTAGGTGAGCTAAGCGGAGCAAGAGTGTTACACAAGTTGCATTGCAGTCGCTTGAACACCAGCTGTTGTTTGGATGAAGCAAACGTGAAACCAACTCACGTCTGCTGCAGTGAAATAGTACAATGTGTTTGTTTTGTCTGAGTTCTACAATCCACATTGCAGTAATAACGACGTTAAACGCTGTGTGGTCTGCAAAACAACAACCCACGAGCCGATTGTATAGGCCTATTGTTGTAAGGTAGACTACTGCTTCACTGTAGTGAGTTATTTTTGTTTCTGAACAATTTACTTAAGTGCTGTCGCAAAAAAGTGTTGTTCGTTTGCCATGTGAAACATAGAAACCTTCAGCCCTACAACGACCAAAAGAAGTGCTTTACTCCAGCTCGCGCCGCTAGCCTACAACAGAACGCACCACACAATCCTGAATCCAGTCGTTCGAAGTCTCCATATGGTTGTGAACACGTAGCTCCAACGTGCTCGATGTGGTTTACAAACGCCGGCGCTGCTGACTCACTTCGAACGTGCTTCATACGACTACGTGAAGGCCTATTGTTTAAAGCGGAACAAAACACGCTTGTTGGTGGCAACGAGAAAATGCACATGTGAAATCACGTCATGGGTTACCGTTCTCGTGCCGGCGAATGTGTTCTCCCACCTATGTTTTGACTTTTAAACGCATTCAGCGCACATTTGTTTCGTTTGCAGGTAAACGGATACTCGAATGAATACTGGGGCTGGGGTGCTGAAGATGACGACATGTATGTCCGAATTCTGCACAGCTGTTTGGGTTTGGAAAGGGCAAACTACGACGTCGCTAGGTTTGTTCTTTTGTTTCCAGTTCAGCTCGAATCGTTTCGCTGTCCGAATAATCTGTTGTCATTTCGATCTTTGATTCAACGGCAACAGCCGTAAACGGTCTTGTTCATTCGGAGCACCGATTCGTGTCGACTGTTTTTAACCCACTTCTGCTTGGTGCAAGCCCACTGCGATTGTAAGAGAGCCGGCCTCATTAAGAAAATGTTTTCCACAGAAGTTTCAGAAGGAGATTTGTGATACGGTACCCCCAGCATTTCTATTCCCCAAGTAGTGCTACAGCTACGATTGTTTTCTGTATAGTTGTTTGTTTTTTCGCCTGTATAAATATTTATCTGGATTTGTGTAAAAAGTCTCAGACAGCACCTCACGTGGCTCCAGGCATCAGTTAGCTTGTGTTTGACTAAGTTGAAAGTTGCCTCTGTGTGGAATATATGCCTACTGTTACGCAATCTGACCATTATGTGGTTGTGAACATTAAGCGACCAGTCCACGAACTTGCAACCTGCTTTTTAACGATGGCCTTCCTAAACTTATCCCTGAACCACAAATCTCTGTGTTGCACAACCACACAGTATTTCTTTTTTTCAACAGCTGTACAATGGAACTGATTCCGATTAGACACATAGTAAAATCCTATTCTCAACTGTTGTAAAATTTTAAAAACGAAACTGACGTTTCGGTCATCTAACGGTAGGATTTACAACTTACCTCTTCATTGTCGTTATCACTGTTAACTACGTCATGTAATCACGCGCGTTCGGGGAGTTCTGTTGTTGTTACCATTCGCCCTGATGGAAGGCTGCTGCTAGTTGGCTGAAACGTCGGTGTCGTTTTTAAAATTTTACAACAGTTGAGCAAAAAATTTCATTATTGTTATCCTATTGCCCGGTTCCGCAAAATAGGAGTATGGACACATAACATTGAAAATATTGCCGTGTGGTATATTTTTATACCATTATCACAGTGTTCGTGGGTCATGCTCATGCAAAGCTTGTTTTGAACCACAGTAACAGTACTTTTGCATTAATTGCTTGGTGTTGTTGGAAGTCGCGATCGCAAGTAAAATTCGCAAAATTGCGAGGCGTCGTGGTTATAATTGTTAGATTTTTGGGGTGTTTTTGGTAAAATGGTAAATTCGCTTACCTTCAGTGATTTTGCTGCTCCCTTGTATGTTGAACAGCGAAGTTACAGGTTCCGCAGGTTCTCGTACAGCGTTCGGCCAGATATGTTGGCAAGTGTTTGTGCAAGTGTATTTCCCATCTTCGCGTTCCGTTTGGCTGTCCAGGGCTGGGTTAGACCAGGAAACCTTGGTTAGACGCGCGTAAAGATTTCGTTGTCGGAGAGTGTTTGGGCATGCGATATAAAATCTCTTCAGCAGCTACATTGCTTTGTTGCATTTACAGAGCCTATTCGATCGCTCTCGATGCTATGCTTCTGTGACAGATATGCCTTTCATTTCCTGGACTCATTAGAATTTCAGTACGTTTTGTGTCCAAGTTGACTCGGTTGTGAAGTTCACGTCAAAAAGTTATGACTTTGACCAACATGCGAAAAATACGATGACTTTGACCAACATGCGAAAAATACGAAGTTCCGCTTTGCACATATGCCGTCTGTTGCTCATATCGTAAAGTTGCAGAATACGTTCGTAAAACCAGCGAACCCAGTAGTCAAATGCATTCGAGCTAAACAGCACGTTTGACCCAACTGGTAAAAAGGGTTCATATGAAGGAGTTTCCTCGTGTGCACGAAACAAAGACGTTTATATATGATTTTTAATTTGCCGGGGTGAAACAGAAGATCATGATATGAAGAGTTTTAAACACACATTAATCTGCTGCTGTGCCATTCAATAAAAGGGACTGTTTCAAATTATGTATTCGTACGTGTACGAACTACGTTTTTGTGCAAGTAATTAATGCGCTGGGCTTCCAGTCTGACCGGGAAGTGTGTGCTTCGTGTAGGCAGGCAGTGCGTAAAACATTGACAGCACAACTCTGTTGAATGACGTGAACAATGTGCAATACTACTGGCTATGCAGAGCGAATGATTTAATGCGTGACTCAGACCGCTATCTCGACATGAAGCACGTCACGTGATTGCCAGCAACTGGAAAGCCCCTTGACATTCNATTCGAATGAAGCGCACAGCGCATCTCATCTGACAAGACTGCCTACGCTGTAGTTGGAGCTTCTCCAAGCAACATCGCGTATTTGTCACCGACCTTATTTTCAATGAAGATTACGGCCGAGTGCTCTCGTGAATTGCAGTGGCAAATGTTCCCGTCATTAGCGGCGATCATTTCCTGTCAATTACTCGCCGCTCAGTTGCTTGCAAGATAGACTAGGTCAGTGGTTCTCAAACCTTCATGAGCCGAGGCGCCCTTCTAGGTTTAACTGGTGAATACTTAATATATCGTGACACTTGAGTTTTGCAATATCACGGCAAAGAAGGTCTCTGCTCGTAGCCCCCAAGGGGGGCCGAGGGCTCCGTTTGAGAAACCCTGGACTACCTACTGATAAAATGTTGATTTCGCTTGCTGACAACGAATCTAGCGCTGCAGTGACTGTGTTAAAACACTTCGTGACAAACAATCAAAAAAAACTTGGTGGAACGTCTGGATGTTTTCTATTTTTATTGAGTCATCGAGCTGCAAGACCCGTAATTGTTATGAATTTTCCTACTCTTTCAGCAGTTGAGCTTACTCACTTAGAATTCTACAAACAGCCAGACATCTGTCTGCCGCTTTAAGACTATGTAGGTCAAGATATTTTAAGGTTTTTCGGTGGTTTTATATTGTTTAAGTGGCTTGCTAGTCCCAAGACTTCGGGGATGAGTCTGTACCACTGTTCGTATATAAAGAGCGTTTGTAATTGCTTAGCCGCACCACTTCACAAACCGCTGTTGTATGTTGCTATAGCTTCGTGGCGTTCGTCCTGTGAATAAGTAGCTCGCAGCATGATAGGGATTGCTTGTGCTGCCAACAGTCATTCCAACCCTGAGGTAAAGTACGGGATGAGCATATGGAGCAGTTGTTTTGGGTGGAAGGCGTTTTGAAGAATTTGCAGCAAATTATCAGATTCTGTGCTCAGAATGCACTCAGAAACGAATGTTTGGTCTTTGAACAACTTGCGGTTTTGAGTTCGGCCAGCCTTTTACAACTGGCCACTGCTGCTCACTTGCACATTGGTTCCATCCGGCAAACCTCGTTTTTGGAACCTGATGCGGAGGTGTATCGCGCACGTCTAACTACCGGCGTGGAGCCTGATCGATGTTAGCTGGCATTCGACCGTAATTGTTCCCTCTGTTGAATTCCCCGGCGTCCGGCTGTTAACAGGCTCACTCCATGCCGTGATTCCAGCATGCGGCAATCATTGAATAGCACCATTTCGCAGTTGCCTTGTCCCCGTGGTGGGACATATCTCTCCGTCTCCGGGCCTAGGTGTGCTAACCACCTGAAGTCTTTTGTGCTTCGTGTAACACTTATCAACAGTAGCTTATACGTTGGAGATGTTTTTTTTCTCGCTAGAATACATCAGTGATGTGCACCTACTTGCCACCCCACAGTTACTTCCTTTGCCACGCAGCACTAGAGTAGTTACCGTTCTGTTTCCTGTCCTGGAGCGCCAGTCGCAAGCTTAGCGAGCAAGCCAGAGTTTCCTTTTTATTCTACCGGTTGCTGTCGGCGATGACTCTGTCTTCCTGAAAATAGTAGTGTGTAATTCGTTGTGATGATGAAACTGTCGTGTTGTTCGCGTTAAAAGACTTTCAAATGTGAAGCGCTGAATAAAAAGTGGCCCTGACTTACAATGAAAAGGTTATGAGAAGGTGAAACGCGGTAAATTTGACTTGTGGAAGTTCTTCTGTCGAAAGAAACGTGAATTAGAAAGAAAGGGGTTGAGATTTGCGCGAGCGAGGAACTTAATGTCGATGTTAGAATGTTGGTGCAATAAATTGAGTTATTGTGCAAATACGCTATTACCTATATTCGCTTCCGTTTCTGCTTTGCTTTCTCCATTAGCAGTTTAGCTTGAGTGCGGGAAAGCGAATTACGCGTATGGTTTGGATGAAACTTCGCCATTAATTTTTTTTCAAAAATATCGGAAACCTACCTTTTTTAACAACCTAGTGCTTTGTGCTTACTGAAAAAACGTCAGAGTTTCTAGGTTTCAATTTAGTTCCAGTTCATCTTGAACTTCTTTCTCAATTCTTTTCGGTACTTTAAACCATATCCGTTTTTTTCCGACGGAATAGAAATCCGTCTGAAATATGTTAATTCCTAGAGATTCTAATGCCGGTGTTACAATGCAAATTGTGCTGATTAACGTCAAGCACTGAATTTTTACTGCAGGTACAGAATGGTCTACCATCCGTCTGACAAAAACAACCGCATCAATCCATACCGGTACACACTTCTTGTTGGCGCGGCTGACAGGCAAAGGCAGGATGGCTTGTCCAACCTTCACTACAGGATGGTTGCAGAGAAGCAAATGGCCCTTTACACCAATCTTACGGTAGACGTCGGAAAGCCACCGTTGCGTTCCAACATCATCCCATTTGGCACTGGCGTGGACATCGTGTTCAGCTTATCACTGCTGTTGCTGATGCTTTGCTTCACGTGCTGCACTTGCTTTAAGTCCCGTCTGTTGCATGTGTTCCTGTGCCCACGCCGTATCCCGTGAATTGCGGGCGTTTGAACGACTTGCATTGTTACTCTATTTTGTTGTTCTCCTCTTGCAAAATATGCGCTGGCACATCATTCGCCCTGTTTCTACTCCATGTCCATCATGTTATCAGGTGTTTCCGAAACAAGTCGACTGATTCTGTCTGCGCTATATGATTTGTGTCACACTTTCAATGTCGCAATGGTCGCAAAAATAGGCTGGTGAATGTAAAACATATGCTGCCTTCTGCAAGAAGCGGTTTTATCGAATTGTTAAGACCCCCTCTCCCCGCAAGTAGCACTTGCACATTGTGCTTGCCGTCGACTTAACATTATACACAGCATCAAAGTCTTTAATTTGGAAATCATGCGATGTTCCATACTTCGTTGTTTTTCGCTTTCTGGCGTAACCGTTGCGCGTGCACTGATTGAGCGGTGAAGAAATCCGCGGGAGCTCTGAGCTCGATCAAGCGCATGGTCGTTTTGTTAGCTTGCTGCACAAAGTCGGCGATTAGACACGATGAGCACCGCGGTCCAAGCCCGCATGACGCGGCGGCGTTTTCTCGACGGCCGCGAATTTGGAATGCGCACCGAGACGACATTCATTGTGTGATGGTTCGTCGTCAAGAAGCTTATCGGATTGGTCCTTCAAAATGCAATTTCAGCAGACCGGTTGCCTCCACCATGTTGCTAAGCATTAAGCCCTGTTTAGTTCTCGGTCTTGATGACAGAAAGCGCCGATCGTTGATTGCCTGAGCCCGGTGCAAAACTGAAGTGTCCCCGACGGCGAAGCGCAAAACTGAAGTGCGTCTGCACATAGATTTTTTCTGCATGCTCTGCTGAAAGCCTTGAGATCTTGCATTTATTGTCGTACACGTTATCGTTTTGTTCGTTTTTCGCATGTGCGTTCGAACCTATTTACACGGTTGCAAGTTCATGATTGTCTTGCTGTGTTCTGAGTTAGCTCATGCCCTACCCGTTTTTGTAAGCGTGTCCTGTACACTCGTTCTACCGTTGTTGGTTGTTTCCGACCAAACTCGTACAGTTCGTCTCACCGGCCAAAGGTAACTTCAGGTCAAACCATGCCACGTGATTAGTGTACTGATTGTGAAAAAAGCTGTTTGCGATCACCTTTAAAAATGTCAATTTCAAAACTCTTTTAAACATGGACATTTGCCTATTGAAATGATCGTGCACCCGCATTAACAATTATTGCAATGTGAGCACTATCGAACTTGTGTTTGATTATGGCGACCAGCGCTGTTGCAATACTGTGAAACGTTCACCTTTTACGCACCAGCTGTACCTCCCTTCATTTTTCGGTATCTAGTCGCAAAGAGAGAAAGTGATCTTGCGCTTGCCAGGAAAAACATTTTTATGAACAATTGTCACGTCATTGGTGTTTGGCACAGTTGGAATGGCTTGTAGGGTGGCAGCTGTGTTGTCTTTCTTTCAGTATTTGCGAGCGCGCACGCACCGTGCGACTTACTAACCGTGCCTGCCCTGTTCACATCGAAAAGCTCCGTTTCCGCTTTCGCACACCAGTTGTTTTCTACTCAACTGACTGCTTTCCGAACGTCGCGCGTCCTGTTCCTCTGACGATGCGTTTGGCCCCGAACGAAATCGACGCTTGTTGCCGAGTTTAGTTTGTCGCGTCACGACGGCCCAGCAAGTCAAAAGTTCGTAGAAAAACGTCAATTCTGCTAATCTGCACTCGCTACTCGTGCTCGTTTGGCAGTCCGAACATTTACACTGTGACGCGCTTCTCGTTCTGCGTAATAAACACACGTATCCACTATTCTACATTTCCAAGGAAGGCGTACCAGCAGTGTCAGACCGTATTCAGAGATTCGTTGTTGGAGCGCAGAACCTTAGGTATGGGAAGTGAGCAACAGGGACAGGGGCATTGTAGCTGACAGAGGGGGCTGTTAAGTGAGCGATTACAGCAGAAAAAGCTATTCGGTTTACAGTAGCTGTACAGTCAACATTACACTCGCCAATTACAATAAAACTCGGTTAACCCAGATATTCGCCTAAACTGGATAAAAATGGTGGTACGAATGATCTCTAACGTTTTTATTTATAAAAATCTTTAGTTTATCCGGATTTTTTAATCCGGATCTTCGCCAATTCCGGACAAAATTTGCTCTTTTCACATCTCGTAATCCGGATTTTTTCTGTACCTCCACACTTGTGTTCTTTAAAGTGCACTGACTGGGAGTACTTTGCTGAACAGTGGCGTATCTAGGGTATGGCAAGCATGGCACGTGCCATGGGCGCCACTTTGACGGGGGCGCGAAAATTAAAATCTTTGTTTACAGTTTCTTGAACCTCTATTTTGCGTCCCATGCATTCATAAACTGCAAACCTGTATCAACACCGCGCCCTTACCTAAAACATTAAGTCGGGCGTGTTACGCCAGCACCACCAACACTAGCGTACGGAGGGGGGAGGCCACTGTGCCATGGCCACCCCCTCAGACCCTAAAAATAAAAAAATGTAAAAACAGTATTGTCTAAAACGTGCTTCCAGAATGCACAAAATTGCGTATTTTTAGGTGTAATTTTCAGTGATAGAGTCTCGAGACCGAGACCCGTTTTTTGGAGTCTTGGTCTCATCTCGGTCTCGAGCTCTTATTCTCGAGACTTTGCATAGGTTATTTATTATGAAGCTTTGCAAGGAGTTCCTTATTACAACGGTTTTAAAAAATGGTTGCTCAAAATTTAGCCGTTCAAACAGGTCAGTTGCTAAGCTTTCTTTGTTATGTTGTTTGCGAGGTGGAAAAAACAATTTGCACTCTACCCTGTTTAAAATTTATACTGAATTCAATAAAAAATGTGCATGTACCAATGAAACCGC
>JGI24158J21664_10003298_pt1 | contig 20174 bp, 17 predicted proteins | sample Ectturendosymbi3_FD_21664 | JGI IMG/M metagenome (IMG submission 21664) | reverse complement strand
CCCCCTTAATCACACCGCTGATTCTTAAGTGGGTTTTTGTTGGCCGTGCCGCAACGTATTACGATTAACTGGTCCCTTAGTCGCAACACGTAGTTTACCATACCAACTCAACTCTTGCGTTGGCGCTTAACGAGAACACCATTATCTCGTGTGGCCACCTCCTCCTCGTTTATTTAAACAGCGGGTCTTACGACTGGAGTTATCCAGCCGAGCTTCCTGAAGACAAACGGCAAAAAGTAGGGTATATGATGCCAGAGGTTTTCCGCGCAACCAACACTTCATGCTACTTTTTAACAGGCGCTTCCGACGAATTATAAAGAAGCCGATGTCGTGGTCAGCACGATCCATAACGCAAAAGGACAGGAGTTCGACACTGTGACAATTTGCGACGTCTTTTCGAACCAGCTCTCGAAGGCTGTTGGTGAGTCTCGTTTCGCCACGTTTGTCGCGCATGGACCAAATTTTTTAACTTAGAAACTTGTGTTTTTTGCAACAAACAACGCACACCACAGCCTCGGAGTGTCTCGCGAGGAGAATGAATCCGTTAGGTCTGAACGGTAACCCCTTTCACCTTAACCAGATTGTGGAACCCCTTCTACTTTAGGCAGAAAGTGTAAACCCCTTCATCTTATTTACCTAACGCAGATGGTGGAACCCCCTTCACCTCAAGCAAAAAGTGGAACCCTTTTCATCATAGGCAGGAAGTGGAGCTCCCTTTACTTTGGACAGAAAGTGAAACCCCTTTCATCTTAAGCAGAATGTGGAACTCTTTTCACTTTAAGAAAGTGAAACCCCTTCGCCTTAAGGAAAAATAGAACTCCCTTTACTCTAGGCACAAAGTGGAAACCCCTCTGCTTTAGACAGAAAGTGGAACCCTTTTCACCTTAAGGAGAAAGTGGAACCGTTTTCACCTAAGGAGAAAGTTCTGAACTAGTAAACGCCTTTCTAAACTTGTTCTTTGGTGGCGTTTGGAACACCCAGAAATGTAACATCGCATTGTAAACATTTTCGCTACTAAATTACACTTACCTACTAAAACCTAAAATACTTAAAATTAATCTGGTTTGTTTTCTATGGAAGCATTCCCGTCTGTTTGATCTGGTCTAATCTCGTTTCAGGCAGAAGTCGTTTGTTGGATCGGTGCAAGGAAGAAGCCAATCTCCTGTACGTAGCAATGACTCGAGCCAAACGTTCTCTTATCATGCCTTTTCAAATATGGGAGATTTTGAAGACAAGAAACGTAAATATCACTCCTCAATTTATATAAAAAGAGACGTTTTGTGTAGCACGCTAGTCTTTGACTTCACGGCAATGCACGTGACGTGCCGTAATGATCTAATCTTCATTTCGTTTTACAAAATGGTGAATGGAGCAGTTCGAAAACGATTTGTAATTTTGCCAACGCGTTGATGAATCTTTATTCTCGCGAACGATTCGAGTTTGTTTCACCAACACTCACCCTGCCCACCATAGCCAAGGTCAGTTGTTCATGATAAAGTGCTTGGTTGGTCGCAACGGTTTTCCCAATACTTCGGTTAGGACTTGAGGTTTGCGTTGAAATCGATACTTTTGACAAGTAAAAAGCTCGTATGAATTATGTATCGAGTAAGCTGTTAAAGCAAACTTCATCTATACTTCGGAGGTTTGCAAGAGAATTACACAGTTACAGTATCTATATGGAAAGTACGTGATATGTTTTGTTGGATTTCAAGTGTTCGGGATTGGTCATAACCCCAGACTCGCTGCTGCAGTTATGCATGAACATTGAAGAAAGACTTCTTCAAATAAGGAATACTACAAGAAATACAAGATATTTACAGCGTTATAGCTGCTATCTTGGCACAAAGTTAACACGGACTTGTCACGTATTGGTTTGTAGTTTAAACTTAATTCGCTTGCCTAAGCTCGAGCAGCGAAGTTGCGCCGAATATTCAGATGCCGTTCGCTCGGCTGAAGTCCTAAAGCCATCGTCTCCACCAAGTTTAGCAACGAGTGTGAATGACGATCTTGGCTTGACCTTGGCTGAATGGCATTCGCCTGTTAACGTATGAAGTGTTTGTGTGCTTCAAGCCGTTTGATTGGGATCATGTTGACAGCCCTAGTAACTGACACAGTTGCAGTCAGGTGAAAACAATATCAACAACCCGAAAGGCGACTCGTATGAATTCCCGCAAGTAAAACCAGCCGCCACAGCGGAGGACAGGTGATGCCGACCCGAAGCATGTGCCCTTGTCAGGGCAAAAAAAACTGATTGATGATGTTTAATATAATTTCGAAATGCTGCTAATATGCTTTCAGCCTGCTGGGTATTTCTTACTGACCACCGAAATAATTAATGGAGTTACTGATTCGCTTTACTTTTCCAGGTTCGATTTTTGCAGCTCGTACCGACGAAATCATTGGACGAAAGTGATCCAGGTGGAATTCGCCGTTGCATTTTATGTCGTAGTTTAAGTGAAGTCAAGACATTCGCTACATTCGTGCAACCTAGCATCAAAGGGGTGAGTTCTAAAATAATTGTCAAGGTGACTTTGACTGTGTCGGAAGTAGGCGCACATGCTGTGAGGAACAGTGGCGTTTATTGTGTTTCTGTGCATCGGTGGACTGCCACAAAGTAAAAAAGCTGATTTATTCTTTCATTTTCGTGCCCGCTTTTCTTCTGTGGAGGGTGCTGAGGGGACATTAGCCTTAATAGGACTCGAAATACTTCACGGGCAGCAGCAGTCTCAGATCGTTCTGCTGTTTCCACACAAAAACGTAACCGAGCAAGGTCTGAGATGTTAACGCCACCTTGTCCTCGGTCGACCTTTAGGCCGCTTCCCCATGATTGTAATCAGCAGGAGTTGCCCGCCGTTCCTGGGCATTTTGGACACATGGTCGAACTACCTTATCTGGGATATCTCGCTTCGGAGGAGGAGTGGCTCGATATTCAAGGCTTCGTATTTCATACCTGCGAACCTTGTCGCGGTGTGTCACACCGTGAACCCTTCGCAAAAATCCCATCTCTGCCGTTTGCTCTTCGGATAATCTTCTTTCAGTCATCACTAGGGCAACCGAAAGTCGATGAAGTCAAAACTTTTCTCCCTTTTTTAAAGTTTGTGAAGCCTCCACAAACAAAATTTCACGCTCATACCAATGAGGGAAAGTTATTAGGTCAAAAAAAGTCAAAATTTATCATTGGGTCAAACTTTTGTAGCGTTTTTTTTCTCTCTATCGATATTTTATTTGAAACGACAACAACTGATATTGATATGCTTTTGCAGGTTTCGTTGCAATTCTGTAAAAATAATGAGCTTGTTGCGATTTCTGACGTAATAATATTGTCTTCCCACTACTGGACGATTGAATATTATGTAGGATAGGCGTGGTATGGCAAGAAACGTGGTCTTGCAGTACTTGGTTTGGTAAATGCTCAATCCATTATGCATATAGTGTTTCAACTTTATGATGTTCTCAGGTTTGACTCTACTGTGGTTATTAATGTACTTATCAATATATCATCCCTAAAGTTAAACAACCTATTTTTTTTATTTCGAAGCATAAAGTGCATGAATATGCTTCTGGGTGAACGTCAACACGTATGGCTGAGTTATTTTGCAGTTGCAAACACAGAAAATTTATAGGTCAAAATAAAGTCAAAATTTGTAAATTGGGGTTGTAGGGTAAAGTTTTGCCCCGGACATTGACAGCTGATTGGCGATTTGTTTCTTTATTATTTATTTAGGTGGAAAGCGGTTGATGTTGTTTTAGTCACACTGAGCTTCGGTTTCCATGCTGAGGGGAAGTCGGAGATTACGCACATATCCGCGGACAAAATTTTCTCCAGCTCTATGACCTGTTCGAAGAGTTTTCCATGACCTGTTCGAATAGAGTAGGGTCAAATCGTCCTCATTCATACTGACATGACCTAGTTGAGAGAATATCACTTAAATAGATATTGAATAATAGAGGCGCTAGCGATGAGCTTTGTGGTAGCCGGTAAGCCGTTTCTCAAGCGTCACAAACGGAACAACAAGGTAGTGGCCCGTGATGAAGTATGTGGGCGCAGCAACTCATCTGCACCGGCTTAAAGTTATTACTTGGAGCTTTCAAAAGGCCAAAAATCAAACTAAATTCTTGAGTAAGCAGTGTTCAAGCTGTCTGCGATTGGAAAGTGGCTCTGGCGAAGTTTATTTCAATCATCGAGATGATGAAGCAGTTGAAATTGTGGTCATGCTGATTTTTTGGTTTATCATTCCGTTTTTGTCCTTAAACCAAACGTACTTTCTGCGATGGTCAATCAAAAGTTTTGTTTGTGACAGCAAATTTTTTCAAACTCGGTAAAATTGTGCGCATAATTCGTACCGAAAAATATTTGAAGTAAACATGCCCGTATTATTTGTCCAATTTACGAAATGCGAAATGTTTTTAATAGTTTGAAGCTGCTAGTACAGCGATACGACAACGTTGGAATACCTAAAAATCGATTCGGTTTGAGTAAGAGAAACGGTTTTCTGTAAATTGGCGAGACGGAAAAAAGTACTGAGCACTTCCCAAAATTTCGACTTGTTGAATATTGCTGTTTTTCTAACGTGGTATTGAAGTTGTTCCAGACGTTGGCCTGAACGTGTGTCGTTCTGGTAATGTATGAAGCATCGAAAATAACTCTTCAAACGCTCCGTGTTTTTGTTTATGATGTGCGGTTTATTTGTTGTTGAGTTTGAAATTTTAAATCAGTTTTATAAAAACAGTGGCAAAAATGTTCGAATCCTTTCGAAAACGCTCGGCGACCGTGACGTTGCTGATTTTGATCTTCCCTGCAATTAGAAGTCAGTCATGACGAGAAGCGCGGTTGTGCTGGCGCCCATGAAACGTCTTGGACTTTGAGATGAATCAGGAACTGTGCAAATAAAGACAGTGATGGACTTTAAGCGTCTGGCCCAGCTATGTCCAACCGAAATACCTCACTGGATCAAGAACTGTGTCACTCGGAGGACCGCACATTAAATGACCTTATCTCATTTCAGCATACCAAAGTATTGTTAAAACCTGTTGAAAGCTTTGTGATAATACTCATCATCATGGCTTATCCCGTCGTGCGAGACGATGGGCACGGTGCCGCTCGCAATCCTCCAAGAATCATTTTTGGATGTTTGCTTTCCAATTTCATTGGCTCACTTCTCTCTTTTGCTGCAGGCAATTTTTCCCATGAAGTATCTGTCGTGGTAAATGCGTTTAAGTCACGCTTTAACACGTCCCGGAAATGCAGTTTTGGACGCCCGGTCGGTCGGGGAGCGTGGGGTAGTTCGCTACACACAACTTGCTTTGGCAAGTGGTTGTCCTCCATACGGCACACGTGACAAGTCCATCGTAGACGTCGATGTTTCACGATATTAATCACGACACCACAGGCAAATTTAGTGCCAAATGAACAACAAGGTAGTCAGAACTACGTTTAATGCAAAGGAACACATGAGTAGAAATTAGTCTTGCGTTCAGTGGGCACGTGGAAACCTGCCAAACGCAGTATATGATAAACAGGCAGACTAAAGACCACTGCATCGAAAGTGTCGAATTTAAGATGATCAAAATGAAGACAGGTTGTCATCAGGGTGGCGGAGTCGGATTTGTAACAACAATAGGAGTCGGAGTCGGATTTTTTTCTCCGACTCCGGACTGTCCAATTAAATGTTTTTTTACATCACACTGCTCAATTGGGAATTCCTGTTGAAATAGTACAAATTCTGTTGAAACTTGTGTTGAAATAGAGATTGCTTGCTGCTCACCACGATTTCCACTGATTTCAACGATTTCCACTGATTTAACAGCCAAATTCATTCGCTTTGTGTCAAGGAGTCGGAAATTTTGGAAAGGTCGGATGTTATACCTCCGACTGCGCAACCCTGGTTGTCATTGTATTGCAGATGCACAACAATCAAAAGTTTACTGCGCTACAACATATTTTTGACCAGGCCGCGTGTTAGACATAGCTGTATCTTGACGCACTAGTCAAGTCTTTGGATTTGATTTTCAAATAAAATGGATACGGGTCCATCTTTGAAGTCTTTTGTTGCCGTGCGACGAATTAAACATTACACTTGGTATAGTCAAGTGGTATTCGCTATTTGGCTTGGCGAGATAATAAGCTGGTCCTCAATCGTTTGTGATACTGCGATTCAGACATCGTGTTGAGAATCATGGAGACACAACACTTTCTTGTCTCTGGCTTTGAGAATGAAAACCGTGGTCCACCACTCCAATTACAGTGTTGAATTTCTCAGCATCTCGTGAACGAAACAAATGGCTGGTGTTGTTCAATCTACTTTTCCAACTCGCTTGAATTGAATTTATGAATTGTTATCGCGTTCCAGTTGATGGTTAACTTTGTCAAGCGACACTTCATCAACTGTTCCAACCGCTAATGTTGAACGTGTCGTTTACATCTTATACGTTTTTTTGCAGCCTGGTTACAGTGAAGAGTCGGGACCGATTTGCCTCAAGTGTACCATGACCAAAGCACCTGGTTGGGTCACTATCGCTGCTGGGCCTGAAGTCACTGATGACTGTTACATGAAGCTACTGTTCTCGGGGGAAGATGACGATGTTGATAGTGATGATGAGGACGATAGACACGGAGTCCTTTGGGATCGGGAGTTCTCCACATCGTGCGACGAAGACTCACTGAGTGATCGCGAGTCTGATTACTGAAGCAACGTAGTTTGATTGGCAACTGAAAACAAAAGTTAGCGCCAAGATAAACGCAAAGGTTCGGAGATTGTTATGTGATCATTTGTCTTGAGTCATGTATGACGGGCGAAATCACGTAAACACTGAGACATGTATGAACAGAAAACACTTTCCCGATACAAGAGTAAGGTGAATACAGCGATCTCGGCAGATGGTCTTCATTGCCACTTGAAACCTTGGGTGACTGAACGTGTTGTGTGCTTATTTTCAAAATTCTTGGGGACGCAGTCCGATTGCAACACATGACTGAATAGAATTATAGTATTTATTTACCTTTTCCTCATACTTTGATTAATTAAAAACTCAAAAGGTTTTCTGTAAGCTTTTGAGGAATCAGTCGACTGGGCTCTGCTTTCATCTTTTTGCGATGATTCAAACCTGCAGACGTATATATTCAAGTAAGTACTCCCGCAATGGGGATAAGGAAGGAACCAGTCAAGAAAAAATTGATGGCAAATCGATTTCACGTAATAGTACTGGTCAGGCGCGAATTTCCTATATAGGCTAACGAGGCTATGCGTATGTTGCAAGGAGCATAGCCTACTTTTCACCAGAATGGTCAAAATCACAACGAGCGGAATACGAGCCTCTCGATGAGGGCCTGGTGTTTTTTCCTCAATAAATTTTAAAAAAACAATCGATTTGCTGCATTCTGACGTATGTCTGACGGGGTAGTTTCTGTAGAAACCTTCTGTAGAAATTTGCTGCATTGTGACATATGTCTGACGGGGTAGTTTCTGTAGAAAATTAGAGCGTCTTGTGCCCACAAATCCCTAAAATAGCATTTTCATGAAATTTACTGTCTGGTCCCGTTGGTCGGTTAATCTCATGTCATGGACAAATTTATTGATCCGGGCACACGCTGGAGCTGAAGAATAGTTTTCTTGCAGTATTGACAGTTGCAACTAATTGCCATCGATGTCATTTGAAACGTAAATGAAACAGATGCTATAATTGAAATCCGAATTTTACATAAAGATCATTATTATGTTCTCATTGTTTGTATTCAATTTTCTGGTATTTTAAACAGATGTCTGCTGAAAACAATCTACTCCCATCACATTTTAACCAGTATCTCAATTGATTCAGACAGTCCATAATTTACCCACCAGACTTGCAACTTCAACATTTTTTTTACCCAAGGTAAACTCTTCACAAGGGCAATGCTCCCTCAAATTCATTGGGCCCGTGGTATTGTCAGAAAGACGTGACCACATCAAGTTTCGATCTCACTTTGACTTCAAACAACTGCAGATAAACGACCCACTTTCTCAGCTAGATGGTGCAAAGTAACAACTGGATTTTGTTTTACTCATCTTGCGTCGTTCATACTTTGTGCTTTAGTACCAAGTGATATGTTCTATGTATTTTATAGTTAACTGGCTCTGTAAATTTTCCCCTTCTGATGTGAGATAGTCTTGTTGATCTGTCTGTCATTTGGTATTTTTTCTGACATGTTTTTTGTCTCCTATTGTCACTTGGATACTCAAATAAATGTTCGTTAATTTTCACTGTTTTGTTTTCTCCACACCTGTGAAATTTAATCATAAATGAATCCAGACCAGGCGTTTGGCGGGAGGGCAGTCAAATATGGGGGCGCCAAAAAGACTTCACTTTTTTAAATACCTTCAAATACCCCAGCTTCTCTGTGACAATCGTTGAGTATCGCACAAAAGTTACTACCTTTTGTAGGCCAAGAAAATGGCTATTTTTGTTGGTCGAACTGTGATCTTTCAGGGAAAGACCACACTTTAAAATCGCCGTACATCATTAAACAACAAGTAGAATTGTATTTTTCTTTTTTTCTTTTCCTCATACCAGTGATGTAGTCGAGACCGTAACCTCCGAGACTTTTTCATAAAAGCCGAGCCCGAAACTGAGACCTGAAAGTTGAGACCGAGACCTTGACCTCACATTTCTCTGATGGTAGTTAAAGCTAACTCCTTGAATTATGCTACATCAAAATATCTGGAATATTGCCAAATGTCAAGATAATAAAAATCATCCCAAATTTGTGTAAACGGCCAAATACTGCGAAAGTTTATTGTCACTTTCCTCTTAGGGCTCAAGCCTGTGGCCTAATTTACATATTCTTTAAAGAAATGCATGAACACCGAAAATGTTGACAGCGTTAAGATGGTCCACGCATTTTTCACTAACAAATGTTGGCTAACCAATTGTATATTGGAGGTGTTTGCCGCTACATGCTTCAATAAATTTGTTTTAACTCAGAAAAATTTGTAATTGTCTTGTTCGTTAACACTACCAACCCTTCTGTGTAAGGACAGGAGGTTATGCCCTGATGAAGCTCCCATGTTCAGGCCTGCTGCCTAATGTCGAAGTAGGTTATTTGAGAACGTGGAAAAGAAGCTTTTAAAGAAGCGCATTGATGTAGGCGAGTGTATGCAGCAGGACTAGTCAAAACAGCACAGTAAAAGGTAACTCCTCANGAAAGGATGCNTTCAATTTATTGCCCTGAGGTGTTTCTTCGTTTAAAGCAGTGGTGACCAACAGGTCGATGGTGAGACCAGTCGATGCGCCTGATTTGGCATTGAATTGACAAGATACCTAACGAACATTTTTAATCATATTTCAGAAAGTACAGAAAAATTATCCATGAATTATGTTCTTTTCGTGTGTTATTGTGAAGTACTAAATTAACCGAAACATGAAAATACGGCTCTCGATGGTAAATGTGTGGTAAATACAAAATTATTCACAAGAAAAACGTTCCATTTTATGACATTTTGTATTTGTGACCTTAGTACGGTACCGACCGGTCGATCGCGAGTTATCAAGAAATTTTCTACTTGATCCCAGTCGAAGACAAGTTAGCCACCCCTGGTTTAAAGCACTTGCTTCACTACATTTTTTATGTTAACGTTGGGAGATAAGCTCACATTCTGCACTGACACAAATTTCTTCGCCATATATTTCGCGTATTTTGGCTAGAAAAGCTTTTCCAATTTTATGACGCCTCATTCACATTTCCTAGTTTCTTTGTTCCTCACACGACAAGAAATTGATTTAGAATTCTGCAAAGATTTAGAATTAAGAGGTTATTAAAACGGAAGCACTACTTTGAAATTTGAGAAACACAAGTGAAACTTGTTTTATCCATCCAAATTTGCTCACTCAGTCCAAAACAAGTTTTAAAAATTTTGCCCGCGATTCTCCGGTTCAAGCAAAGAAAAAAATATTTCGGCCTATTGGAGTAATAGACTTTTTGGCACGAATTAGGTTTACACTTGGAACTAGCGAGGTAATATCCCACCGCATGCTCTGCTGCAGTGGTGTAGCGATGCTGAGTGTCACCCAGGTCCGAACATAAAAATGCTTACTCTTTCTACCTCTCATATTTGCTTACAACAATATGAAATGAAAGAAAATCATGTATCATGCTTATGGTAACCACAAGGAAAACTAAAGCATCTTGAACATCACAATCCAATACAAAGTGAAGGGGGTCGTGTTTTTAATTCGCGGTTATGGGTCTTGCTTTATCTGCTTATTCACCACCCGTCTTATCACTACCATTCCTATTTTTTCTGCCTTTACATGTGCATGCATGGACCCGGAATATTTCGTTAACTTGTCTTGTTACCGTTCAGTACGATAAGCCGCACAACTTAACTTTGAACGGTTTCTCATTCCGGGGGATCAAGCAATAAACATAAAAATTTAAGAGAACTCATGATGGCATACCTACCGGGCCCGGATGCGATGTAGGCCTACTTCTTGTAGCCCCTGGTTACATAAATATAGTTAGCACTTGCTAAGCTATGGTTCAGCGGGAAAGTTTTGTTTTTTGTCATTACTGTACTTGTGAAACAGTTGGGACCGTGGATTCGATGTGTTTTGCATAGCAACCACAAACTGCGCAGGGGCTACAAGATATCTTGGTTGAGGACCTTTTACATTTTGACTGGGGTCCCTTGTCCTTTGATCATACAAAAAGCTATTTATGTTTAATCATTTCAGTTTGGCTTCTTATTTTCAGTTTATAATCCAAGTGTGTTGAAACATATTATTAATAACAACACACAGCAAATCAAATTAAGTTTTATTGTGTACACATTATAATAAAAATAAAATCATAAAGAAATCTCAAAGATTTTTGAAAGCGCGTAAACTAAAAATGGGGCCCCCCTCAAAGAGCGCAAATTGAAAATGGGGCCCCCCAGTTTGCACGCCTGCACACTCTCTAAGACCATTACTATCTGAGGTCGACAGTCACATGCGGAAAAACGCATTAATTATCGTAACTTGAAGTGAACCTTTAAAGATTCGTTGCCATGTTATTGTTACGCAGGGGCGCAACCAGCTCTTCATTTCGGGGTGGAGCATTTATTTTCAAGAAATTTCATTCGATGACGCCATCGTGCTAATTCAACCGTGGTACAACTTTTTCGCAAGCGGTCACATATAATAATAATTTATTTTCGCCCGCAGACGCGAAGTCCATAGTACAAATGCGTACATTCTGCACAACGCTGGTCAATAAAAACAGACAAAACAGAACGTTTTACAACAGCGTTTTAGGCTGAATCACCGGTGTCGAGCGAAATTTCTGACTTCACGCCATGTGCGCATGCGCAGAGCAATATTCTACATATCAAATACGCTGAGAAAACTGATGATTAGGGCTTAGGGTTTGGTGTTTAGGTAAGTGCGTCGGGTTAGGGTTTATGTTACAGTTAGAAAAAGAAAAATAATTGAAGTCTAACATATTTTTCACTGCTGTAATTTTGCTCTACTTCACAGTTTTTCAATAAGCCAGTCGCCGGCATGTGGTTGGTAGTTTCAAAAAGAGGAAATTACAACATACACTCCATATCTGTTGAGTGAACACCAAAAACCGAATTTTTAAGAGAATGAATAAAGTTTCATCCTATAATAATTGATACGGCCCGCGATAACTTCCTATAAATCGAATGTGGCCCGCCAGTGAAAAAGGTTGCACATGCCTGCTTTAGACTTTAGACCAGTGGTGTACAGGATCCGGATTTTGGAATCCAATCCGGCCGGATATTTGAATTTTTTTGGATTTAGACTGGATATCGTTTTCCTTTCAACCGGATCCGGATTATTAAAATGAAACAAAATCTGGCCTGCAAAAAATCTTGATATGCAATAATAGTTGTATGAGGAAAAATTGCGATATTACGAAACCATATGCTAAAAATCTACTTGTCTGATTTCTCTCGATAGACTGCAATCTTCCCCACCTCTCGGGATCCTATCGTTCAGACTGAGGACATCTCAAGCAAGATGTAGTTTGGAACTGTATGAAGATGAGCATGACTGATTCTATAGATTTATTATGACCCAGCCCGTCGTTATTCAGATGAGACAGGTTTATTTTTGAAACATTTTTATTAGTAGATCATAGTGCAGTAAAATGTTGGTGTTTATCAATGCACTACGAAAAGTTTTTTTGCATTGAACGAAGTACACCAGTTTCTGTCTCAACCACGGCATAGTTCACTTGTTTAACTCAAAGTGACCTTACCTCACAACTAAGCAAGAGTAATAAACATGGTGAAAATGTATTGGCATTTTGACTATGTTGTTGTAGGTTGAAATACACCTGAACTGAGAATGAAAACTTGTTTAAGTGTTGGATTTAACAAAAAAATAGCAAGGTTGTTCTTTATTCTCTAAGCCTTGGAGTGCTGGAAGTTCAGTTTGGAAACAGNAAGAGTTTCAAATGAAAAAAGGATTTGAGGTGAACATTCATTTACATTGCACTGCTTTCAGAGATGATATCATTGAANAGAAAATTATCGTGATTTTTTTTNTTAATTTTGGCGACGACAGGCCAAAGCCTGAACTGTGCTTNTTGCTGTGGCGGTTGAGGGGAATGCTCTTNCCCAAGGAGAGTTACGGCAATTCAATTTCAATCAGTAGCTGTGGATCGAACACCCCTCCAATTCAGAGGCGCACTACTGCCGCACTACTTTACCACTGCACTACTGCCACCCCATCGTGGTGGTTCTGCCATGGTTAACTTAAAGTACAACAGCTGTTGGCATTAAATGGAGTCCAGCAGGTACACAAATGTAAACTAGTTGTAGACCAACATTTGATTTAAACATCTCCATTAAATTAAACATCTCCATTAAAGAGCATATGAGAATTGGGCACAGCTATAACTTGCGCTACCGCATAGAAAAATAATTGTGTACTTCTTGTCAAGATCTCATAAACTAATTATGGTAGGCAGTTGTAGCCATGGCATTCAAGACAAAGTATGTTGGCAGTGTCTATTTTGCCTCATGAGGCAACAGCACTGCTGGAGCTCTTTTACCTTTAGACAAACACAATTGTTTGCAATGGTCTTGATAAGTTCAAAACGTATAACATACCTTCTCACTTGATAATGACATCTGTAACGACTTAGTCCAATGGACGAGTGTTGTCATGGTTTCAGTGCTGTCGCTGGCAAGCTATGTTAGTGGCTTCTTGTTTGTTTGGGTGAACTGAAGACTAACCCAAATCTAAATCTAAACTCTAATCCTAAACCCTAATTCATGTCTTCTTGTGCGTATCATACTTGTCATGTGACCACTTCAACCAACTGTGTCTGACTAAAGGCAAAATTGGCAGAACTTTTGCTTCATGCGGCAAAAAAGACACTAACAAATTTTTTTGGCTCACGTGCAACTGATTGGGCGGTTTCGGATTTGGATTGGATACCGGAGTCCATAATTTTAAATTTTCGGATACGGATTGGATATGGAGTTTATGAAAAAATTTCGGATCCAATCNGNTTAAAAAATTTCCATATCCGTACACCACTGCTTTAGACCAGAGATGAGCGAAATGTCATATTTTACGATCCAGATCCAGTCCTGATTTTTNAAAACTCAGTTCAAATCCAAAATTTTTTTCAAATGTGAAGTCCAAGTCCAAATGCAGTCCAAAATATTTGAAAAATGCAGCCGTTTCACAAAAAAATGATGCATTTCTTTTCCATTAAGTAGGTCCAAATCCGCTCCGGATCCTAAATTTAAAAGAGTTTCACAGCCCGGATCCAATCCAAATTCAACACAATTTGCAACAGTCCCGATCAAGTCCAATCCAAGTCCGGTGCAATGCTCATCTCTGCTTTAGACCAGGGTTGGCAAACTACGGCCCGCAGGCCGGATCCGGCTCGCCAAGCAAAATCATCCGGCTAGCAGCCCCTTTACAAATTGCAGTTCACTTTATGGCCCGCCTAGTGGTATTGCATTGTATGAATTTTCCCTGCTTGCAACTTCTTGTATTGCATTCTTATGAGAAACTACTTATGAGTAACCGCACTGTGTTATAGATGTACTGTGTTTCGTATTTTGGGTTGTCGTTATGAACGGTGAAAATGAGGAGTGAATCTGATAAAAATTCCAAAAATTCCNAAGTTTTAAAGGCATCATGAACAGCAAAGAGAACGGAATTGTTGATGGTAAATTATAATACGGCCCGCCATGGAAAGGTTGCCGACCCCTGCTTTAGACTTTACCTTGGTGAGTCCATGGAGCCTAGCTGTTAGGGTATCATCAATTTTACCAGAGCTGTATGCTGTGCAGGTCTCGTCAAGTGTAAGTCCGACCATTCCTACTATTCTCACCATGCGCTGCTCACTGCCTCTTGGCAAGCTGTGGTTATTCGTCGTTTTGAAGTTCACATTATCAAGTTTAGCAAACTTATCACAAAATAATGCACGACATGTTGGAGATTTAAAACAACGTAGGCTGCAGGACGTTCAGTAGGCTACATATATATTTCACATAAACAGCATTCCTGCACTGAAATGCAAAGTTGGCAAGCTGTTGTTTCTCGTCGTTTTGAAGTTCACTCAAGTGACCACAAAATTGTACGATGGGTTGTAGATTTAAAACCCTTTAACGAACGCTCCCCCTATATATAGGCCGGTACTCTTTTGGCCATAACTCTCAAGTTGCTGCAGCCAGAGAGGTGTTCAAACCCGCTACGGATTCAGCAAGTCTTCTAGTTCCGACTCAAATTTTTTTTTTTACTTTTGGGTATGGGGTTCTCTTGGAGGGACGTCACAAGTGGAAGTGTTTTAGCGTTTTTATGGCCTACTTTGGCCCTGGACGCCAATCCAATGGGCCAATACTTGGCCTCAAGTTTTTTTTGGAAACTAGACTATCATCCGAGTCTTTAGAGCCCTTGATTGACTTTCTCGCATATCTGGGACCAAAATTATGCCACAAAAAACAAAGTGGTCAAAATTTCCACCCCTACAAACACTAACCTGAGGTGTATATCATCCCGTTTGCATATGGCCATAACTCGCCGCTAGAATAGGCTAGAGAGCTGTTCAAGCCCTTTAAAGACTCGTGAAGACTTGTAGTTTAGACTGCAAAAAATTTTAGCTTGAGATCTCGGGTTTTTTGTTGATGTTTACATAATGAGAGGACGTTTATGCATATGTGTTTACATTTGGATAATGACGTCATATCCTGGGAGTCGAACAATCCATCAGATTTTGTGACTCAAAATTTTTTTAATTCTAGGCTACAATAGGAGTCTGTAGAGGGTCTGATGGACTTTCTAGCATTTCTGGTTCAAAAGTTATGGCAAAATAAGCAGAAATTAATTAGGGAAATCCCTGAAATTACTCAGACTATTCCCCAATGATTTGGGGTCTTCTGGCCCTAACTTGAGCACTAGAAACGTCAGGAAGTCGATCTAGGCCTCTATAGCTTCATATTCCAGCCTAGAATACAACCAAATTTTGAGCCACAATTTCGGCTCATTGTCCGGGTGATGACGTCATAAAAGAATGACCAAAAAAACAAACCTACCCTTTTTCTGATGACGCGCACCGAAAACCCCAAACCCAAATCTCAAAAGGATTTTTTTTCAGTGCAAACTACAAGACTTTACGAGTCTTTCTAGGGTTCGAATAGCTCGCTATCATGTTCCAGCGCCAAGTTATCGCTAGCCGAAATGCAGCCAGTGGGAGACTTAATGCATTTTTTTGCAATTTTCTGATATTGGGGTAAAATGTTTTTTTGGGCCATAACTTTGGTTCCAGACATGCTAGAAGGTCAAGCAAGGGCTCTATAAACGCGGCTGATTGTATAGTTTCCAAAAAATGTTTGAGCCAACAAAATGGCTCATTGGATTGGTACCCAGGGCAAGTCAAAATTGGTGAAAAATTTGAAAATATGTCCTCTTTGTGACGTCACCAACAGAAAACCCCACTCTCAAGTCAAATCATGAAATTTATAATCGAAACTAAACGACTTGCCGAATCTGTAGAGGGTTTGAACAGCTCTCTAGCTATAGAGGCTGCCGAATTATTGACAAAAATGTGCCGGCCTAAATATAGGCCGGCGCTGTCGTTAAAGGGTTTGAAAACAACGTAGGCTGATGAGCGTACATGTGTGTAAGCTAACCAGCATTCCTGCACTACAATGCGAAGTTGGCAAGCTGTGGTTATTCGTCGTTTTGAAGTTCAGCTAACTTACCACAAAATTGTAGGACGCTTCGGAGATTTAAAACAACCTAGGCTGCAGTTCCTACATACATTTAATCCAGAGGCGTGCAGATGCGTGCCCAGGAATTTCATGACGGCAAATTAAAAGTTTGTTTTCATTGAATTGATAAGTTTCAAAAGTTTGTGTGTGCTGTGGTTCCCAGCTTCTAGTTTGGACCAAATCCATCATTTGCTCGTAAAACTTTCCAACAGCAACGTAGCGAGAAGTAGCCTACGTACATATATTAATTTCACCTCTCAGCATTTATGCTCTGAAATGCGAACGTCGTTTTGAAGTTCAGCAAACTTATCATAAAATTTATTCGACGGGTTGGGGATTGTAAATCTATACGTAGGCTACAGCACGGTTACATATTTAACCAAAGCAGCAATTATGTACTAGCAAACTTTACGCAAAATTCGTACGACGGGTTGGATTTTTGAGCAATGTATATGCTGCAGCACTTACAGAACACACATCAGCAAACCAGCATTCCTGTACTGAAATTCGAAGTTCGCAATCTGTGATTTCTCTCTTTTTGAAGACTGCATACTAGCGTGCATATAACAAGATGTAGTAGGTACATTGATTTAAGTTAACCTAACCAACATTCGTTCACTGAAGTGCAAAGCTCAGATACGAGATTTTAAAGAACGTAGGATGCAGCACGTAGTCTACATATATTTCACCTAACAGCATTTATGCTTTGAAATGCGAAGGTCTCTTTGAACTTCACCAAACTTAACACAAAATCTATACGACGGGTTGGGGACTTTCACACAAGGTTGGCTACAGTATCTTCACATATTTAACCAAAACAGCATTCCTGCAGTGAAATGCGAAGTTCGCAATCTGTGGTGTCTCGTCGTTTTGACGTTTAGCAATATTATCACAAAATGGCACCAGAGGTTGGTAATTTCAAATAACCTGGGCTGCACTGCAATATACCTACAGTATGTATATTTCACCAAACCAGCATTCGTTTCTGTATTGAAATGCGAAGTTCGCAAGCTGTGGTAAATCTCGTCGTTTTGAAGTTTAGCAATATTATCACAAAAATTGTACGAGAGTTTGGTAATTCCAAGTAACGGGGCTGCACCGCAGTATACCTAAAGTATGTATATTTCACCAAACCAGCATTCCTGCACTGAAATGCAAAGTTCACAAACTGGTATATCTCGCCGTTTTGACGTTTAGCAAACTTTACGCAAAATTTGTACCACGGACTGGGGATTTTGAGCAATGCAGGCTGCAGCACGTACAGTACACGAATTTCACTATACCAGCATATCTCCAACGGCTTAAACCTGAGCTTGAAAATTCAGGGAAAAAACGCCAGATGAATGCACATTTTATGTACGATGCCTTAAAAGTAAGGGGCATCAACGATTGACATGTTGAGACTCGGGCATTGTTTGCCCATTCCTTATTGAACTTTCTGGGTACGCACTTACACCACCTGGATTTAATATATATAGCCTATGTACAGGGCCGGATTTAACTGATTTGAGGCCCTAGGCTCATCCACTTGTGAGGCCCCCTCTCCCACTCTTACGAGAAAAAAAGGGAGAAGCGTTGATCAATTTGCGCAAAGTCAAAAATGACGATATTGACGCTCTACATGTACGGTCAATAAAAATTCTAAATCATTACTAGAGTGCCCCACGATCATTGTGCTCAAGTTGCTACTTTCAACGCAAAAACGTACAATGACACGTAATGGTTGAAATCGTACTTGGTGGCTGGCGGGAACAGGATAATTTATTTTTGCAGGCAAACCAACCGAAAACGTGAAGGTTAAATCTTTGACAAAGCACATGGCCTACGCTTTTCATAAGTTTCACATTTGTTTTTTCTTAACTCTGCTCAAAAGCGAAACACACTGCACATACGTGTAGCGGCATAAAGACGTTAAAGCACAATTTGAGGACCACGTTGCGACCTGCTTGCCACGGCCATAGAAATCTCGCACACACGAGCAAAACACGTCAAGTAAAACGACCCACATGGTAGGTTCACGATTCACGTGTCTGTTACTTTTTCAGACTCTTAAGAATCGAACGTAACGAAACCCGTCGCGCAAAAGGATGTGAGGTTTTGAACCAGAACCGTAGCCAGAAAGCTTTCAATAGGGGGCTTTACATGTGCACAGGTGGACTTCACATTCTGAACATTTGATAAAAATCTCCACTGATTTATAGTGCTTCATATTTAAATTTGGAGGGAATGAGCCCACCACAGCCCCTCATGGTGACGGGGCTGGTTTAAACTTCCCTTATTTTTCATTATTGAAATACAAAAAGCTACAATCATCGAATCAAGTAAGGCTGAATAGAGCCCAGTAAACAATTTAAAAAGTTTTTTCTTGGCTTTCATAAAAAATCATCTAGGAATTCACTAAAATTTGTTTGCCTATGTTTGACATTTTAATGCACCCAACTGGGCAACCTCTCCTAGAACATTACGACCTTTAACTTAGTTTTTAATTCTCCTGAATCTTGAAGAAAACTTTCTCCTGAGCAGTTAGTGACAACCAAGCTACGAGTAAGAAATAAGGTCCGCGTGGTTGGATAAACTAGAAACCACTAAGGCATCATCAGACCCAAACGCGGTTTTGTCATTTTCTGCTGTTACCCCTTTCTTTGTACTTTGGGGTAGAGTTCTGAGATTGCCAGTTGTCAAAGTGACTTTTGCTTGCTATTCAAGCTCATTAAGATATGGTCGAACTAGCTTAGCATGGGAGCTGTACAAACTTGCGCAAGTACTCAATAGCAATCTGATTTCTGAATGACTTTGAAAAAAATTAAAATGGGAAAATCACATTTAAAAGCACCAAACGAGCTTTACATAATAGAAACGCTAACAAAACAAAACTACAATATTGCTCAGAATAAGCAGCTATGTTTTTATTGTGGGATAATGCTGCTATAGTCATATACAAGCTCTTATCTGCAACACAACCTTAAGCTTCGATGAGGTGCATTTCAAATACGAACAGCCACACGTTCTTTCGCCTGATTCACACGAAACAATCGATACGACTCAGCAAACACAGGACGCAGCCAAAGTGCTTTGAGTGTATCGACACAATCAGGGCTCCGCTCAGGCACCGAGTTTGCTAAAAAAGCTTTGGGGTGGACAAACCTTATTGCTTGAGTTTCGATGACGTCACCATGTTCACTCAACCGTAGTACGAACTTTTGTAAAATTGGCCAAATTGGAGGTACATTATGGAATTGATACCTGGCTACGCCCATCGTGGTGGCATAGCAAATATTGTATACAAGTATACAATGGTGCTATATCTAGATATTCAGCACTTAGCACTGAATTTAATATGAAAACACGTTAATTCTGAGAGCTTAAATAGTCACAATTATGCTACAAAATTGTGATAATCAATTCAAATTTAGTCAGTTCGATAAATAAAATATACTGCTACTAATAATCACCATATAAATCAAAAACAAACCACAAGATCTGTTGGTAAATACCAGCAGTGCAACCAAGCGGGTTGCCAGAAATTTTATTAGGGCTGGGGAAAACAACAACCGAGTTTGAACATTTAAATATTTTTAATGCTCCTTGTTTTTAAAGCATCATCCATGAAACGTGCATGTTTCTGGCGTTTTTTCTTGAACAATTGTGTTCAGATTTAAGCTGACAAATAAAAAGTTTGCTTTCATTGACTTGACAAGTTTTAAAAGTTTGACAGTAAAGTTCCAAGGTTCTACTTTGGATCGATGCCACTATTTGTTCATAAACCTTTCTTGCAAAAGCGCTAGTAAACCTCTTAAACAGTGGTTCCCGACCTTTTCAGGCTTGTGGCACCCTACAGAAGAGAATTATAATTTGCGGCACCCAGTGTCGAACCCATAGCAATTTGCTTAAGGTTTGGTGACAGTTTGAAAATATATTTTTAATGGTATATTAACAAAACGTATTATCTCGCGGCACCCC
>JGI24158J21664_10003297_pt1 | contig 20177 bp, 13 predicted proteins | sample Ectturendosymbi3_FD_21664 | JGI IMG/M metagenome (IMG submission 21664) | reverse complement strand
AAAAAAAAAACACATTGTTACGCGGAGCCCCGAGGTTGCTCTCTCGGGGCCCTGGGGCTCCGTACGGAGCACTTTGAGAACCTTTGTCCTAGAGCACTTCTGCAATGCACGTGCAATCACTATGTTTTTACCAATGTCGCGCTTTCCGGGACGCGACGAAAGGCATTAACTGAAGAAAATAGATAATGCAATTGTTTGCTATCCACGTCCGGTTGCAACTTAGGTATTACGCAGTATCGCAATCTTGCGAATCCGGTAAGCTACACACCACCTGCAGCAAACAACGTAAGAAATCCATTTGAATCACCCTTCCTGTCCAGGTAGTATTGTTTGGTAATCCTTTTCCGCTCTGAAAATGCATTAAGTGACACTTACATTTTCAGGTGCGAGCGGTGATGAAGTTGATCGGACGTTTTTGCATCAGTTGTCTGCGGACGTGAAACCACAAGCGTCCGGCACTGGTTTCTCCGTAGCTCCCGCTAGCGACGAAGCTGAACAAACGACGAACCGACCTGCAGCAGAACTACCAGATGCGTTGGCACGGAGCTTTGACAGAATGAACGTCGCTGAAGGCACTGCCAGCCCCGGTGGCGCCTTCGGAGACCGAGCACATTTTCGACAAACTGAACAAAATGACGGCATCGGGCATTTTTATGTCCCATCAAAACCGTCAGTATCTAACTGCGGCACTTGCTCGCAAGTAGCTGAATGTGGTGCTGGTGATGAGTCCGTGGGGCCAGGCGCTCCGCTCGCACAAGACGTAAAGCAGCTGTCCATCGATTGCCAGGAATGTAACTCAGGGATGGAACCGACCAGGAGGTGCTAAATCGGGCTGCTGTGGCTACAGCTGCTGAAAGCTCCGCCCACTGGTGGCTGTTCGCAACTCAGCAAAACAATTCTTTCAAACGAATTACATATTTTTAAACATAAGTTGTTACTCACCGCCACATCTCCCTTCTGTTGCAGAGCTTGCCACAAGCGACAAAACACTGTGGTCGCATCCACACTGTGAAATTAGACGGGTTTCGTTATTGCTAGGCGAAGTTGACGAAGGTGCTTGTTTGGTGGAAGCATGATTCGGTCTTCTCGCTGCGATAACTGATTGCGTGTTGAGCTTTTGTTGATCCACTGTGTTAACCGTAACGCTGACAAAGACGCTTATGTCGAACATTCAGGCCAGTATATCTTGTAAGCTAAGCGTAATGAAGTTAGAGAGGTATGTAATCTCCCATCCACCCTCTTGATCCGACCGTGCTTTGAAGATCCAAATGTGTAAACTGCAGGATTTACTCCTCTGCCCGAGCCATTGTGGGTTCCATGCTGGTTGCAGCGTGGCGCAGTGTAATCCAACTCAGCCGTGCATTTGTTTTCGGTTCATAGATCAACAAACCCATAAGCTGTGTGTAGCCCAGCAACAGGCCAACTCCTCCCCGTTGACCACGTATGGTCCATTAAGTTCTTTAATCCGGCCCGCTGAACCTCTCCAAGTTATATGAATAAAGCCTTCTCGTTTGTTTCATATCTGCTTTACACAATACTCTGCTCCGGATTCGACCCACTGTCAAATTTTTAGCATCCAATATCGTCTAATACGCGAGTGAAAACGTTTGCCCACCCACCCCTGTTTTTCTTTGACTTAGTGCATTAGATGTCGGAAGGATGTGTTCATGGGTGACAACGAAAAACACCCAAAGCGCTGAGAACTGTGTTTACTAATTCTGGCTGCTTTTGTGCGGTGATCGTCTTTCATCCACCGAATATTGTTGTGCGCCTGCTTAACTACACAATATTACTCCTGCCAAACCTGGAGTGACGTAAGTTACCTTCACAGTAGCTTTTCACCCACCACCATCAACGCGGTGTATTTGGCGTCTCGCTGATGTGGCGACGAGCAATCACCTTAAAACTGACTGTGCGGGTGCTGCGCGGCGCCTCCTTGCACGCTCGCTCTTTGTTTTGGTGAACCGGTAAACGCGCGAAGTGGTTTCGTGTGCATGCGTGATCTTGCGAGCAGTTGTTATCCAATGACTGCTGCTCTCTGACCCATTCCGATTGCAACAGTTGCGCGGTTGTACCACCCCNATGGACCGNAGACGAAAATTATTTTATAAGCCAAAAGAAATTTTCTTGCAACTTCTTGTTTTTTTTCGCTGGAAACGCCCGCGTCAGAATATCAATCATCAAAGCTTAAAGAGTTTTGTGCAAAAATTCTGCCTTTTAAATTCAGATACTAAATTGCTGTTAAACTCATTGTAAATTTTAAGAAAACTTAAAAAATCCGCGAAAATTCAAATAATATTGTTCGGTGTTCATCAATATTTGCCCGATTTTTCACAACTACAGTATCTGTCTACACTGAGGCGATATCAAATTGCTGAGTGGTTTAGTTTTGTCCGACGTCATTTTTCGTTCGTTCTCCCCAAAACGTTGTGCTCAGTCAACTGCAATTGAGTGTTCAGAACGACGTTCTTCGAATTTTTGTTAACCCTAAATGTTTTGAATCATTTGTTATCTGAGCATGTCGCGAACGCTGGCGCTTATCTAGTTGTTCTTTATTGTGTTATCAACTGATTTTGCACTGAACTTCATGCGCTTTTTAAAAAATGCGTTCAGTGTTGTGTATTTGCAAGATGTTTTAAAAAGTTGGTGCACACTTTCCTTTAACATTTAGACACATTTTCGTTATTGTTGTATCTGACGTCATGGCACACTAATGACGGTTACTTTTTCGTTTGCCTTCTTCCTAAGATTTCGAGTCGAATTTAAAAATTGTAGCTTCCCATACCTGTCCTTGTTCCCTAGATTCGTGCGCATGATTCATGTTAAGTTGACCTTTTCTGCGCAGCTGTGCTAAGGGTTGCCAGATACAGAGTTAACAAAAAACTCCAAATCAGGGTCCATATTTTAAATACTCTCAAACTCGGTAAATGATCAATAGTAATTCTGTTTGACTTTTATTTATATGCAACATTAAGTAGCGCAATTTTTTAAGTTAATTCACAGTTTGTAAAGTGAATATTAGCCAATGTCACAAGATTAAGGCTGCATAAACGGAAGCCACTTGCGAAAATCCTGGTCAGTGTTTTGTTTTCTGTAATAGCTTACATAGCTCGAGTCATACCTTTCCAAGTTNAAGAAGTAACGAAATCTAGGTTTGTCTGAAGCAGGGGTGGCCAACCTTTTGCACCCCATGCCCCACTTTTTCCAAACGTTGAGTAGAGATGTGCCATACCGTCGGAGATTTCTTGTAATAATGTTACTTCACACCATTTGTTATTTACCAGGTATTATAATCAGATGCAAATGAAATATCTGGTAAACTAGTAAATAAACTTCAAAACTTCAAATTTATTCACTTTTTAATGAGACTTATCAAACATTTCAACAGTTTTTCAATGTTTGGAGTTAAATTTGCAACTGAGAGCAGCAGAAAATTCTTCAATTTTTAATCAGTCAGGCGCGACCTCGTTTTGCTTTTAATCAATTCATGGATAAAAATGCTCGTTTGCATGTGTACGTCGTTTCAAAACGACCTACATATAACTCAGTCCCGTCGTGTGGCTTTGGTGTGCTTAGCCCCCCAAACAAAGCACCAAGACCCCAAATTGAACTATGAAACATTATAAATCAGTGGAATTTTTATCAAATTTTCAATGCCAAGCCCCCCTGCAATAACGTAAAACTTACCTATTGAAGACTTTCTGGCGACGGTTCTGATGCAACTTTGAGCAAATTTTCTTAGTTCTGGGAAATTTTGACAAGGTAAGCATTGCCAGAAATTAATCACGTTGTAAGTACCAGGGACTGAAAAAAGCGCATCAAGTTTCGTTTCCAATGTTAAATTTGTTTTGAAGTCAAGAAGTTTCATTTAAATGTTACTTGGCATTTTTATTACCTTTCCTTCACTAAGTGAGAATGGGTTTATAAATGCCAAAATGCAGTCTTCTTCTTTAGTAAAACCATAAAAGCGATTTTCAAATGAGTCGATATTTTTATCGACTATTGTATCTTTACAGTGCATTTTCTCCAGTTGCCATTATCAGCAGCACATACAATCTGCTCCTTTAAATACGGAGACTAGCTGATATCAGCATTTTTTACAGCGCAATGAAGAGTTTTAATTTCAACTTAAAAGTGTGTTGCAAGATGATAACAGGCATCTCATGAGGGATTTGTACGAAACAAAAAAATTGATGAAAATATTAGAAAGGCTTACTGTCTTGCTTCATTACGATTACAGGCAGACACTGCGCCACTTCAAATCATCCAGTGCGCCATGGGTTGGCCAACCCTGGTCTAAAGCAAGCCTTCGACAAACCTAGGTTTGTCTAAAGCTAACTGATGGCAACTAAGCACACGCTACCATATCCTGGTACTCTATCGACCAGATAAAGTGTTGTGGGAAAGAACTTTTGACCACTTTTGTGCGGGAACAACTTTACCTGAGGCTTGAGGAGAAACCAGCGGAGAGTGAGAAATTTAACCCAATGCACATCTGCAGTATAGGCCAGTAGAGTGATGTGGTTGGCTGCATTTCCTGACATTGCTGATTCCTCTTGCTACCACAAATTTAAAGTATTTTCTTGTATAAAGTTGGCTAACTTGCACTCATCTGACTAGAGCAGCTATGTCCAACCCGCGGGCCGTATGCGGCCCAGTCGAAGGTTTTGAGGTTTTCATTGTAGTGTAAGTAGCCCACGTACTGACAACCTGTCTTTTTTTTGATAATCTCAAATTTGACGTTTTTGATGCCATGGACCTCGGTGCCACTTTATCACGTCTGTACCGCGAGCTGGGAGATTGCCATATGTCCACTGACACCTTGTGAAAACTTTTACTCGTTTTCTGAGTTCTACCTTTGTTCAATTCATTGGCACTAAACGTACCTCTGAAATCACACATGGAGTGGTTAAAGGTGCCAAACAGTTGTTACCATTGCAGTTAGGATTCGAACGCTTTCAGTACAGTAGCTTAAACTAAATTAATTTGTTAAGATCAAAGTAAGTCATTCAGTGTGCGGCCCTGGCGAAGATGGGACATGATTTTTTGCACAGTGAGCAATATCGGTGGACACAGCTGGACTAGATCAAAGACTATGCGTAAGTTGACACTGCAACTGGGATGCTTTTAGCAAAAAAACGCGACACGTCAGTAACGGGTCACTGAATGGCCAGATTGGGACTGCTACAATAATTGTCGTTCCCATAAGCGTAAAATCTAAAAATGTCATCACCATTACCCCATATCGGCGTAACAACAGCCTATTCTGCTGCCTAACCAGCTGAGGCGTTAACTACGACTCCATAGGTCACTTGCGTTTCAACAATAAAACAGAAATGGTCCATAAACTGTCTTTACGTCCAAGCATTTCAAAAAAGGTCCGAATAAAAAATTTTGACCTAAAAACGTCCAATCTTGCAGTTCTGGTGCTGTTCGTTGGGTGGTGACGCCCTCCGTTGGCAAGTGCGTCCCTTGTGCCATGCTGGTTGTCATCGGTTAGTCGCACTCCCATCAGTCGTTTCTTGGTGCGACGTAACTAATCTCCAGAGGCGCCGCTTCGAGCAGGTGCGCTAATCGAGGGGAGTGACGGAAATACTGTAGTGCAACGCAGACGCTTCGCTTGTTATTGTTTATTTTGTAGAGATAACGTTATGGGAACTTTCACAAGTCAAACTGCGTCGAAATAAACGATTGACAGCTAGCCGCTTCCTTCGCCGTGCTTTGAAAACCTGAATCGTTCAACAGGATCCGGAAAGTCGTAGCAATACGTGCGGTTCTTGTCCAAGCCACAGTATACCCTGGCGCTGACTAGTCAACAGAGTGAAAAGTTTATCCATTCATGTGGGTGTGTTTTTGTCCAAATATAACCGGAAGCGGAACGATTGAGAAGATAACCCTTCGTCTTGTGGTTGGAGTTACTAGCCAGCGTGAGGGTCGATATCGTGTAAGCTTCGAGGCCATGTCTTTATATGGGCGTCGGAAGGATTTTTTCCAGGGAGGGCAAAATGTCGTAACTTTAATTTTACCCTCTCGAAACCAAGAAAACAACCTTTTTGCTAAAAATTCAGTGGGAAAATTTCAAAATTCAGCGCAAGGCCAATGTCCTCCCTTCCGACGACCATGTCTCTATATTTACCTGATGTTAACCTTCCATGTTTTATTCTTTTCAGTTCAAAAACGAGTGTACTAAATTAGAAGAATGTGAAGTGCGTTGCTTTGAGAATTCCGTGTTCAGCTTAAAAGATACAGGCTGACTGACGTCATCGATTCGTTTCCCAGAGGGCGAACGTTTTCCACGAACTGCGATTTGGCAAAAGCGTAAAACAACTACAGAACACCTGTCAAACGTTCGCTTTTTTCAAGATAAATCCTTTTTTGCGGATTGCCTCCTATAAACATACTCCCAGCAGATGGATGCAGTGTTGTGGACTGCGGTGTTTCTGCAATTGATCTGCGGTGTGGTTTGATCTTCATATACTGTATTTTGCTGCTCGATGCCAGCGGTAACGTAATGTACTTGGAAACTTCCGCTATTCTGAGATTGTCAAGAACGTATCGACTCACGCTGTCTGATTCTGTTTCGTGTACAACAGTGCCGGATTAAGGTAGCGCGGGGCCTGTAGCATTTCAAGAGCGCGGGGCCCTAAGTTTAAAAAACATCTCAACACCTGCTAAATCATAGTGTGTGCATGGACTGAAAATGCCGGTCTTGGCCAACAAATGTTTCGGCCACGATTTTCTTTCAGTCAACATTTTGCCTATTTGAGCAACGTAACTGCAGCTTACCTCGGTTTTTGCGTGACGCACATTTCTTGACGATCTCTTTCAAATGGTTGGATGCTTTTACACAGTAGAACAATGCTGAGCGATAAACACTCTGAGCGTAGCTTCATCCCCACAACTTTCTAAGTTTGGTCTTTTTAACCTAAAACTTTATGTTACATTAGGGAGCATGCAAAAAATTATTTAGTCTTATCTGAGTGCTTCTGCCACCAGTTACGCCTTTAAGCTCACAATATTTCGGTATGATTGCAAACTTGGCAAAGGCTTTTCTTGAATCAGCAGGATAGGCACTGAGCCAACTTTTAATTTCTGAATATTGCAACCATATACGTCGAAACTTTTGGCAGTTTTGGTTTACCAGTAAGTTTTTTACCAGACATTACTGCTTACTAGCGTAACTGAACCACTTGGAAATATCGTGCCGTGGGATAAAAACATATTCTACCAATGTTGTGTTTTAACCTAACGAGCTCACTAAGCACACAGGCAAATCATTTAGGCTTCACCAAGCCATCTAATTACTTGTTATTATGATACACTTATCTGCTTGAAGCAGCTTCTTTGCATCATAATAAAAATTCCAAATAATTGCAGGCAGCTGTCTGTGCTTTGTCGTGGTGTTACCCAATTAACAACGTCACAAAGAAGAGAAGTATATTTTTTCATGAAGGTGTAATAGTTTTCATCTTGAAAAACTGTTGAAACAGGTTTTTGGTCCAGAATTTGTTACCTGCCAAACGGTTGGTAAAATCCTAGAAAATCAGCTTACTGCTAGATTGAAAATTTTACAGCTAACCATGAGAAAATCCTGCTAGATTTAGCGGCAAATCAGCCAAAATGGCAACACTGCTGAGGGCACTCTTATGCCTTTTGTTACGTTACTGTACACAAAGAATCAAATAAGAATTTTTGGACACAGACAACGTTCTATTGGAAACCTTTGCTTATTAATGGCAAATTTTGCAAAAAAATCTTATACAATGTAGTAAATACGATTTATTACAGAAGACCGCGGGGGCCGTAGCAGTTGCTACATTTGCTACTATTGTTAATCCGGCACTGTGTAAAACGTCGTTATCACCATCTGGTTCTGCAAAAGTTTCATTAGTTTCCTTTTTGAAGCAAATGAGGTTTTGCCAAACGAAATATGCCGTTGTTCCAAAACCATAGTTTTAACCGCGAAGCTCTTCATCGCTGAGGCTTGAAAATGTTAACGAATTTTTGCACAGATACGTTGAGCCATCCACCATCAGGCTTGTAGCAAGGTTTTAAGGTTTGGAGGAGCAAAATGCATTTTTAGGGATGCAAGATTTTTTCGGAGGGGCCCAAATTTTTTAAATTATGTCCAACATATTTTCCTGGGGGAGAAGCCCCTTAGTTACGGGCCTGGCTGTGCACCTGGTTCTTGTGGTGCATTCTGTCTATTCCACCAAGTCCCAGCAGGCGTAGGCTAGTGGTTGCCATGGTTGCACTGCATCAGCTGGACTTTCAAAACGTTCCACCAACTCGTGATGCAGCATGCGCTTTTAGTAAATGCACAACTTACTCCTAATTTCTTGACGTAATATCTCTCAAGTACCGGGTAAACGTGTTGCGTTTTTGCGAAACGAACTTGATGACGTTATGCGAGCCTCGGCAGGCACAGCCAAGTTTTAAGTTGGGGGGAAGATACATTTCTAGGGAGGAAAGCTTTTTGTTTTCATTATATGTTTAAAGTGAATATATCCGTACACCGAGAAACAATCGACTCACCGTACACCGAGAAGCAATCGACAATCTTCTTTCAAGAGTTTACTAGGGGTTAAGCATTGCTAGTTTTTTTCTTATTCAAATAGAATCACATGAAAAACAAAATATTTTTACGTTATAAGACGCAAAAACACTTCATAATCAATGCACGAATTTACATTGAATAGCGTTTAGAAAGGGTGGGTTAGTTCCTCTCTTTGCGACAACACTAAACAATAATAAATTCCCAAAATTACAGTATTTCTACAGCACTTTTCTAACGACCTGAATAAATGACACAATGACTTCACATTCCACTAACATTCCCTTCTTATTTGTGCGTCAGGGCTGCACTTTTACTATTGAAAGAGCAACAGAGATCCAAGTTCCGAGCGGCGTATGAAAAAATTCCATCCGTGAATTGGGGTTGATACAGTCTACTAAACAAGCAGTACGCTTGTGCAGCTTGTTTGTCGTTGAAAAGCCGGGTTCACTTTATTAAAATTTTAATTTGTTTTTCAAAAAGTTTTCTTGATGGTAGTTTCAAAGTTGTTAGTCAAATCTTTATGGATATCTGCTACTGCAAGTCATGCTGAGCAACGGCAAGTTCTGTGATGATAGTTTCGGAAGTATGTAAGCAATTTTTGCACCAACTTGTTTCTACCAATCAGAAAATCGGTTGTAAACAATCTCAGTCACGTGTTGCAGAAATTCTCTTCTTGATGTTGATCAGATTGGAGGTTTAATATATCGTTTTTCACTGACATGAGTATACGTAATTTGAAACAAGTGCGAGGTGAAACGTTTGGATTTCAGGTGAGCGCGGATATCTTGAAAACATGAACTTGCTGCCAGTTACCATGAATACCGAAAAGTCGCCCAACTTTTGTTTGACGAAGAAACAAACTTGCGTTCACAGCACATTCTAGCTGAGATTTTTTCCTTGTTAACATTTTGTTAATATTTCATTCGTGGTGATGGGCAAGTTGGCAGTGGCTTAAGTCGGAGCATATCTTTGTTCATCTGATAATGCTACAAAACTAATTAGGTATTATTCGCAGGAAGAGGGTTTCGTATTTTTCTGAGCGATATTTGGATCCAGTGTTTTCTAGGATATCCCAAAATTAACAAGAAGTACATTTCGTAACTGATTTAAATTTTTTGACAAAAACTTAGTATTTCAGACTGCGCACGGCGGTTATTGCGTTTTTTGCAACCGATCAGTTCGTCCTAAGGCAGAGGACACTATTCGAGTTCGAAATCTGGTTCGATGACAACTACAAAAAACATGAGTACGAATTATTTCAATGTTGTTCCCTGACTACTGTAACGTCATAAAGATGATGATATCTGAAGTTTCGGAACCTTTTCGTCCACACTGCTTAAAAGTGCAGGAAAATTGAGACCTGGGAATAAAACAGAAAAGAGGAGAAACTTCCTGTCGGATAGGTAAAAACAATCATTGAGTGGCGTTTCTTCAGCTGTTGTAGCCATGCAGCATGCAAAAACATCAACTCATATTCATTAAACCAACACTGGTATGACTTGCTAATAAGTGGTGCCTTGGCTTATGCAATCCACCATCGGAAAATTTGCACATATTCGTGTTTTTTCCCTCTTTTTTTGCTGTTCCGATTATGATGGCTTCTAGTTGAATATTTGCAGTTGCATTGCGCTTCAAGATCTACCGCTTTCTGAATGAAGCTTTGTTTGCAAGGTCATACCACAAATGAAACTTAAATGTAGATATGCACAGCTGTGTTGGTTTGTCTTAACAACGTCACCGCGTTAGCAACAAATTTGTGGGAAGGCGGTTGACACAAACTTCGCGGGCTTGATGCAGCAGTTCCTCTCACGCTTCGCGGTGCTGGGAAGCGTTCGGCTAACGTTATTGATATGCGTCGCTGAAAACTCCCAATCACAAATCTGCACCTGGCAGCGTTGGGATGACAGGAGTGTTTCAGTTTCCGACTCTTCTTGTGATATACTGCACTATATTTGCAGAGCAGTGTTGCCAGATGGGCAGTTTTCCCGCACAATTGGGCTATTTTTTTCGTTGCACTGCGGGAAATTTTTTGCTGTTGCGGGTTGCGGCTTTATTTGGACGAGTTTTATCAAAGTGCATGCGGTATTTTGGACTGTTTTTGCGAAAGATTTTTTATCCAAGAGTATAGTTTTTGTCGATTTTGCTGAGGTAGTGAGGTTTGTTTTGACTTGAAGTAATGTGATCGCTGTTTTTTTTAGTTCGTTTCTGTTCTCTTGATGTAAGATCCAAACAGATCAAGCGTCGAGATCACGTGATCGTGTCTGTGTGATGGCATGGTCAGCAGTATTGGTCTCATTCTGACTTTAGTTTCAGTGCTGCCAACTGGTTGACCGTATATATATTCCAAATTTAAAAGTTTTGGTATATTTTGAAAGTGCTTGGTATATAAATTTTGATTTGATATATAAGAAAATTTGGTATATAGCCTATTTGGTATATTTTTGTTGGAGGGTTTAGTTCAGACTTTAATTAAACCAAATTATATGTTGTATTGCAAAGCTTAAACAGAGAAAACATGGTGTGTATTAAAGCTAACAGAAAAAAGTTAAGTAAACATCGGAGTAAGCGTGCACTTTAGATAAGGGGAGAACGAGACTGGAAGAGAGCTGGAATGTTCTGAAAAATCAGAACGTAGCACTTGGTATGCACGTTTAGTCAACCAATGCACCCTATGATTGGAAAGCTGCGCATGAGCGTGGCAGAAACAAGATTTAAAGAAGAGTGACTGATAGAGGTTGCATGGCTTGCCAAGCAGGATTCTGCTGGTGCTGTGTATCCTTTCTGCAAACTGTGCAAAAAGAAAATTAGAAACTGCAAAGCAGCTATTACTATTATACAGCGGAATAAATGTGGTAGACCACAAAAGAAATAAAAATGCCGTTGCAGGTGTTGAAAGGTTGAATATTCCAGTGTTTAATAAATCTGTCACTGCTGAAGTTAAGACAGTAGAAAATGAGATTGCAGCTTCTTTATGATGCTACTGCACGACAGCAACTATTGGCCTTCTTAAGTGAAGTAGCAAAAAGCATGGAAAAAGCAGCATTAGATTTCAANTTTTTTTGTTACAGATAAATTTGGCGTATATTTGGTATAGGCCTATTCGTAGACTAAATTTGGTATATTCGTAGACTAGATTTNGTATATCCGTTGTAAGAACAGTTGGCAACACTGTTTAGTTTGTGGACGAGGACGTGGTCGTTGCTGTGGTCACATCATACAGTCCATTACTGTGGTTGGTAATCGATACTACGAGCAAAGCTTATACGCATGCAAGACCTAGTCAGTTGCCACAGGAAAAACAGCCACAGCACAACTCGCTGTTTGTTTGTGCGGAGAGAGTGCACGGTATTGCTATAGCCACGGGCGTAACGAGGTTAGATGGCGCGCGGGTCAAGAAGCAAGTTTGGTGCCCCCATGTTCGAACCTGAGGTCTTTCGGAAGCAAATGTACTGTATTGAAGAAAGTACTTGTGACATTGTTGGGACTTTTAAACGCCCACCGCAGTGATTTGGCGCCCACATAGTGACTCGGAACCCAGGGAATTGCGCCCCCTTTGCCCCCCTCGTTACGCCCCTAACTATAGCCCAGGGCCAGGGGTCACCAACCTTTTTGAAACTGAGAGCTACTTCTTGGTACAGATTCCTGCGAAGGGCTACCAGCTTGATTCACATACTTCTGAAATAAAAATTGCTCAATTTATCTGAAATTTTGTTACCATTGATAAAAATTAAAGATTTCATCAATGTGAAGACACTGATCATGTTGATGCTATTGTCAGAACAAGTCCGCGGGCGACCCACGAGGTCCATCTGGGCGAACTGCTGCCCGCAGGCACCATGTTGGTGACCTCTGCTATGGCCTAATGCCTCTGCTGCAGATGGGAGTGCGTGACACTGTTAATTTAGTTAAACAGCAGTGTACAAGTATCAGAGTTTGATGAAGGATTTGATGCAAAGCTTTGGGTAAATGGGCCCAGTATGACAAGCGATACGCCTGGTGCGAAAAGTGAGAAAAAGATCTAAAGTTGAACGGCTGGATACAAAAAAACTTACAGATAAAAAAACTTACTGTAAATACAGCTGAGGTCGAATAATACCACATTACAATGATGTAATTTTGAAGAGTCATTCTACAACTGCCAAACACATTAAAACTTCGGCTCCATTTTCGTCTATGCGTAGTCTGTTTGATGCTCGCTATACCGCCACCGGTGTCGTAATAGCCTACTTCCTACACAATAGTGTTAAATCTGTAGCTTTAGCCCACAAATCGACGCGCATACTGCTTGCCATTCTAGTATAAATGATGTAAGCCTACATCACCTAAAAGAAATACTGGCAATATTTCAGATCAAACGTATTCTTTCTTAGTTTGACGAATTGAAGTTGCGTTTTCAAATTGCAAAATATAAAGAAAACAGGAATGTTTTCCTCTTTATTTATTAAAGCACATGATTGACATAGTATGCACCAGGGTTTTCTGCTTTTGGCATTTTATTTAGACTGCAATGTGCTATTATTAAATGACGGTTTGATTGTCGTTACGATATTACTACCTGTTGCTATTTTGCATGTTTGAGGTTGCTTTGTAAGAAAGATCAGTTTTGTGTCACACAAAGACTGCAACTGCAATAAGATAATGGTGGTTATTTTCTCTGCAAACTGTCAGTTTTATCGCAAATTTTGGACTGGAATTTGTGCTGGTTTTGGGTTTGTTTTATGAGTACATTGGGCTGTATTTTTAACCAGCATCTGCCAACACTGTTGTAGAGTAAAGTTAACAGTTAAAACTACCAGTTGAGTTAAGTTTCGTGCGACCGACGCAGGATCGAGGATGGTGGAAAAATTTCCGATGGCTTTGTTCGAAGTTTCGCCAAGGCAATCAACGTTTGTCTGGCTGAATGCAGGGTTCCCACGCGGTATTAAAAGTATTGAAAAAGTATTGAATTTCAAAATTGGTTTTCAAGACCTTGAGAAAGTATTGACTTTTGCCAAAATGTACATTAAGTATTGAAAAAGCATGGTAATTCTAAATGGAGAAGAAATCTCAAGTATCCGAGCAGAATTTCACTGAAGGCAAAGCACTTCATTATTTATGCAGTGTTGTGCAATGTGTAAAATTTAGTTTCATGATCAAGAAATTCGAAAAATGAAGAGAAGTAATGGTATTGAACTTCTTAAATTTAGTATTGAAAAGGTATCGAAAAAGTATGGAAAATGATTTTTAAAAATGCGTGGGAACCCTGTGAATGTTGCAGTAGAGCGTAATGAAAGCAATAAGAAACGTGCTAGCCTATTATTGTTAAACCTTCGTGTTCGAAAATGGTCAGCGAATCTGGGTCAGGTTTTCTTCCGCCTTTGGGTTCGGAGAGGATTGAATTGAAGAGGTCGATCCGCGCGGTGAAGCCTCTACCCTACAAGGTGGGCACCAGTGGTTAGAAAGGGTTGCTTGCTGGGATCTTTGGCCTTGCGTTGTTCACGTTTTCTGATTGCGGCCAGCGTTTGTTGTTTCACCGCTGATTCTGTACCTGTGAAGGTAACCGTAAAACTGCACCACGTGAGATGTCCTTCAAATAAGTCTTACCATAGTTTGACGTTGATGGTGAAGCCTCCCAATGAGGCTATCAGGTCATCTATAAAACGTTCTCCATAAAGTACAGTAATTGCTTCGGAATGCGGGTGTTTGACGTGTGATGGACGTGAAAGCTAAAAGGAAAATATCAAATTTCAAAACCCAGGGAGGCCTTGGCGCCCACTGTCTCCCACTTCCGACGCCCATGGTTGCTTATAGTTCGCAGGGATGAGGGAGGTTGTTCGTTCATCGACAAATTCTCTTGACTGCTTTTGGTAATTACTGTTAGCAATGGCAAGATGGCATGAGTGAAGCTACGAGCAACCTAACCCTTGACAACACAAGATTTTGCTTGTTTCCCCAGAATTTTTTTCCCAGTCGATTTTACCTGCTAGGCAAAGCGTTGGACGCGAACGCAAAAGTGATGGCCAATAAGATTTCCGGAGCAGTGTTGCCACTCTGTTGTTACGGAAAAGTACTAGATTTCATGGTAAAAAACACTAGATTAACAAAAAACACTAGATTACAAACTATTGATTAGTCTTCTAAAGTAATTCAATGCAAATTAGCTGTTAAAGCAAAAGGCAAAATTACACATAATGAAAATGGCCAGAAAATGCATTGCAATGCACACAAAGACATTGCGCAACTCATTGTAAGCCCGAGACAAAGGAAACGCCAGATACAGCAACCATTGCGTTTGTTTGTACAGGTCACTAAAACTTTTTAACTGATAACTACAGTGACTTCGTAGCGGTTTAAATCAAAACAGGTTATATACTGTTGTGTAATTTGAGATGTAATTAGGTAGAATATTAAGCAAATTACATTGCACAAAATCAAGTCTCAATTACGGCTAGAATTACACAAAATTGTGTATTAATTACATTCAGCTCACTCATAAAAAAACGCTAGAAAGCTATGAAAAACCACTAGAACACTAGATGAAATGCAAAAACACTAGATCTAGTGCAATGGTGGGGAAACAGCGGCTTGTCCACGTGTTTTGTGTGGCTCTTCGAGCTGAATAGCAATATCTGAATTGATAGCGAGTTGTTGCCTCATATTTAATGTTTGTTTCATTTATCAATGTCTTCACACGAATTCGTAAGGTTAATTGCCAAGGAGTCTACGCGATTTGATGTAGGACATTATATGCGAAAACTACGTTTTTACCGAACTTGTATTGACACTACAAACAGATTTTGCGGCTCGCCTGCGCTTTTGGTTTTCTGCAAATGACTCTTGCAGTGAAGAAGTTTGCCCACCCCTGATCTAGTGGAAAAACACTAGAAGTGGCACCACTGTTTCGGAGAATGATCCGATACACCAATAATCCCTCGATACCGAAGGGGGTGAACCTTCCACGCCGAAAAAACTATGTTGAAACAGTAGCGTAGCAATCCCATAAATTTTAGGGGGGAGAAAAAAATTAGGGGTCCAAATGTTTGATTTTAGACGAGTAACACTATTTTGTTTGGGATACCGCCTCTAAAGCAAAAAATGGTTATGTCTTATGCGTTCTAAAAGTTTGGGTGGGCATGGCCCCCTAACCCCCCCTGGCTACGCCTATGTGTTGAAAGGCAGTGGACAAACAGCTAGGAACACGGGTGTATTTACTTCCTAAAATTTTTAGAGGGGCAGAGGAAGCAGAAGTGTTGTTTTATGAACAAAGAACAGGACAGTGGGAAATTTATGCTCAGTCCATATTTCCATCAAACAAATATACTACAACATCTCGTTAACTTTTTCAAGTCAGGAAGGTGTCAACATGTTGGAATAAGGGGTTGGGAATGCATGGTAAACTGTCCTCTCGAATCTGCAAACACGGGAAAAAATAGGTGAAGGTCACCCATACATAGGCGTTTTTTCACTCAATCGTTCCCACACACGAGAAACAAAAAGCTGGGTAAGAGATGTTCTATTTCTGTAGGATACAATGAGATCGAAAGTTAGCCCATAAAAGTGACCTGCAACCACTGTCATCTACCCCTCACTGCTGATGTATCATTACTGAAAACTCTTTTCATGCGACGAATGTCTTAACTCCTAACTTCGGTGTTCCAATTTTTTGAGAACAAGTTGCTCACAGGCCTGTGTTTAGTGTTGACACATTCAACGCGTTGTCGTCACCCTCGGTTTCGATTACAAAAACGCTATCCTGACCAAATGTATAAAAAGTGGCAATATGGATATATCGGACTGACATCGACGTTGAAGCTATCTCGGCAGCTGGTTTCATCTACTGCAGGAAGCATATGACAACTACTGCTTACAGGGACGGATTCAGCCGGTGATGATAGGAGGGGCGATCCCAGTTATAATTGGTAGTCAAGTCTCATAACAGCTTCGCTACTGTAAGAGAGGTGAAGTATACTTCACAACACTGCTGTAACAAAACAATGGACGACAAAATGGCCACATATCACGAATGTTGTTTTCCGAATTGCACAAAATTATGGTGAATAAAGTTACTTTCGTAGGTTTTAAGGGGGAGACCGACCCCTTCGATCCGCCCCTGACTGCTTGTTGGTCGCTGTGATGAATATCTGTGTAGTCAACCAAAACGATTGGGTTGTTTCAGGAGCCACTCCAGGTCAACAGCGTTACTCGGCCTCGTCACGCAACTTCTACTGACTGAATGCAACCGTTCGAGGGTTGCATCCTTGACATTTCCATTTGCTCTCATTCACTCTGGTTGCCAATATCGTTGCTCTGTGACCTATGTTACGTAAAAATGAATGAGGAGTTGTCATGATCATGCGAAATTGTCCATTGTTGCGTAAGGCACGTCACAGAGCAATGATAACGCCAGTTAGACCTCTGAGTACTAGGCTGATTCATATTAGCCCGAGTTACTGTAAAATTTTTCGTTTGTTTGAAATCATTCTCGAATGGGGTCTGTCCGTTGGATTGGAATTGAAATTCAATGTTCTATGCAAATCCATTGGTTCAAAAAAACTTTGAATCTGATATGAATTATATTTGAAAATATGCTTAATCGCAAATGGCAGCTCGTGCTCTAACGGATGAGCCCGGGTAAAGCGCTAGCGAACGCATTCAAGAGAACGCCTACAACGAACAATGTTTTTTGATTCAGGTTTCAGAAAGGCCAGACATGAAACGAATTTATATGAACACCCACAAGGCCCAATGTAAAGAACGCGATTAGCATCCTTTATCAGTGAAGTGGGTGGTGGCACGAATATGCAAAGCTAGCAAGCTCACGTTCTACAATGTAAATCGTAATCGAAAACTCGGGCAAGTCCGAGTGCCGGAGTCGTCATTGGGTTGTTTTCAAATACAACCACTGAGCAAAAATTGATGCTTTCATTGCGTCATCTTGGGTGCGTATACTATGCCGTGGTTCTCAGCTTTTTTGTCATGGCGTACCCCTTTTACTGCCCTAATAACCATCGCAGACCTCATCGTTTTGACAACGTTTTTGTGATTTTCAAAACTATGATTTGATCACTGTTTCGTCAGAAATGCAGCGATGTTCACTGTATCAGATGGTCATAGAGCACAACACCTAAACTTAAACTGCAAACAATATTTTTTTACGTTAAAAATATCCTCCATGTGAATAATTTACAAACGAAAGATCGCATATTTCAAAGGGATTTCACTTATTGCCAATGAACTATCTGCTGTTGCAACTTGGAAGCAAGTCTGGCAACTCGTGGTACACATTTTCCAGTTTTTTTCTACACTTTGGTTTGGTGTGCAAGAGGATAGAAAATCCAGCTTTCGCACAGGTATGAGGAACCAAGTAGAAAGAGTACGCGGAATGTTGCCGTAAGATTTTTGAAATTGTATGTGTTCAATCTCCAGGTGACACAGGGGCGTGCAGAGGTCTGATGATGCCCTGGGCGAATAATTGATTGTATGCCCCACCCCTACCAAATTCTAGTATTGAAGAGTCTGAGAATATAGGCTCGGCAAAACTACCTGCCCAAACCGTTGCTATGTGCCAAAAAATTACGCCACAAAACTTCACCCCTAGTGAGAGCTTAAAGAGGAGAAAAAAATAAAAAAGCTGTACGAGTCTCGTATCACGTTGCGCAACAATAGCAAGGCAGTTAATCGTTGTGAAACATTGCCCCCCTCAGGCAAAATTCCATTAGATCCATGCAGTATGTGTTAGTCGCCTTACAATAGGAAGAAGCATCTAGTTGCAGCATTTTAATAATATTTAAATTTTTTAATTTCACTCTTTGGATGCTCCCCTGCCATGGATGCCCGGAGCCGGCGCCCCGTTCGCCTCCCCTCTGCACGCCACTGAGGTGACACCATGCTTTTTGCAACTAACGGTAGTTCGTGCGTGTAGTTCAAAAAACGGTTTTTAGTGAAAATCACAAGGTTTGTAGAATGTAGAAGACCTGCGTGCAGCGAAGTTTTTCAACGTCCAATGTACTCTCTTTTGAAAAGAAATCATGAAAACAAGGAATTTGCAAAAAGCGATTACTCGAAATCGTTTGCTACATTTCCAATCTTCTGCTTCAGAATGAGACATAATTGGTTGGAAACTTAAATTTGTGTAAAGATGATTTGTGTAAAATACATTGATCCGACACTGTTAAGGTTTGGAAAAATAAAAAAAATAGCAAGGTTTTATAGAGTTGTGTGCGGTACATGGTAAGTTTTTGTTATCCTGAGTCAAACCCAGCCAAGACCCTGCACTCCTGCAATTCGTTCCTGTATTTCTGTAAAAAATGAAGAAATTGAGAAAGATGTATGTAAATATCTGACAATAAATGCATTCTCTTTTCTACGCTTGTTCAGATTTTGTAGGCTTAATAAACAAAGTACAACTCTGCCAGAAAAAAGTAGCATTGCACACAATGTTTTGACCAAAAATTTCAGCGAGAATGGCGAAGTTTAGAAGGTGTAATTAAGTTGGATCATTATGCTTTCAAAGGATTTTGGACGCACAAAACATTTACGTTTGAACAGAACTACTGCAACGAGGCACTAAACATAATGGAAGCGCGTGTATTGTTTGGTAAATAGTGGCAAACCCAAGCTACTGCCGCAAATTCAAAGGTTCTGTATACCACTTTCTGCTAGCGGGGAAGGATCTGAATTCGTACGTCAAGTCCTTTGCTGCGCTCATCCTTAACTAGTTTTATCACTTAATACAGCGCACAGATTAGTGAAGTTAAAATGAAGCTCATATTTGTTAGGTTCCTTTTAGTTTGTCTTTTTACCCTGGCTCAATCTGAGGATTTCCGGTGCAAAAAGCACAACTGGAGAAACTATTCGCTGGAAAAAAATATAAGAGATTCTTTCCACAACGAAACGGTGAAATGCAGCGGCGTCAAGGTAGGAGTTTTGTCGCATTGCTTAAAAATATTTTCTTTTAACTTGCTTGATCATCATTCAGCGTAAATGCCTTCAAAAAATGCAACAATGTACCTGGAAGGGTTTAATAGCAAAAGTTATTCTTACCTTAAGAAAGTAGCGTCATTTCTGTCTAACTTAAACTGTCTGGCGTACTGAGCACAGCTTTATCACCTACACATAGAGCTATAGCGATAAATGTTAGAAGAAAGAGAACAGTGCAAGCCGATTAACTCAAGGTATGTCTCAGGACAGACGCGCAACCAGGGGGGGCATTTTCCCCCCCGAAATTTTCAAAACATTGCATAGCAATTTTGACATTTTTGCAGAAACTTTCAAAGAATAAAGATGAAATATTATTTTCTAATCATTTTAAAGAAATGTCCCGTTCAGGCGCGTAGCCTGGGGGGGTAATGCTCCCCTCAATTCCGAACGTTGCACCAAAAATTTTTAGGGTAATCAAGTTTTTGATGCGTAAGCCAAAGAAATACTTCAGTGCGAATCAACGACACTGCTTACGGAACCTATTACATCAGCCTTTCGCTGAACCTGATCAAAGCACTGTTTTACCAATTGTCCATGATTAATCAAATGTTGTCTACATGAGGATCGGAAAATGTTATCCAGGGCGGGCAATAGTAGTTTTTCAAGTGAAGCGAAGGATTTTTCTCGGGGAGGCCAAAAATGATGAAATTTTTTTTCCACT
>JGI24158J21664_10003294_pt1 | contig 20181 bp, 16 predicted proteins | sample Ectturendosymbi3_FD_21664 | JGI IMG/M metagenome (IMG submission 21664) | reverse complement strand
TGGAGCGCTTATTAATTTATGTCTTACAGTGACACGTTGTAGGCTACAATAACGAGTAAGGAGAGTGCGTGTAGAGTAATATGCACGGTGTGTCAACAAACTTCGCCAAACCAACGCAAAACGTCAAAAACGACGTCATTTTGTGACGTCACAAACAGCGTATATCCAATTACATTGACCACCATACGCTACTCCACTGCTCAACACTAGAATTTGCTCGTGGGGCATACAATCAAGCAGTCGTTCCAGGCATCACCAAACATCTCCACGCCACTGACCGCACCTCATTGAAAAATATGTCCTTGAAAAAATTTCAAGTGATCTGGCAACCCTAATTCTGTTTGACTTGACAACGACAACCATCATTACAAAATCTTTAGTAAGTCCCTTAAAAATGTTGATTAGCTCCTGGCCTCCTGCACAGACCTTAATGTTGACTCAAGCTCTTGCTTCGCCTCGAACCTAAATATTGACTCCGGATGCTGCTAATCCAAGCTGCGGCAGGAGCCCACTCCGGTATCAAACGAAATTTCTGACTTGCGGATTTTCTGACTTCACGCCTAATCGCATGCACAGAGTAATGTTCTACATATCAAATGCCCTGAGAAAATTGATGATTAGGGCTAGGAGTTTTGTGTTTAGGTATGTCGGGTTAGGATTAGAAAAATAAATGAGGTAGAGGACGAAGTCCAAAATTTTTGCGATAGTTATAATTACTCCAGTACTGTAGCTTGTTGTGGGTATCTGACATCTAATCAAAAAGTTTTGATTTACGCTACACACATCAAAAAAGTAATCGCGAAACTTTTTTCCTTTACTCTGAGAAGCAAAATAACTGACAAACAATAATAGGTCACAAATTTCGCAGAGGTCAGAAATTTCGTTTGACACCGGTAACTTCCATCAGATTGCCACCAGTCAACCGTAACTGAAAACTATTCATTTGTTTTGTTAGATGAAAAATCTTTTGTTGCTTTTGTAAATGAGAGTTTTTCATAAAAAGGGGAAATATTTAGATAATTGAAGACATTGATATATTTGCCTCCAAACTATGGTCCATTAAAACTAGACCCCATGCATGTGATTTCAGAGCAATTTTGTCTAATGCGGATGAATATTTCATCGTCGCGCTTTGACACATCGGTTGCTTTCTTGCAGTGGGTAGACTGGGTAATCACATGATCTTGTTTGTTCCCGTGACCTAAACTCGTGATTTTTTGCGTGGAATTTAAATGCCTACCCGTGTGTGATGGACATATCGCTGGACCAAGCACTTGATAACAGGTACCATGTCATCGTTTGTTGTGGGTACATTGGAAAACCTTCGCGGACTTGCTTCTTTGCCATATATTGTTTTTGATATTGCTGTGAGCAACTGAATTAGAATAGGCATGTTGAATGTTCATAATAATTCAAATTGTTTTTGATCGAAGTCGTTCGTTTCGTGGTTTAGAACCTCATGATGAAGGCACTTCCTTAATTTAACATTCACGTTACACTCACTGCCCTATTGTTTCGTATGAGTTCTGATACAAAGCAGTACTGTACGAGCAGAAGAAACAATAAAACAAAAAACAAATATTGCAATGGTGTTTTGCAGTACTGCAACTGTGTTAATAATACTAGCCTACAGATTTATTACTCTGCCCTACCTGGGCCTACTGTACCTCAAGCAAAAGCTTAGTATCCATTCAGTTAAGGCAGTTACTACAGCAGGTTCACCTTTGAAACCTGATTAATATGGCAGTGGCTACAGAACCTCCCGTGGATCTTTAAATTTGAAACCTTAGTCAACCATCTCCTTGTTGACAGGAACACATGAGGACAATGCAGTTAGGCTTTGTAGAAACAGAGTAAACACAAAAGGTTAACCCAACCTTAACCCTAAGTTAACCTAACGTAAGCTAAACTAACGGTAATCTAACACTAATCTAATCCAATGCTAACCCCTAAAGCAAAAGTTGGGAAAGTTTTGAAAAAAGTAAAGAAAAACTGGTCTTACAAATTGAAACATGCAAGCAGTCACTATTACGAAAATGCAAAGCACCAAGTTGAGAAGTGAACCCTCAACCATTGGCATGGCAGACTTGAAATCTATCCGTTACGCTACCAGATCGACACCGCTTGAATGACAAACAAAACGCTTTATTCGAACCACATCATGCAAGGCAGTACGGTGGAACAAGTTTTGAAATAGGAAGATCCATGGGTGGTTCTGTAGCCACTTCCTATTAATATGCCACCTGTAATGTGACAGTAACGCACGAGGAGAATGCAGTTAGGCTTGGTAGAAATGTAGTAAATGTAACCTAACGCTAACCCTTTTCCCTAAAACTAGAGTTNNGAAAGTTTTGAAAAAAGTAAAGAAAAAGTGGTCCCATGAATTGAAACTTGCAACCACTACTAAAATGACAGTTGCCAAAGTAAGAGACAAACCGAAAACCTTTNNCACAGCAGACCTTAATGGCTTAAACATATCTGCGATACTATGACGTTGTTGGCACTGGAGTGACAAACTCAGCATTTTATTTGAACCTTGTCATACAAGGCGTATGCATAGCCACTACCTTTAGTTAATTATTATCTAGTTTCACAGACTTGCCAGAATTGAACAGTTTATAATTATAATAATCACAACTTATCAATGTTGCAAGAAAACTTTTTCTAACAAGCAAAATGAATGACATTTATTTACCTTGCAGTATGAAAGGCAGTGGGTCAAACAGTTAAAATATTACCATGAGTCTTTATTNAACATGTAAAACACTGCTTTATATGTTGCAATCTACATGTGTTTAAATTTTTGTTCCCAGACTTGAAAGAACTGTCAAACAATTTCTGCAAGCAACTCCAAAGAGTAACAGTGGTTTGCAAAACAAAACTGGCCATATTTAGAGGCTCAACAAGACAATAAAGTTGCCCATAACCAGACCAAAGAAAAACTGGCTGTTTTCTGAACTGCAAATCTTCCCACTGATCTTTGCTATGTAATTCCTGTGATTTTGTTAAAATCTGCTGTGAATTTTACTTGAAAAAACTATCTCTTTTCCACAAAGTTCTTACAAACAAGTTTTGTAAGTTTTTTGTATCTTCTGACTGCTTATTTTGTTCTGTATGTTCATCTTCATTAAACAGTGGCATATCCAGATACAGATTAAGCATAGCATTGTCAGGCCCGTAACTAGGGNGAGCAAATCCCCTCCTTAAAAATCTTTCGCCTTTGAAAAATTTGTTGGACATGTTTAAAACTACTCAACATAGTTTAAAAAGTTTGAGCCCCTCTCAGAAAACTCTTCGTCCCGCCTAGTGTCCCAAGCTTGTTATGTATTACATCTGCTGTGTGAATGGTTTTTGGTTCGGCTCTCACCATGGCGCCTTTCATGTTGGTAGTAGTTGTTATTCATGGGACCTGTATTTTACTTTTTTCAAAACTTTTTTATTCAGGTTTACGGTTTGTGTTTGGAGGTTAGGTTTATTACATTTCTACCAAGTGTAGTGCAGTCGAGTGCACAATTGTCATGCGTTACTGTCACATTACATGTCATGGATAAATAACTTTTCAAAAATAAAGGTCCGCTGGTGGATCTTTGGTTGTTCACCCCTGATCTATAGCCACTGCCTTTGTAAATTGTACTGGTTTCTAATACTGGCTGTTAACAAAGGGTTTTTGCACACATTGCATGTGAGTTTCCTCATTTTCTGTAAGTTTTGTGAAGAGAAAAAAGGCTTTCACTTTGATTATTGCAACCACTTATTCACTCAAAACTATTTGAAGACATTATCCACAATAACATATCCATTTGCTCAGAAATATTTTCATTCAGTTGTCTAATTTCACATTTGTCACTGCCTTGGCTACTGCTGTTTATTCCTTTAACTCTGAAAAGAATTTGCTTAACTCTGAAAATTCATTAGCACTGACCTGATTTTCTATTTGACAATTTGAGTACTGACTGAGGGACTTTGCCCATGGATGTCTCGACATTGTGAATAATTGGTAATTGCTTCATTTAGTATGGTATGTTGAAATAAGTTCAGTACTCATTCCTAAATTTGTCATGCTTTTAAATGCTAGTTCATTGTTTTGTGTTAACTTTTTCCATCATTAAAACTAAGAACTGGGGTACATTTTTAGAGCTCTTCAAAAGATGCAGCAAGTTTTCTAGTTTGCAAAGAAAAAAAATGGGTGTTGGGTTTCAGGTTTTTGTGGGTGACATCAAAAGTGAGGTAGGTTTTAGGCCATTGTTTTTGAGGTTACCTGGCCCTGGGCCCCAACCACTAGATGGCATTTTTCGGCTAGAGTTTTTTATTAGAAACTAGGCTAGAATCTGTCTTTTAAACTTTGATTGGCCTTATAGCATTTCTGGTTCAAAAGTTATGACCTAAAACAAGAAAATGATTAATAAATCCCCTTAACACTTTGAGAGCTGTGGTACAATATATTCGTACTTTGAAATTGGCCTAAAACTAGCAGTTTTCGGTTGCCTTACCAACACCATAGCTCCTCTGCCGATTGCGCTAGAGAGCTGTTGAAGGGCTCAAATGGATCGGCCAGTCTTCTAGTCTGCATTTAAAAAAAATTTTGGTTGGGGGTTGCGGATTTTTCGTGACTGACATCATAAGTGAAGTAGTTTTGGGGCCATTTTGGCTCATGTGACATGGCCTAGGGCCCAATCGCTAGGCCAAAGTATTTTGCTGAAGTTTTCATTGGAAACTAGGCTCAAGTCTGAGTCTTGAGCCTTTGATCGACTTTGTAGCGTTTCTGTTTCAATAGTTATGATCTAAAATAAGCAAATTAATTAATTGGTCATATTTTTATTACTTCAGATCATAACTTTTGAACCCAAAACCTTAGCAGGTCATCCAAAGTATCAAAAGACTCGGATTGTAGCCTAGTTTCCAATAAAACTTCACTGAAATACTACCATCTAGCGGTTTGGGCCCAGGGCCAGGTGAAGTTGGCCAAGATAGCCTAAAAGTCCTCGGCTGAAGACGTCACTCAAAAAAAATCTGCATCCCCGAACCAAAAAAAGTTTTTTAAAGTGCAAAGTACAAGGCTTGCCGAATCTTTTGAGCTTTTGACCGGGTCTGTACCGCTTACCAGACTGGAGAAATTCCCGTGCAAAGCCACGTGCGATCTGGCTGTTTTCTTGCAAACTGCTTGAATTTTCCCGGGTGCGAAAGTTTTATTTTGTTGTTTTTATGCCGTAACTTGTGAACCAAGCAACCAGGGCTGTGGAGCCAGAGCTCAAATTTCAAGCTCCAGGGATCTCAAGTTTTTGACTCCAGCTCCACAATGATTTGGTCCAATGACAACTAAAAACTATTTATTTGTTTGAACAACTTGCTTGCCTAGCATTTTTTCTGTTGAATGTGAACCCAAATTTCAGGCTCTGGCTCCAGCCATCCAAAATTGTATTGGCTCCAGCGCCACAGCCCTGTCAGAAACGCTAGAAAGCCAATCAAAGGATCAAAAGACTCGGATTCTAGCTTAGTTTCCAATAAGAACCTTACAAAATTCCATCTAGTGGTTGGGGCCCAGGGCCAGGTAACCTGAGTGAAAATGGCAGCAAAACTTGCCCCACTTACGACATCACCCACAAAACCCAAATTTTTATTTCATTGCAAACTAGAAGACTCAGCTACGTATCTTGCAGGTTTAAATAGCTCTCTAGCTCAATTGCCTGGCAAATTATGGAGTTGCTAAGTGATGCTAGAAACCAAGGTTCATGTGAACTGTCCTGGCAACGAAGGTGTTTAAATGTTTTTTACGTTTTTTTCATTATGGATACATAATAAGAAAATGCATGCATACTAAGCCAATAATTTCTCCTAATCTCTTCTGATTGTCTCTCTCCTTTTTCAACAAGGATTAGTTTGGCATTTTAGAATAATGAACTGTTTCACTCAAAGATTTTTCTTTTCACTCTAAGAAAAAGCTGGGTTTTAGTTTTAAAGTAAAATTGAATAAATTCAACATTTCCATTAATCATTCAAATTTTTGTAAGGTGTGTCCATGTTGATGCTCAAACCACAGGTTGCAGCTTCACTTAGTGCAGTGGTTAAGTTCAAACCAAAATTGACAAAAGTTTAATTGGCAACCTGATCTATTTTAGGTAAATTCTCGGTAATAATTTGAACAGAATAAACAAAAAGCAGTGAAAATTCATAAATTGCGGTCATTGTGCATGTCAGCCACATTGGAACTTCCTAATATGTATTCCCAATCTTTGTAAACTGACAGTTTTTTTCATTAGAGTTGTTAAGCAAACTAAAGGAAGCTCCGCGAAACCATTGTCCGAGTGTGGTGTACAATTTTGTATTTTTACATAGAACATCAGGCAAGCATTTAAACAATAAATAAAAGACACAGTTGTGAATGGCATTATAAACGGCATTAGGCTGCTAAGAAGTTGTGTAGGATTCAAGATATCATAATTTGTGTAAAAACTAATGGAATATATAAGAAATACCAGGTACCAGACATAATAATTTGGTTGTCAGATTGGCTTTCATCTTAAACTCTCCTGTGTTGTACATCAGGAGTTGGGGACCTATGGCTCGCGAGCCAGATGTGGCTCTTTTGATGATGGCATCTGGCTCGTTTGATATTTTCTTAACACGATTATATGAATGAAACTTTTTTTCTAATTTTCCATCTACCAGACTACAAAGCCATCAGCAACACCACGCAGCAGCAAAGTCGCATTATAGTAAGAAGCCTGTTAGTAAAAATAAAATTCAGACATTTACCATCGTTTAAAATTGTTGATTTTTCTTAAAAATGCACACTTTAGTTAGTAAGTTAGTTGCATTAAATGTTGAAAAATATTATATGGCTCTCACGGAAATACAATTAAAAATATGTAGGTTTCATGGCTCCCTAAGGCAAAAAGGTTCCCGACCCCTGTCGTACATAGTATTTCACTGGTCATTTTGATTGCAGTAGGGAAAAAGGCTTTGGGATTAGGGACCAATGAATATTAATTTCATCTGAAAAGTGACATCCTTCCCCTTGTCAGCTGGAAGAAAAACGCAGGTTTCCCACGCAATATTGGAACAGTATTGAATTACGAAATCGATTTTCAAGACCTTGAAAAAGTATCGAATTTGGCCAAAATGTGCATAAAGTATTGAAAAAATATGGAAATTCTAAAATCAGCCATTCGTTTATTCAAATTTTGTTCTTTACCACTGATGAGAGTTCTGCAGAAGTTTTTTGCATTGTGTACCATGAATAAAATTTTGAAAAGTCAAGCTAAATTATGGTATATATGAAAGTCTTTTAGTTTAGTACTGAAAAAGTATGGAAAATGGTGCTTGAAAATATGTGGGAACCCTGAAAGCAGCTAATGTTTTCTGGTCACCTGTGTCCCTTTACTGGTGTCTGTTGAAATTAGGAGTTCTTTAATTATGCCATGTCAGATGCAAGACCTGATGAACATCCGTTCTTAAACTTCATAATGAAAAAGAATGGTTTTTAGAAGAAACGGTTTTTACTGATGAGAATTACAGACAAAAAGTTTGGTCAGAATTCGGGGTTTGTAGTTGCGGCACTAGCTCTCGGGCAGCAGTTCTTAACCGGGAGGCACGCCTCCCCAAGGGGGCATCAATAAATTTCCAGGGGTGCGCAAGCCCTTACATGCTCTACAACATAGAAAGTTTGATCAACAAATTACATTTCTTTTGGGGGCAATAACGATGTGTCGAGAGTGAAAAGGGGGCGATGGAACAAAAAGTTTGAGCAACACTGCCCTTGAGTTACGTGGCGGCAGTCATTTTAATTGTAGCGGAATTCCAATAACGATTTTCGTTGCACGAATCATATGCTTCTTTTGCAGTGAAAAGCACAGGGACACGTTGGATGATGAGTCGGGCAGCGATCTCATGCACGGTAAAGTAATTAGCCAGTAAAAAGAATTTCTATGCTTTTTTTCCAGTGTTTTGAACATTACTCTTGTTTAGAGGTGAATGTTAATGAAGCTCTTGGTACTGACGTGCAATCACCCATGGCTGGAGATGTTTCGGGGCAGCAAACCGGTTTACAGACTTACCAGTTTCGCGCCGGAGATCATGGACAGGTAGTGAAATGTGTTGTTTTGGCTGATGTTCACAATTCCCAGTCGCTGTATTTGTATACGATATCACAAACTTCAGTTTTTGTTTTTGTCGATATTCCAAGTCATTGGCTCAAAGCTGCCATTAAAAAGTGTCAAACAGCATTCCTTGGTGGCGGTAAATTGTAGTCTACATATCAATGTCATTAGCGCTTTTCAAGTTGTGTGTGATCATCTCAGCAAGTGTGGTTCCGGTCGATTGGTAACTGATACCTAGTAGTATTATCGCTCCGTCTTAATACCAGACACCTGCGTGTTGCTAGCATCTGATTGAACACCTGTTCAGATGCATTTTCAATATTTTTCCCTATTAAATTCTTGCGTTTGGTACGCTGCCACTGCGCAACCGACTTCGATTGATTGGCAGCAGAATATAGGCAACAGTATTCAAGGCAAGCCACTGCTGAACTGCTGCTGTTTACACATTCGTGCTATGGAAGGAAACGTGTGAAAAAAGAGGAAATACGTGTCTAAAAATCGCTTTTGCGAGCTGAAAAGCGCCTAATTGCCAGCGTTGTAAATGGTTTCGGCGTTTCGTTTTCAAAATAGTTTGGTGTGTAGGTGACCTACAGAGTGGTTCAGGTCGGTGGCACTGACGATAACCAGCAAGCTACTTTGAGCATAGTCACCACGAATGGCATACAAAACATTTTGACGCAAGGCGCTGGCGGTGCTGGAACACAACAGGCGAGTATATAATAATTACTTCACTGAAAAAACTTCTTGCAGTCGCCAGGATTGGAACTGGGTAGGTATTCGAAAATGAGCATGATCTGACGCAAAATTAGACCGCTTGTACAACCAACCATTTGACGCTTAAATAAGTTCAGACAATGACGTTTAGACGGTCATTAATTTTGTAATGTAGAATCCTTTTCAAAATTTTTTCCGATTGGGTATTTTCATTTTTTCCAGAACACATCATAAATTCTGCGAAAAACGATTGCACTCATGCTGTACCCAGTTATTAAAAAGTGGTGCGACATGTACTTTATCTCGCTCTTGGGGAACGAACGGACATTTTGATATTAGTTGCATCTCAATCCGTGTATTGATATCAGCAGGCTTTTTAAAGCAGATTTTGCAAACGGCTGAATCTCATCTCGTGTTTTTAAGATTGTTTCGGAATATATATGATATTTTTTGTCTAATTATGTCATTTTAGTTCCTTTGGTCAGCTGTGACCACCGTACACCATCTTACATGTGGCCAACGTGTGATGTGACTTCGGCATATGTTGAGTGATTTTACATTTTCTGTCATTCTAACGATTAAGGGAACTAGCGATTGTGAGTTTTTTTTTTGTTACCGGTAGTTGGACTCTTTTACGGAAAATCTCGATTTGGATGTGACTTAAAATTAATTCTCATCTGTTTGTGTGCAGAAATAATGTGGCTTAACCATTGTTTGCGGACAGAATGAACTGTGTTTTGCGAGTATGGCTCACACTAAGCGTGGGGAACTTACGATTACTTCAAAATACCCAGATACCATGCGAAATGTTTCAAAGTACCAGTCTTAAGATTATTGGTGTGATTTCAACGATCGCAAGAAAACCAGTTTGGTTCGCGTCGAATAATTTGTTTATCTCTCAATATATAGATTTGTATTTGGTATGAAGTTTATATATATACGCATTATTTAAAAGTTGTCTACCGCTGACAGCAAAGCAGTAGAATCACGTTTCCGATTTTTTCTATTTACCCTAAAAACTGGAGCGTTCTCAAACCAGCATGATTTGCAACCACCAATTTGCTCTTTCAGGTAGCCATTGTGACCAACTCATTTAATGGCGATAATGAAGGCTCGTCGTCGACGTCGGTTACCGATGGGCAAGGTGCAAAATTCGCGTATTTCTCATCCGGAGGTGGTGCAACAGGAAATAGTCCTGACATGACGTCAACCGAAAATCAGGAACAACAAGCCGTCAGTGGAGGTAGCGTTGGATATTTTCTCCGATCATAATATTGTGAAAGTGCTTTAAATACAGAATTCGAAATGTTCTGTTAACGTACTAGTTTTTCTGGAAAATCCTTGCGGTCATTGTCCGAAAACGCAGAACTAAAAAATTGCCTTTAAGTACTTACAAAAGTAGCCTTCGCAGACAAGTCGTGCAATTAGTGTATTAAATGACGTCATGAGTCATGCAATTGTATTACTCAATCGTCTTATTTTGGGTTATTGGACCATGATTAGAATTGCAAGTTTGCTTAATGGAAAAACTGCAGTTTTTTTGTTCATCAGCAATATGCATTTTTTGAATCTTATGCTTTCAAATCTTGCTAACAGAAAACTTATCAGCATTAAGTTCGTGAATTTGTTTATTCGTGAATTATTGCATGGTAGCATTTGACAAGTCGACATGGGAATATTTCTTCATTAATGGGCTTTTCCTTGCGTGTACTGCAGCGTACTGCCCCAGCGGCAGTCTGCTTCGAGGCAAGGGTTTAATAGATGTAAAATTTTCTGTGATGTGCGTTCAACATTTTGTTTGTCTTATCTACCCCTAAACTTTTTTTCTCCGGCGGTAAAGATTTGCACAGACCTACTTTAGATTCAAAATGACAATGCATAACTTTACTTTGATCGTTTTTTCCACTGTGTAGGTGAAAAATTTTGACCATTCTTTCCCACAAACCCATCAAAACTGTATAGTTACTCATAGTTGTCGGAAAGTCCGTCCACACTGTAGAGTTCTGATGTGTGTCTTGGCGAAGGACAAAAGGAGAAACTCTAGCGAGATCGTAATCAGAATCCGGAGTAGTATTCCAGTTTTGCAAATGTAACATGCATTGGCGCCTGAGCAACAGATGGTGAACTTTTGTGCACCTTCGTTTCTTCGTTTTGATCCAGTGACTAAGTCAGTGCTTTTCATATATTTTCACATCAGTAGGAAAAAAAACATGTGTACCGTAGAACTCGTCTATATAGCCAATTTGCCCGTTTCGGCACAATTTCGTCGATCCCAGCAGAAATAAAATGCTTCCTGTGTTTATATCGGCTTCATCTGTATCGGAAATTTGCCTATATCGACACCACTTCTTATCCCATCCCCAGAAGGTGTTTTGTTCGTTTATAGCGACACTTGTGGATGCAAACAGCTCCACAATTGGAGAATATAATTGTAATAAGATGTTAATCTTTGCTGACAGCAACCTTACAATCTTGGGTTTGAATCATAGTACGACTTACGGTTATTTGTTTGTATTGGCAGTTCGCGTATATCAGCGCTATTTCTAAACCACTGTATAAGGTGCCGACGCAGGCGAATTCTGTTGAAGATTTACATTACTATCCGGTCAGTATTGGTTACTTCGTATGTCACTAATATTCATGTTTTCTTTTCAGGCCAGTTTTATGTGATGATGTCTCCACAGGACATGCTGTCGACGAATCAGTCAACGCGCTCTCTCGCACCACGAGCCCAGTTTGTGCAGTAAGTTGACATTTTTTGCCAACACTTCAGTTAATGCCTTTGTTGAGGTCAGAGATGGAACCTTGGGACTCGTCTCAAGACCACTTTTTGCGGGTCTCGATCTCGAAAGTGTCCTCTCGGTCTCTAGCCTTATGGCACGTGGTTTCAACACTTAAACGATACGGCCTGGTAAAGCTTCCGTAATTCAATCTTTTCACTGTCTGTCAAATCTGCAGGAAAGGAAAAGACAAAATAAGCAGAAAAATGCGAGAAAATCGAAAAACATACAAGTCAGAATTGGTGATGACATATTTTGAATATCTATTAACAATTTCGGTGGAGGTAAGAAATCTTCAAGTCTCAGTCTCGAACTTTCAGGTCTCTGTCTCTGAGTTTTTGATGAAGTTTCGGTTTCGGAGTTTACGATCTCGAAAACATCACTTTTGGGGATATAGTTTTGTCTGTGCATGTACTCGTAATCGTACAGACAGCTTGTTTCTGGATCTGGAAACTAACTTTGAAAAAAGAAATTGGCCTGGATGATTTTAAACTTAACGTACACGAAGTTAAGCCAGCAAGCGCAAGGCTTGGTTTCAATTACAGCGCGCCGCAGTTGTCCATTGGCCAACTGCGTTTGGTGCTCAAATTGTGTTTGTTCCTTTTACTCATCAACTTTGGTAAGATCCAATTTTAGTGCATTTCATGAAATGTATGTGCAATGATAGCCTTCGCAATAATAATGTAATGGTAAATTTGAACTGCACTGACTCTCCCCCACATGCCGTACGTCATTAATATTCCTATTACCAGCAGAGCTTTGTGAGCGACGTCGTTATCCCAATGGTTAACTAGTATCGTGGAGTGGAACGTCCTAGCGTTGCTAACTCTTCTTACCACATTTATCTGTAACACAAAAACAAAATTTAATGCTGCTCTCTCCATTCTCTTTTACTACGTCACTTAGATGATCAACACTTGCTGTAGAGCAGTGATTCTCAACGTGGTCCAGGTGGACCACCGGTCGTCCGTCTGGAAATTCTAGTGGTCCACAGAGAGTTTCATAAATCCTTCATCAAAGGTTTCTGAAAAATTTCGACTAGTTGTTCATGAGGTATCAGCATAGCAAAGTAGTCCATCGTATATTTATATTTGAAAAGATAGTCCATATGCCAAAAAGGTTGAGAACTACTGCAGTAGAGCAGTGGCAGCATAGAGAAGCTGCAGGGTCAATTCAACTTTAACTTCAGCAATGACAGATTTTTTTGCCACTGAAAACTTCAACCTTCCAACACCTGTAACTCTTTCATTTCTTTCGTGGTCCACCGCATTGTAATGCTGTATAGTGGCTGCTTTGCGCTTTGCAATTTTCTTTTTGCACGCTTTGCAGAAGTGATACACAGCACCAGCAGAACCTGCTTTGCAAACCATGCAAACTCTATCAGTCACTCTTTAAATCTTCTGCTACTCTCATATGCAGCTTTCCAACCTTTGATGCCATTGGCTGACTAAAATCGCATACCTAGAGTTTTTTCAGAACTTCTCAGTTCTTTTGCATTCTCGTTCTCTGCTTACCCAAAGTGCACGCTTACTCCAATGTTAAGCAAGTCACTAAACTTTTTTTTATATAGCGTTAGCACCACCACAATGGTTTCTCTGTTGACGCTTAACAATATAAGAAATATTTGGTTTAAAATCTCAACTAAACCCTCCGACAAAGATCTACCAAATTAAGATTCATGCACTTGAAAATGTACCAAAATGGTATATGTCTATAGATACCAGTTGGTAACATTGGAGAGTACTGTATTTATTATATTTCTGCAGTCAGGTGTTTCGAAGTTTGCGCTTCTCCGAACAGTTTCTCGTAGAAATCTTCCTTGCTTTGCAATCCGATCAACCACCTCCTCAGAATTAACAGTATGTGTCGCTTGAATAATGCGTTTCAAGCTAAACGAGAATTAAACTTGGGAATGGATCAGTCGCACATGCCACCAAATTCAAATGCATCCCATAACAGGCGAAAGACATCTTTAAGTTACTCACCTGCTGTAAAACATGGTGACAACGACAAGGGAGAGACGCAAACACAATATTGATGTGCTTAGGATAACTTTATGTGCCGTTGATCGTGATGTTATTCTTTGAGTGACCTGATACAATGCATAGTATATATATGTCTAGCTTTGCTTCCGTGACTGCTTTCATATTTGCATTGCACTGTATGTGGCGGTTTGAGCTGATTGAAATGTTTTACCAATTAAACGTGAATGACTTCCATGAAAAGCAGCTTCGGCCGAAGCATTTATCTCCACTAATTTAAGATCTTTCGCGGTCGGCGTGACTGGGACGTGTGTCAAGTTAATGCTGGATCCTCTGCAAGCTCAATGCAGCATGCATTGGTTGCATCATTGCATATATCCAAATGGTGCGTCATTCATATGCAATTAGCCTTTCAAGCACGCAATTGCCAACACCCCGCAGCATTTTCTACCTGCAGTATTGCTGCATGCTTCACCTCACTAGTTAAACATTTTGCACGCTGCTGTATACTCGCAGGCTTTTGCTTCAAAAACACGTTGTGGCCAACTCCTTGTTTGATGTGCAAACGTTTGTTTTCCAACAGGAAGATTAATACTGGAGGAGTCGTCGTCAGAGACCCTACGAGGCGCGTGCAGCACAACGAAGGTAGGTTGTGACCCCACGCAGTTGCACCACCCAATGGACGCCCAATATCTCGTGACGCTGCACTTCCTTCACCATTCCTTTGTCATGTGATAGTTCGTAAACCGCGAAAATAAAGCTGCAGATGTTGCAAACGGAGAGTGAAGCAAACATACAACGGGAATTTACCTAGCTATAGAAGACACCACGTCTACTTCCCGTACCGTGAAACTCGTCGTACAGGTCGACAGTGACAAATGCGGCTAAAAGGGCGCAAAAACTAAAAACTGCATTATTTTCACTGTGGAGGCGACAGGATGAAACCAACTGCGAAGCATCTCAACACCTAGTATTTCAAATTAGCAGGCGCTGTCAGTAGTGGATTGTAGCCAACACACGTCAAACGCTTGAAACTACTTATCCAACTCCCATTTAGCCCACTGCGGCAATACTGGCGATATCCTTTGCATTGCGTGTTGGACACGATAATAAGCTAGGGTCATATTAGGTTTAAAGAAGAAGCAAATCGCTAAAATTTACTCACTTTATTTTCTCACGGAGGCAATCGTCAGCCACAACGTTAAAACATCCTTCATACTATGTTAAGCTGATGTCTTCATGTCGTTGTCGTCCACGATTGTACGGATAGCATGTATCGTATTTTGTATCTATCGCGTTCGGCCAGTCAGTCGTTTATCTATCTATCTGGATACATTTTTGGTGAAGCGTTTCTCCATCTACCGAAAGTTTTTATTTCAGTTTGAAAAGGTTGTACATAGTTGCTGCAGATACTTAAACCAGGGGTCTCAAACACGCGAGCCACACAAAGCGCTCTCGCGGGCCACATTCGGCCCGCGATGCTTCATGGGAATTTTCAAACAGTTAAAATTTGCTTATTCACCGGTGTTTAAAAGTGCTCGGCTAGAAAGTGAACGAGTTCCTTTATCACTGAGTGAACAACGAACAAGAATGAACTGCGATCGTAGAAACAGCTGGAAATGGTTTGCCTCATACCTTTCGCAGGAAGTAAGATGTAAAAGCTGTTTCTAGTAAGGCTCAGGTACGGCCATTGTTGCGTCATCTTCATAATGCGGCCCGTGGGTTGCTTTATAAGTCCTCATGTGGCCCTCGGCGCTATTTGAGTTTGAGATCCCTGCTTTATCAGTTGGTTTGTCAAAGCTGAACCCGAGTGGGCGATATATTTGTACAAACGATGTACAACTTAGTAACGCCCTGCGTAAAGCTGGAGAAAGAATCTTAATTGGCCATTAATGTTTTGAAATTGTACTCTAAGCATATCCATTTGTGCAATTAGGGCACTATGCCAAAGTTTAAAATATCAGTTTAATTTCACCGTAGTTACTGCTTTGATCTAAAACAGCAGAAGGAAATTAGAAAACCAACCAACATCCTTTAGGCAAGATGGAAACTTGTTTTTGTTCTCAGTGTAATGAAAGAAATGCTTAACATTCCTCGTCAAGTATGACACTTTAAAAATGTTGGAAAAAAACATGCAATTCCGCTGAAAATTTTTTCTGGATAAAATATTTGGTGGTGGCCAATTTAAACTAAATCGCAAATGATATTTTTAAGCATGGCCAAAAGCTACGTGTTATCCGTATCATTTCTATGCCTTGCTTTAACGAAACTCTTAATCCGGAGTGGATAAATCGCTGTTGCTGAAAGCTTGGTCTTCAGTTGCTACTGAAAACATTTCGTGTGTAAATAAAATACGACCTAATTAATGTTGTTGAGTGCAATTGTGGTCAAGACATGCAATAACTACACTGCAGAATGTTGGCTTTTAAAGATTTGTGATGATTTTTTGAAAACATTTTGCGTCCCATTTTTCTCAGTGTACCAAATCAATCACACTCGCCATTTCGACCTTCCAAACATTTTCAGCTTGGAAAATATCCTAGAATTTGCGGCGTTTCATTGCGGTACTTGTACCGCTTTCTCTCAATTTCAGTTCGACTTGCATGGTATCCCCCGCAGGTTTTTTTTCGCTGAGACATTTTGGTCACTGACACATTTCGTTTGTCTCACAGTTGTATTAAAACTCGCCGTAACAGTATGCATTAGCCTACATTTTCAGACATTCTGACCGAAATCACTTAAAGTTTTTTCGGTCGTTTCAAAAAAGTTTTGGCCTATGACTAAAAAACATCAGATCCCGTCGTTATTTGTTTCATCATCGCGTCACATCTATTTGCGTTTGCAGTGGAACGGAGACGGCGCGACAAGATCAATAACTGGATAACGAAGTTGTCGAAACTTGTCCCAGACTGCGCCAGCGACCACACCAAGCAAGGACAGGTGCGGACAACGTGCATGCGATGAACTTAGATTGTAAAAGATTGTTCGCTGGGCTCGTGTTTTAAATGCTACGTAAAGCACTGCGCAACTTTCAGCTATGCCATTTGTAAATGAATCGAAATCGGAGATGTCGACGAGAAAAACATTGAACTGAAGCCTAGTTGGTTATTTTTCCTGGTCGGCCTCCTGCTAAGGAACAAGGAAACGACTCCCTGTTGCATGTTTAGGTTTCCGTACTTTCGGCAGTGCGACCTTTTGGCCGAAGTTTCTAGACAAACAAACAAGACAAATGCTCTACCTTGGTTGTAACTATATGCCGCTGTTGAGCTCAAAACAGTAGTAACATTTTTTCAAATAATAATTTGCTCCCCTGGTGGGAGGTTTTGCTCCGTGGCATAAAACAGGTCGGCTGTATGTGTCGTGCCAACTCGAACCAGGTGTGTTGAAACATCAGTGAAACGTTCAAGTTGCTTGTTTATATTGGAGTTAGGTTCCAACTGTGTTTTATGTCGTGCTGAATTGGCGCCATGTTGCCTGTTGTCGAAGAACTCAACAGATGACGTAATCCAGGGGTCACCAACCTTATTGAAACTGCGAGCTACTTCTTGTGTACCGACTATTGCGAAGGGCTGCTAGTTTCATACACACTTCTGAAACAAAAATTGTGCTCAGTTTGCTTTTAATAATATTTTGTTATTGATATTTGTTAATGTGAAGACATTGATCATGTTAATGTTATTTTTAGAACAGGCCTGCGGGCACCACGTTGGTGACCCTTGACGCAATCTTTGTTTGACAATAAAAAATTACGGAGGTGCTAATACGGAAAACTTTACAGAGCAANGGTGGCATACTAGCCAAGACGTGCGATTACATCATGGACCTGCAAGCGGCCAATCAACGTTACGCGCAAAATCAAAAGGAATTTGAAAGGATGCAGCTCGACCATGAAGTTTTAGGACTGCAGGTTCGTGACGATGGTTAAAGAATGTTGGAAAGCGATGGAGCTAGTAGTCTTGGAAACAGCTGAAGCTTTCATTTCATGGTGTGGTAATCAAAAGTCGTTTAAAATGTTCACTGTAGTAGGTTTTGTGCGAAATGCACACATCATTTACCAAGGATGTCGTGGATGCAATCTGTTGTGAGATAAATAAGTGGAAACCAAGGGATACATCGGTCTCCTCAAACTATCGTCGCTCGCCAATTTCCGTATTCACTTAGCATGTTGTGAATCTCAGCTTGTATGGCGCCGTCTCATAAACGTAAAGTCTACACTTACCGCCGGCACATGTGATGTCGTCCCGTCAACGCAAAAGATGATTGTGTGAAACTAACTTGTAAATGTGGAAAGCCACTAAAATACTTCGCTGGTGGATTTGAGTCGGTAGTCGATTGCTTTGAAGAAGAGCTATGAAAGTGCCCGAATTTACACGTATGTTACAAGCGGATAGAAGTTGCCAAGGCATTCTGAATGTACTGTTCGAAGAATACCCGGGACAGGCAAAACCAGTGTTGCGACATTCGCGTGGACTTTGCTAACTGCAACGGCCAATTAGATGCGCTGTCAGCCTCGTTTGCTCGGGCTGTGCCGTGTTGAGCATGGTCATCATGCCACGAAGTAGCAGAAGATGGTTATAATTCGGTGTTTTTACCTTTGATATGTCTTAATTTCAAAACAAACGCTTCAAGATGCGTGTTTGACAACACCCATTTTATTGTAAACCTTTCGCAGACCTGCCATTTACAACAGGTCTATTGATGGAATTATCAAGGTGTCGGAGTCGCCCGGAGTCGGACTCCTAACAACATTAGGAATCGGAGTCGGATTTTTTATCCCACTCCGGATGTCCGATTGGATTATTTTTTACATCACACTCCTAAGTTTGGAATTCCTGTTGAAATGGTACAATTTCTTAAACCTTTCTTGAAATAACATTCTTGCTGTGTCACGATTCCATTGATTGCTAGTTGCTACAGAATTGTTGACAGCCAAATTTCTTAACTTTATGGGAAGGAGTCGGAGTCGGAAATTTAGTAAGGCCGGAGTCGGACATTTTGCCTCCGACTCCGCAACCCTGGGAAGTACGTCAATGAAAATTAGAAAAGCGCCTGATTGAAACATTAACTGGGCTGAGAATCGGTACTCGTTTCGTACACCTGTCCATGCCTGCGTGTTTACTGGTCGTTTAAAATGTCTTGTATTGATTGCAGCTCGAAGAAAAAAAGCAGGAAAACAACATTCTGCGCGAGATGCTTCAACGACATGGCATAGAAGTGGCAATCACCAGCACCTCAAACACGACCCGCTGACTTGCGCCCTGTTCAGTCGCATCAAGTTCACAGCGCCGTGGTATGCTGGAGAGTCACGTGATGCGTCACGTGAAAAGGACGTGGTGTTCGCCTCGACATGCTATTGGGCGCGCGGCCGGGAGCCGTCTGCTTGTCCATTTGACCATCATCTTCAAATCGTGGTTTGCTGATATATTCGGTCTTTCAACTGGATGCCACTGAAAAAGATTGATACGGATTCAGACACACGATCTCAACTCTCACCGTCGTCAAAGTTAATAAAGATGCATGGGACCAATACTTTGTTCTTTCGTACAAGTTGCTGAATCGCCGGTTTTATTTTTGGTTCTGTGTTTCTTCAAGTTTTAAAAGATGCTTAATCGTCGCTCGCTTTCAGTCTCCCATCGTCATGATTTGTTAGCGCCACTAGTGTCCATGTTATCGCCGACACCGCACCGACTTTCCGCTGCAGGCAGGGCCTCTGAGAGAAATTTTACCAGGGTCTACGAAGTCCAAAACCGGGCCTCCTGGGACCTTGGTCGAACCTTTATAGCTTGTTTGCATAGTAATCAGGATATAGATAAAACAGCTACCGTGCTAAGATTTAGAAATAGGATTAATTGTTATACTGGGAGCTGGCTTACACTAGTAATTTTGGGCTTGATTACAGAAAAACTTCGCGTGGTTACTTTCATTCTACGGGGCCCAAGTACGATGTACCTCTTGTACTCCCTGTCGTAGGCCCTGGCTGCAGGTCGTCTAACTTCTTGGTGTATCAAGGCCTGGACTTCGGGAAATATTTCTTTGCGCGTATCGTGAGTGGCGGTGCGGAACGTTCTTGTTCAGTGTCACCACCTCTTGCGTGACCTTTGAAAACAGTGGCACACTCTGTATCGTATCAGCCAGTCCTTAGTGCACTGCCTTATGTTGTGACATCACTGCGAGAATTTTCTTTTTTGTGTGATTGAGGCACGTTTGCACTGATCAGGGCCGATAGGAAGACAAGCCACACGTTTCGCAGGCTTCAAAACCGAGGTTTTGCCCTGATTTCTATGCGACTTCATATGACAAGGCGGATTGAAACTGCAGTGCACGCAAACGAAATTCTCATTGAATCAGTCGCGGATCCAGCCAGTAAGGTTAGGGGGGAATGTCAGTAATACTTTATAGTGAAGTCTCATTACGGGTTCACTACTGTAAGAGATATGAATTGTACAAAATCACGGTGAATAAAGTTCCTTGCGTAGGTTTTCGTGGGAACGATCGCCCCGCCCCTGGATCCGCCCCTGTCATAAATCAGTGGCGGGCGGGGAGGGGATAGGCTGCGCTGCTCGAAATTGTATCGCATGAATTGCGAAGTTGCACTGCCAACCAATACCT
>JGI24158J21664_10003293_pt1 | contig 20187 bp, 9 predicted proteins | sample Ectturendosymbi3_FD_21664 | JGI IMG/M metagenome (IMG submission 21664) | reverse complement strand
AGGGTTGTCCATGGGACATATTTATCTGTCCCATTCCCATCCCATAGCAATTTATGCCTGTCCCATCCCATGGGACGTTTCCCATGGGACTCCCATAGGAATGACATTCCCATGGACAAGCCTGGAAATATGCTTACCAGTTCGATCTTAAATACAATAAAAACTTTGATAAGAACTTTCACTTATACAGTATTTAATCGCAGTTTTATCAGACACTTCATGGACATACCCACCGTGAAACGAAAACCATACCTATAAACAGGGCCGAAACAACCTGATATTTTTGAGGAGGGGACAAAATGATTATTACTTGTTGTTGCACTATTTTCGGGGGAGGTAAAGTGGTTGTAACCTATTGTTGTACTAATCATCTGAACATGATTTTGAAAATTTCGAAGGGTCAATTGCCCGATTGTCCAGCCCCTGGTTGCGGGCCTGCCTATAAAAAAAACGAAGAAATATTGGCTATGGTGTAGTGGCAAACAAAATGTACGGGAACGCTGAGTGAAACTGAAATTTTTTTGCAAACATTTGAATTTTTTTTAAATCATTTGCGAAAATCAACTTACAGAAAAGACCACAAGGCAGATGTTTTGCCTTGTTTTTCCGGTGCCATAAAATTACTACCGTAACGCGTTCCGGTTGGTTAAAAAAACAACCAGTACGCCGTTCCCGTACCACTACATCTGCCTATTGTTGGGAGAATCGAAAGCACACAAAGTCAAAGTAAGATAATTTCTTTGAGCACTAGGAAACCAAGCAAAAAGCATAAAAAGGAGATGTGCAAAAATATTTTGAAACCACTTATCTAGAATGACTTCGTAATTACCTTGTATCATTCATAACTACAGTATATTGAACACCAGGAGTGGTTTGAGCCTTGAGGTCATCTACTCTTTGGGCAGGAAAAGAATTGTTTGGCGTGTATTTGTCGATTGTAATACGCAAGAGAAAAATGTTTTCGACCATTGTTGATTTGCCTGATGCAACACACGCTGAGAACTGAAAGGTCAGGTCGTGACCTTTCTAATTCTCCTAAAATTGTCTAGCGGGTTCTACGCAACTTATAAGGACAGGCTTGTTTCTGCTCAGCTGCTTTTACTACATGTGAACTTTGCAATGGTTTTTAAATATTTTGCTCACAGCAAAAATTCTGTAACACGTGAGTCTCATAAAATTTTCTGTTCAACTTCACGTATGTGCAACAAATAGTATGGCAAAATGTATTCAACAAAAACAAAAGCTTTGCTGTACTTGCCTGGGATGGACTAATAATATGAAGTAGGTGTCCTGCAGCAAACTCGATTACGTCCGTGTGCAATTTGTGATGCACCCAAATGAAATGCCTTCTTTTGCCCAAACTTTCAAGTAAGTCAGTTTCTCATCAACTCTCGCAAATTAAAATACGATGTTGCTTGAAGCAAGTTGATTTGATATATATGATGTATTTTTATGAAATGATAAACTTCTATTTATGCACTCAATAACAAATAAATACAATTTCAGTAATTTCTTAAAATATGGCGGATGTTTATTCCCAAATGTTTTGAGATTTTACCGATATTTTTGACAAATGAAACTTTTGGGGGTGCGCTTGTACCCCTAGCGTCTACACCACTGTGCGGTAACATACTGGTATTAAAATTTTAGCCAATGTTTTGTCTACTCAAGGCCTATGTTTATCGTATAAGCAAACTTAGTCTTGCTCACGAAAGAGTAACAGAATGATTCTTTAATCTTTCCATATTAGATGTTGCCAAGAATCGTGCACTAACGGCCTAATCTATTTGCATTTTTCTCTTTAAATTAACCAAAGAGCAGATCTACTCAAGCTTCGCATGCCCTGCCTTTACAACGCAAAACTGCCGACTTTATTGCCAGGCGGTCAAGCGTGGAATAGACTACAATGCAGTTTGGCTCCGCCCATCAATTCAACACTAAATCCCCTCCATTTTGAAGTGTAACGAGCAAGCCGTTGCATGCAGGGGTGTAACGAGGGGGTGCAAGAGGCGCGCAATTCCCGGGCGCCGAATTACTGTGGGGGATGCCAAATGACTGCGGAGGGCGCCAAAAAGTCCCAACAATATCACAAATACTTTCTTCAATATAGTATATATTTGCTTCCGAAAAGACCTCAGGTTCGAACATGGGGGCGCCAAACTTGCTTCTTGCCCCGGGCGCCATGTAACTTCGTTACGCCCCTGGTTGCATGTCATGACTTCGAACGTCATTGCTCACAGATAGTTCCACAAATTTTCCGCTGTGTGTTAATTTTCAACTTAACCTCTTCTCACATATTGACTGAACTGCCGACAGCCTGTTTGTTTGCACACAAGCTCATAACTTGTCGATTTTGTTCCATGCATTGCACTTTAACAAAGGTTGGCCAACACAAAGCAATGAAACTGCGTTTGCTTTTGTGCTGTTTTGAAATAGTTCGCACCATTAGTGTATAAAGAGTAGAAAGTTAGTTGCACTAGCAGGAGAGCAGTGACATGGTCAGATTTCAACTGATTTGCCGTTGACCTATTCAAAAACTGAAATAAATGAACTAACTACAGGTTCTTAAAATCTACTTTGGAAATTGATAGATAGTTAAAGCAAAGTTAGCTCAAGCTTCTGATGTTGAAAAAGTTCATATTTGTTTTTGGTCAAAACTTGATTTAGGGCAGTGTCTAACCAGAAATGGACGAAACCAACACAAGGTTCGATGATTTCCTCGTAAAGGTGGTTTTCAACTCATACAGAATTGTTTGGGGCGGATCCTTTCCCTGGGATGCAGCGTCAACATCGTCAGTGGTTTTAACAAGGGAGCAGTCCCGTCGCCACGGGGTGCTTTGATGGGCTTAGCCTCCCCAAACAAAGCTCCAAGCCCCCCAAATTGAAATATGAAGCACCGTAAGTAAGTGGAGTTTTGGTTAATTTTATAATGTCAAGCCCCCCTCGCAGAACTGCAAAGCCCCCCTATTGAAATCTTTCTGGCGACTGTTCTGCAAGGGAGTACACTCGAAACTGCTGAAATTCCCTGCTGTGTTCCTGCTTCAGCCGATACGCCTTTGAATGCCATCGATATTGGCTTGATTGGTTTCTATTGTCTATACTGTAGAAATAGAGACTATGTACTCTATACATCTATAGTATTGAGTCTGTACTGCAGACCATCAATACGATGTTGTACTTCGAACAGGGCGTTCTGCATATTTCCTACAATTAAGTAACGCCGTGGTAGATTCTGTTGAACAGCGATTCTTAACTGGTGGGTCGCGGATACGTTCTGTGCATGACACGGACAGTTTATAAAGAACAAATGAATGTTCGAAAAATATGCATAGTGCTCTTTTTAGCATTCGTTTTTAGCATTTAGCATTCGTTTATTTCTCTCAAAATTTTTATGTTTTTCAGAAATAAATTTTGTGGTTGGTACTCTATGAAACGAGGTCGCGATTTAATGGCGATTGGAAAGTGTGTTTCATGGACTGAGACCCGGTGCCGGATTTAGACATGTCGAGGACCCACGGCAGCCTTTGTGTGGAGGCCCTAACTTCAAGTAAATATTAATCAAGGTCAAGGAAATACTATTATAAGCTAGCTGTAAAACGTAATCATAAGTTTTTAAATGATTGTACAGTTTGATGAATGCAAGATTCTAGAAAAAACTTAAAAAATCATATTGTTTGTTCAATTTTAATAAGATTAAGATTCTGCCAAAAGTGTTAACCGCTCATGACTGAGGAGACCACTGGGCAGCTCCTCATTTTGTCCTCCCCTAAATCCGGCCCTTCTGAGACCAGTTGAGAAACCAGGGGAGAAACCTGCTACAGAACATATTGAACGTTTGACTTGATTGCTTCTAAAGGCAAGGGAACAGTTTTTGTAAAATAATCATTCGTATTGCATATGGAAGCAACATTATTCTGTTAGTCTGGATGGAAAACTGTTTGACGTATCAGTAGAATAACAACTGTGTTGCCGAGGAATGTGGCTTTCTTTTAAAAATAAATAAAAATAGGTTTGTAATCCAACAAAAATATTCCATCTTTTCAGGCATGTTGTTTCAACAACAGGGTTGTTCTTGGTGGTTGGTTTTTAATTGCTTTGTTCCAGAAATAATAGACAGGTAATTCCACAAACATGATCAGTTTCGACGTACTTCTGGAGACCATAGGTTACGCTGGCCTGGCGCAGGCAATTGCGCTTTTGATGATTGGCTACTCCAGTGCTATTGGAGGTATCATCGCTTTAGCTACGGTGTTTATTGCTTATCCTATGGATTACAGGTAAGTTTGCAGAAGTGGTTAAATCGCATGAAAAAACGGTAATAAGTCAGACAGTTATTATTAATAACCTCACATGGCTGCACTTCGAGTCAGTCCATACAAAATATCACATTACTTTTACTTTCGTTGATGTTTTTACTCCTTTTCGGTTCTTTTCATGACGCGATGCACATTCCCGAAACACTCTGAGACACTCCGAGAACGAAATGCACATTTAGATATTTATGTTCAAAGATTTGAAATGGTCTGTCTATGCCCGCATCTTATGCTTATTTCGTTTTTTAATTATCAACTTATGAACCAGCGCCTCTACTTGCTGGTTGTTAATTGCTGTATTTTACTAACAAGCATGTATCTGTGTCCTTTCGAACTAAACGAATTCAGCAAAACACACACTAATGCAGGCTGAGCTCCTCATATCCAAAATGTTATATAGAAGATGGCATATGATAATCCAGTCGTTTAAAATAAATATTTGCACTATATTGGTACAAAAAGTAAAGTGCAAGCCCACTTTTTCAGATAAACTGAAGGGTTTGGGTACGCCAAGCAAACACAACAGATTCTATTTTTGTTTGTTTCTGTGTTCACCATGAGTTTTGAAAATCAAACTCTCTTTGTGCCTTTGAATTTGTGTTTTACCTTGTGAGTAGTTGAAATTTTTTGTCCGCTTCCGCCCGGCAAAATTTAAATCCGCCCCGCACCCACAGGAGTTTGATAAATCTTGCCCGCACCCGCACTTTGCAAAATTTTCCCGGGGCATGCCCCCGGAACCCCTAGAATGGTCGTGCTTTCAGCACTTCCCCTAAAGTTGATTTGTGACGTAACACGATTGTGACGAAACTTTGCCCCCCCTCGGAAATTTTCTGCGTACGCCACTGATGTCTCAGATGCCGATTGAAGGAATTGGATATTGATGAAACAATGTTTTAAGAATGAATGTTTAAACTTTTTGGCTACCCAATGCATGCAAAATGAAAACACGATTTCCATTGTAGGAAAGATATATTGCCAGCTTAGGTATTTTAAATTCCGTTGCAGATCAAGATCTCAGAAAAGATCCAAAATCAATAGCAAATGTGGTCCTACATTCTCCCCACTTTGTACCTGAAGAACAGCTGGAGGATATATCGATAAAACATGTCGTTGTCCAATAAATCTATCCCTGATTTCTGGTATTATCTGCGCAACGTCAAAGACGGCGTGGAACGTTGATAACCCGGAGTTCGGAATATTTTATGATTTAATGACCACATTTATGATTTTGCCAGTCTACTGCATCACCAGAAAGAACTTTTCGACTTGCTAATCATATTAAGACAAATAAAAATTTGCTAAAGCCGAAACTGTTGAGAAAAATTGTTGTCAAAACAAGCATTGTCAAGAAGCAGCTATCAAAACGGTTATTGGATACCTAAGCCTGAATTACTGAGAAATGTCATTAATAGAATATCTCACCAGCGTTACATCAAATGTCTTGAGCAATGGGATTCAAACGTTACATGTTCACGCTGAGGACGAAAATTTGGATAAAGTTTGAAAATACTGGACATAGTTCAAAACATTTTTGGCCCCACTCAGAAAAAATCTTCTCCCATCCTGGTGTCCCAAGCTCGTTACGGGCCTGCTAGAGAGCAACCCATACATCTGCCCAAAGTTCCCCAAAAGCCCAATTCATAGTTATTCTTAATGCATGGACTTGGATACCAGAACAAACTGTTCTTCATGAATTAGTAATGTAATGTACAAAGATTTTACAACTATCACGTCACAGATGTAGAAAAAACATACCATACGCAATATACAGTGTAATGCTCATGGTTGAATGACGAAATAGAAGCATATAGCCTCAAAATATGATAAACAGGAACGAGTGCGCTGGATGACATTCACAATTTTTTCCATGCCTAGTTAAGCTGCAGCTTTCATTCATTGGTGTAGGAACTGGGGTGTTCTTAACGTTAATGCACTTGGACTTTGAAGTAGTGGTTTTTCTACCTATTTACGCTCGCAGATAGCCAAAGACAATGAAAGTTTTGTGGAGCGGCAAATGATAAATGTGATGAACTGAATCCAACGAGCAACCCTTCGTTAGTCTTTGCTCAGCCTGAAACCACTGAACACTTGCCTGCAAGAGAAACTGGGCATTTCATGCTCAGCTAAGCGCACACTAACACTAGACTAGTCAGAAAATACATCAGTGGACACATAGGTGTATGAACAGCCAAATTTTTGGGGTTGCGAAAGATATTTTGCCCGAATTTCCCCAAATATGCTATAAAACTTTTGTGCGCCGCGCCACACTTTCACCCAACAACTTTTCTGTAGCAGTTGTTTGCTAATTATCAGCTCTCATGAATAGTAAAACATGAATTTTTTTAAAGGGAAAAAAATTCTTTTTTGGAGAAAAATAGTCAGACCCTTGTGTTCTTCATCAACATGCACTGGTGAGTAAAGCCCTTCCAGAATATTTGAAAATATTTTCGAAACAATCAAAAGAACGTGTAAATTTTTTCAGGGCACGGGGTCGTCTTTTCAAAGTGCTTTATGAAGATGAATTGATTGATCTTCAGTGTTATTATGTCAAACAAGCAATGCTTTATTCCAAATTCATATCTTGCAACTGTGACTTTTCCAAATTTTGATGTAGATTAGGCGAAGAGTTTCCAACGCTGTCAAAGCGCCCATTTGAAGTTATTATACCTTTTCAAAATACGCATCTGTATGAGGCAGGGTTCTTCTCAGTGATGACCATAAAACAAAACATCGATCTCGATCGATTCCCAAGGATGACATGAGATTATCTCTTTCAACCAGAATCTCAGATATTGTGCGTAGAAGACAAGCAAAAAAGTCTCAATGAGTGACTGACTAGTTTGAAATTGTTTGTCATTTCTCAAAAACAGAAAAATTTAAATATGGCTGTGTATTCCTTCTTCCAAAAGTTTTGCCCCTTGATACAGTGATATGCCGATTCGTACGAAATTGTTTTCAGAATTTCAACAACCTCAGCGAACTACTTAAAAGCATTTATGCTTGATTGTAACAACATTTTATTAAAGTTTCATCCCAGAGACTAAGTTTTGTACAAGCATTATCCTAAAATTGGTTTCAGTAAGCACAAAAATTCGTATATCTGAGTGTACGTTTATAACGTTTTTCCAGAACCTGCCGCGGATCCTTTCCAGAAAAGTTATGCCTTGACACACTAAACATTGTTGGGGGTAAATACAATTTTTTAATTTGTTAAAGGGTAAATGAGATAAAAAAGGTTAAAAACCACTGTTGCAGGCCCACTGGCCTAAGCGCAATGCTGGCAAATAAGTTTAGTACATCCAGGTGTTTTGCGATTTTTGAGCTGATTATTTTTAAGTTGAACGTTCAGTTACCCGCACAAAGAATTTCTCATCCCGCGCCCGCCCCACACCAAGTACAACCCGCTCCCGCCCCGCAGCAAGTTCCAACCGCGCCCGTCCCACACCCGCACGCATAGCAGTGCGCAACCTGCGCGGGTTAACCAGCCCCGCGCAGGACTCTAGTGGGTACGGCAGCTTTGATGATATTGAAAGCAGAATGCAGGTATAAGGATCTGGAACCAGTTAAAATAGTAGGCCTACGTCTCGTAGAACTCAACAGCACTGAAAAGCTGACAAGATCAAAAAATCCCAATCGTTTTAAAAGTCCCTGACTTGAGAGTGATTTTGAACTTTGTTTGAACATTTTGCTCAAAATGCTGGTTTACTCAAAACTGTATCGATTCAGCAGCTGGTGTTTTTTGCTTCTGACCAATTGGGTTTAATCATGCTCATATCACTACGACATACCAACGGACCAATTACGTGAAGAATAACGACATCGAGGGGCTTGAAGGAATGAAAACCTTTTCGGGTGGCAGTTTATACCTTCCATTTAACGAGGGAGGATATCGGGTTGCTACTTTCTAATCAACTCTGAACTTCTGTTGGACTATTTGCCAGAGGTTAAAGCTTTTTTTTATAAAACTAAAGCTGCCTTCTGGTCTACACAACTCACCAAATATATATTTTGCAAAAGCATCCCTTGCCATAAATAAAATTCCAAAGGTCCATCACAACATAGATGGCTTTGTCACTGCGGCAGGGCCGCAACCAGGTGATATTTTCGGGGTGGGAAGGGGGCAAAATGATTGCAACTTGTTGTTGCATGTAAGAAACAAACATGATTTTGAAATTTCCGGGGGACAATTGCCCGGTTGCCCCCCTTGTTGCGAGCCTGTCTCTGGGTGGTTAGAGTTAATTAAAGCTTTGTGTTAAAGATTTTATTCTTTCATGCCTGTCGCGCTGTCGTTACGGAATTTTAGCGTTTTATCGGAGTTTCACTCCTTCAATCGCCCGTAAAAACAGTCTGCTTCCAACTCTCGATTTGGTTCATCTGCTGTAACAAAGGTGTTGCATTACAAGCCCCAATCATCAGTTTGCATCGTACGGTGCTGACAATTTAATGGCAACAGCTGCCATATCATCGTAATGATAATAATCGGGAGTCCCGACTTTCTAAATCAAGGGTGTACAACTTTTTCTATTGCCTGCCGCATTACTTTTATTTATATGAAGCACGGACGCCAATGAGTTCGAGTTATATTTATGAGGTAAGTTTAATTAAATAATAGGTTTTATCCGGCAAATGTCATTTACTTGTGCCTAAAAGTATAACAAAATATCAAAAATTTGACGAATTTATTAAAAGAAAAGTTTGCAAAGCATCGTAGCAAGTAACGACTCCCTTGATTGATCTTGCTTGCCTTGCGTTTGTTTTGCTTCAATATACGCCAGCACGGCCGCCAAATCGTTTATTTTAAATAACATGTGGACGGCCGCAAATTTCATTATCGAAGGTCGCAGCAGTGGCGGATCCAGGGGGGAGCAGTTGGGGCAACTGCCCCCCCAAACGGCTGTGGCGCCCCCTTCAAATGGCGCCCCTCTGATAAAAATGCGCCCCTTTTCAGTGCCTATCGAAGTAAAAACAAACACAAAAAATACTCGGTCGAAACTAAACAATGCTTTACACTTCGTAGAACTTCGGTTTTTACGTGACGGACTTTGACCCAGCCTCTTACCGACTAGAATCAACAATGGTATTGTTTCGTAATAAAACTCCTGTTCGCTTCCGCGTGAGAACTGCCCAGCAATCACAAACACGATCGCTTTCTTTCGCTAGCACAGTTCTGGACTTGCCGTTGCGCTGTGCAAAATTGGTCTGTTTTTGTTACAAGTTCATTTTTTAATGCTTGGTGGCAGCTTTGAAAGGGGAAGCAGCAGTGAATATAGGAAGGCAATATATATGGAAAACGTAGAACTGACGCAAGATTGTAGAAGCCTGCAAAACGAAAAAACAGTTTCAGGTCTGCTATCAGTTCAGTCCGTGAGTCCGCTCCGTAGTGCGTCTGTGTCTTAGTCTTGCAATACCAAGGTAAGTGAATGAGTTTCTTGTTGGAACTAATGATCCTGATTGAACCATTTTGCAGCGTGTGAAAAGTTATAGCAACGGTCATGGGCGCAATTAGGTGGGGGACAAGGGGGACGCGTCCCCCCACTTTTTCAGACAGCGAGGATATAATATACCTTGTCCCCCCATATTCCTTCTTTACGTTTCGTAATATTTTGGTTTCACACCAACCTGTGCCCCCCACATTTTACAACAAAATTACGCCCGTATAGCAACATCTGTGCGTTAGCAGGGGCGTAACGACGTTGGATGGCGCCCGGGGCAAGAAGCAAGCTTGGCGCCCCCATGTTCGAACATGAGGTCTTTCGGAAGTAAATGTACTCTATTGAAGAAAGAACTTGCGACATTTTCGGGGCTTTTCGGTGCCCACATAATAATTTGGCGCCAGGGGAATTGTGCCCCCGTCCTTACGCCCCCGTACGTTAACAAACAACTTGACGGTTTCTGACAAAAATGCATTGAGAGTGCCTCCTTTTTTCGGTCATAAACCGATTTTTTTTTAATTACCGAAAAAAATTAAGTCAATTATTCGGTCATAGTGTCCTAAAAAGTAAGCTAGTGAATACCGTTACGACGAGCTTTGATACTTTAACGGGACAAATAACCAAAATGTCGAAGCGAAAATAACAGGGGTGTGCTCCAGAAGCTCAAGGAATTATGACCTAACAATGCAATTCTGCAACACCGTTGTTCGTCAACGGGGACAGTGCAGCGTAGCATAGAATGACTACAACCTGGTATGCGTCGCAACAAAACCATGGTGCTCACTCAGCAGTCAGCTCTAACGCAGAAACTTCGACAAAATATCAACTATCAACAGCTTGGTGGAATGACGGGCTGTACGCGGTCATGACAAGTTTTGCTTAACGGTTCAATATTTGCAGTTCAAAATTCGAGAGGATCACGGCGCCTATCGCCCCGCTGGTTACACGCCTGGCAACAGTGACTGATGGCCATATGCAGGGGCGTAACGAGGGGGGGCACAATTCCCCAGTCGCCGAGTCACCATGGAGGCGCCAAATCACTGCGGGGGCTGCCGAAAAGTCCAAAAATGTCACAAGTGCTTTCTTCAATGCAGTACATTTTCTTCCCCACGACCTGTTTCGAACATGGGGGCGCCAAACTTGTTTCTTGCCCCGGGCACCATCTAACCTCGTTACGTCCCTGGCCATATGGTTTTGTCTTAATCCTTTTGTTGCAAGTGCGAACCCGTAGACAGCTCACGCCGACCACGAAATGACAAATTTGTAATGGTTAATGAAATCTGCAACCAACAGCAAAATGCGTAGCTTATTGGCTAGATTAGGGTCTCCAAACTACGGCCCGCCAAGAAATTTGTAATTGATGAAAAGTAATAAATTTACGAAAATTTGTTGATTCCGCAGAATATGACATACCCCGAAACCATCACATTACGTAAGACGTCCGGCCCTCGATATGTTCTGTATTACCTTATGTGACCCTCGGACAGAAAATGTCTGGAGACCCTGGGCTAGATCATTCCGCGTAAATCACATAAATTTGAGTAGAAAAGCAGAAAAACAATGCAAATTTTAACTTTTTCACCGNTACCTGTGGTGTTGTCTGAGATTNATGGTCTTAAATGAATTATAGGTTGTTTGTGTCTTGTGTTTGCTGGCCCGGGTTGAAGCAGATCCATCGTCAGATCAGCAGCATTGGTGGTAACTTAAAGCTTGTTTGGGTGGTTCGTAGAGTATACACAAAAGTGGAAATTGACCTTATCAGGCAGCCTAGAGCTTGAATTTGGAGGTATTTACTGTGGTTTTGATGGTGTCATTCCGACTGCCCGTACGTCTTTTGAACAGTGTCACACCTTTCCCTTATAATCTGGACTAGTGAGATTGATTTTTTTCTTCACATCGGTAATCCAATATCGTGAAACAGTTATATGTGAAACAGTGTTAAACACTTGATTGAAATTCTACTTATACTAGTGGCGTTAAATGTATTTTAGGGCAATATGCTTTCAGGTCTAGTGTGAAGCTATCATGCGATTATGAGATCGTTTTTCACGATAGCCAGCAGAGCTACCTAAAATGGAAGTAATGTCACAGCAAATCTCTTTCATTTATTTTTTGTTTTTTAATTGCCGCTTCAGCAACAAATATGCTTTCCATGCTTTGCATGAAACTGCACAAGCTTTGTCTGGAAATATGATCGTCAGTTTGTTATTTATTCGGCTCCTAGTTTGGAAATTGAGTTGTCACTTCATAGTGTAAGAAAAACCATTCTGTTGCTAAGCAGTTCGGAATACGTTTCATACATTTTTTTCCGATATGCGGATACCCAAAACATCGTCAAACACTAGCGCGCAGCATGCTTTAGGGCAGTGGTCTTTAACCCCCTGGCCTATTTTCTTGACCTAGAAAAGGTAATCTCTTTTGTGTGATACACAACGATTGTCGTAGAGAAGCTGGGTTATTTTAAACAAGTGAAAAAATTTTGGTGCCCCCTTATTTGACTGTCCCCCCCCAAAGACCTGGTCTGGATCCGCCACTGGGCCGCAGGTTGTGCACCGTTATTCTAAATCATCATCTTTGCAAGGCATCCATTTTCTGTAGATACGAATATACTTTAGTGAGAAAATTGTTGAGTATACAGTAAAATAATGACTCAAGCTTTAACTACTGACCCATCTTTTCGGCTTTTTCAGATTTTACACAATCTTAGGGACAATGCATTCTACGGCGTTGATATTTAGCATATTTGAAAAAGTAGCAACACCGAAAAGAAAGGCGCGCATTGGAACTTCATAGTGTTATTTCATGTCATCGAACTGATGAAGTATCAAATAATAGTGGAACATTAAATGCTCAATCCGTGCCCAATTGGACAGTTCTTTCTGCACTAAAATCGACTCGCGCAATAGTTTTGTTTGTCTGGGAGTGGTTGCGCAATGCTTCTGATTCCCTGAAATCTATTCGGTCTGTGGTGCGTGAAATCGCATATCACTTGACTTAGAAAGTAACTCACTTATTTCGCCTATTAACGAGTTCGTCACTTTCTGTAATTATGACTTTATATTCTGAATCCCATATACTTAATTGCCGCGTGAAACGTTACATATTTTGCTGTGTACTCTTATATCTTCGAGGGAAAGTGATTAAGCACTACCAAGAAAAGCTGTAAACGATAACCTACTAATTTCACACGGTACAGATACTCAAGTAATAATTAATCATCGCAAATGTGACGCAGTCGAATTAGTATTTGGCAAAAAAGTGCAACTATGAATAGGGAAACACTTTGCGTAGCAAGCAATCAAACTGCCTTAATAGTGATACAACCTGTATGATTTTAGATGCAACGTTCCTCCAATTGACAACGAAACGGTTTTTCCGCAGTTGAATGAAAATGACATTCTTAACTTAACTACTCCTGTTGATACCGTTACAGGAAAATTCTCGACCTGCTACAGGTAACGTTTGAATTAAATCAGAGACAGATACTTATTATAAGTTAGCGTGGCGCATGATTTGTGAATGTTATAATTAAGAATATAGTAACAAGTATTGCAAGTGGGAAAACAAACATGACACAAGCAAGTCAAACACGTGACATGTTTTTGAAAGCAGAATAGGATGAAAAACAAAAATAACAGTTGCAACAATAGAACAATTAACTGCCCACAACGTATCTTTATATCGTTTGGAAAAAAGTGAAACAAAGGGTCTTAATAAAGCTTTTTTGTTGATCTATCTGTCAACGCAACCCTGTGGTGATGATTGTTAGCACTCTTTCCTCCACTTCATTGCCGCATCTCAATAAAACTTTTGTATTTCCTTCAGATATGGTTACAATTTGTCTGAATGCTCATCAGGAAATCTTTCCTGTGTCAACAAATCAGCACCAGTCATAAAATGTGATGAGGGTTACTTTTACGACAGAGATCTTTTCACAAGCACAGTTATATCAGAGGTAATAATAGGCATGGATTTAAGACTTCATTTATGAATAATTTCTTCAGTTTTTTAAGAATAAATTCAAGACAACTGAAAAGTATTTGCAGTAATATATTTGAGAACATCTACTTTTCTAAGCATCAAGAATTGTAGGAACATTTGATTTTCTAAACAGCAAGAAATCTAGAGAAAAACGTTCATTTTTAATTAGCTCGGCTTTACATATGTGCAGAGCAAAACTGCTTCCTTTGTAAATACATAAAACAAGTGCACAGATATTTCCAACTAATCGTGCAAAGCGTGAGACGGGTGCTTGTTTTTGAACTAAATGATAGTGTTCTTAAAAACCATCATCTTCATTTCCAGTGTATCCGGATGAACGGTCTGCAAGGGTGCAGAAAGTCAAAAATAATTTCAGAAACTAAATTATACTAAACTACAGTAAGTTACATAAAAATGTGTTAATGCGCATATGGTTGTTTTCAGCGCATTCACTGCCTTTCACTGGAGCGCTTGTTATCAAAATAGCATTTTGCATTCACTTTTCAGGTGTTAGGTCTTAGTCATGGAGTTCGAACTGAATTCAACAGGAAGAACATATTTATTTAGAAAAGGTTGTTCAGAAGATTAAATATTGTGATGAAATGGGTTTGCAGAGGTGGTTATTAAAAGTTTTGTCACTCGACTTTGAAACTTAACGGTTTACACTATAGCGATGTTCCTGTAGTTTCCATATCATTTTAGATAGTTTTAGGCGTTAATATAGTACACCTTTAACGAAAATACTTTTTGTTAAAAATATGCCTTAACACATCGTCTTGGCTTCTTTTTTGAAAGTAATGGCGGCTAAAAATTTTATATATAGAGCTTTCTCAGATTGTGCTTTCTTTAAGTGAAAAACTGTTAGCAGTGATGTAGTCGCGTGACGTGCCCAAAGACGTGTTTTTCTGAATCTATGTATCGGTCTGCAGACTCAAGTCTCGTTTCGGTCTCAAACTACATTGGTTTCGACTCATTCTTTTGATCATTCGCTTGGATTTCTCTTTAGTTGCAGTCTCGAAAATCTCTGGCGAAAGAACATATATGTTATTATACACATAAAAACGGATTTGGGATTCGGTACTCAAAACTGACAAACGTGGTCTCGGTTCTGCTTTTTTGATAAAGTTTCTCTCTGCTATTAAAGTTAGAAGCAAATTCCGGTCTCGCAAGCTACGTTCTAGATGGCATCACCAACTGTTAGCATTGAACTTTCTCTGCCATACATTTGTAATATAAAAAACCTTGAGATTATAAAAATCAACGTAGCATCTTAAACAATTGTTAAGAGATGGTGTATTGTTTACAGAACGTTATGTCATTAAAAACTGTTTTCAATTTAGTTCAACATGGTGTGCGATCAAGCATATCTCGAACCTCTTTCGACGTCTATAATCGCTGTGGGGGTACTAATAGGATCAGCACTGTTCGGAAATGTTGCTGACAGGTGAGGTCTATGTTCTGACTTAGTCCAACTTTTGTTTTATGTCACTGCCCACGACCTTTCCTCTGGGTATGCTCTTTACTACTTTCACGTTATTGTTAAGAACAAAACTGGAAATTATTGAAGACGGTGAAATATGTGGATATCAAAATAAAAAAATTCGCCAAGTACTGACAGTACTGCCACAAACCTAAGCTGAAAGAAGTAATAGCCTCCAGTCGGACGACGAATGCGTGCTGCAAATGTACAAGTAACAGTTCACATGCCCATCTGCATCATAGGCAGTGATATAGCCTGGGGGGACACAAAAAATGTCGTCAACCATCTTAATGTCATCAAAATCAACTATAACCACTGTTAATATTATTATTGATTACTCAGTAAAAAATGCCTCATGTGCTGTAGCATGTCTTAACTTCATTTCGATAGAGTGTTGCCCCACTTTTCCAACAATATGCCACTAACTGTAGGATAACAATAAGCGTATATGGGAATATCAAGTTTTGTAAAAGATGTACATGTTTAATAGAAATGTGCAACCTGATTCTGACTGAAAGTATACAACCACCTTGCCGTTTTTTAAATCGTTAGTCGGGTAAAAATTACGAAAGTAGCATTCAATGTAGATTTAAATCAGGAACTTGTGAAATTGAATAATCTTTACATGGCAGCTACTGTCAGCCTAAGGCAGTTCAGAGCATTCTGTTTTTACACAACAGATGTGGTAACACATGATAAGCACTGCGTGGTTACTTCACCAAAAAGCTGTTTAAAAGGTATGCGCAGAACAATATGGAAGTTATAGCAAAACTAGTTTATTTTGCTTGCAGAAATTTTCACTTACTATTGAGCGTTGATTACGCAGTGAGAATACGATCATATAACAACTGTAACTGTATGCTGGTTTCAACATTAGACTAATCTATTGAATTCATGTTCTTATACAAAACGCAGGTTCGGTCGTAAGCCAGTTTTGATCCTCTCGTACATCGCTGCATTAGGATGTATGTTTGGCGTCACTTTCAGCACATCAGCTGTGATGTACATAGTGTTTCGTGCAGGATCAGCCGGATTTCACTACGGAACAGCTATTGCCGGATTTGTTTATTGTAAGTGTGACAGAGAGCAGGAACGCAGCCGTTTTTTAGTAAAAGTGTGTTTGAGCTTGTACAACCTTTAAGAAATTGAGGAAGTTCTTGAAATGGGACTGACAAACGTAAATGCATCAATTTTCCGGTTATCAAAATGACGGTACTCACCGCGAAAGTTGGGGTTTGTTCCGAATAATTACCGTCTCTGTCATTTAAATGTGAGTATGATATTGGTAGCATTAAAATTTTAAACTGAGCCGGTATGAAAAAGATGCTGTAGTTCCGTAGCCCTCCTGGCTGCTCCACTGATGCAGAGGTTGTCTACTCGAAAAAAATACTAAATTAAACACAGCATTTTTACTGCTTGTTTCAATGTCGTTTATGATTGCCATTCACTAAGTGAAAAGTTTTTCCGACTACTCTACTATAAATCGAATAGCTCATACGTAGGCCTGATCTGAAACGCTTGCTTTTGTTCGCTTAACTTGCAAGTTGTGGTTTAAAATTAGGTTTGATTACTTATTTTGAAGTGAAGCATTTTGCTACTGTAATGGGATTTTTGCCTTTTTAGCAAAATCATGTGAAGAACCAGACAACCAACCGGGGCAGTAAATCTCTTTTTGCGATTGGGCGATACGAGCGTGCGGTTGTGATGCAATTCACAGCATTGGTTTACCTTAGTTTCCTGTCAGTTTAAAGCAGATTTAAGTTTACGTTTTTTAAATCTATTTAGAATGCTTGGCCATTGAATTTTTTATTTTAATAGGGAAATGAATATGTATATACTCTCTATGCAATACCCCTTGTGGAAAAATAGACGGCAATTATAAGTCCATCACCTTGCTTTTTTCACGCATGCAACCAAGCATAACTCTCTGTTTGTAGTGATGGAAGTGTACGGTCCGAAACAGAGAACATTTGTAGGTATGGTTTATCAGATGGGCTATCCCATTGGATATATGGTTTTTGGAGGTTTATCGTACCATTGGAGAGATTGGCGTGACGTGTGTGTAAGTATAATTTCAAGTCTTTAAATATACATCGGCAAGGCATTTTTCCATTGGTTTTGCAAATACAGACATCAGGTGTGATACAATGATTGGACGTATTTGTGTGTAAATAGTTTCAACAGTTGTGATGTCAGTCAACGCTGTTTGAGTCCAGGCAATGTACTTGGCTGTTTCATAAACCGACAATACTACAGCATATGCATGTTATCTTCAAGGCATTAGAGTGTACATCAACGTAAAGACAAAACGCGAGGTTGCTCAAGAGATCTCTTCGCTCAGAACAATTGCATATTTTTGTTTAAAGGACCAGAAAGCAATTTGTTTGCAAATTTGCCTGCTTTTGCCATATCTTTTACGATTTGTTATGAGATCTGTGGCAAAACGGGTGTATTAAACTTTTTATTACTGACGGCATTAAATTCGAATTAACAAAACCCACAGCAACTACGAGAAAGTGGTCCACTGTGAAAGAGAAGGAACAACGCCTTTGGTGCCTCCGTGTCATATATGAATTTATGTAACATTGTGGTTGCTCTTACATTTCACGACTCCATCGCATTATTATTATACGATTAAATTAATATACTGTAAACGTAGTACGCATTCTGAAGCTTGTAAGCACGTGTGCCTTAACCCGTGTCAACGTCTTGCCCAACCAAAAAACCTGCAGATCTTAGGGAATCTTATTGGTAAAAAAAGAAGAGTGCCGCTGTTTACTTTTGTTTATTTAACAAATGGAATCTGACTTTAACGTAAAATACAGTTGTGTTTGACTTGCTTGGGATTTAGAGCATCGCTGCGAACTATTTTTGCTATTACACTCTTCATTCCTGATGTTTTCTCACTGGAGAGCCATTAATTATTTTCTAACGCTAACTTCATTTTAAAGTTATTTGCGTAGCTTAACCCTACATTTCATGGTCTATTTTGAAACAATGTCGATCTTTAACTAGTCTTTTGTATATGTCATCAGTTTCCTATTTGAATTGTGTGATTACTAAATGTGGCAAAGCAGCCAAGAAAAATACCTAACCCAACGCAACTTTTTAGCTTATACAGTAGTAATTTATACATAAAAGTACAGAGTCAATTTCTTGTAATTTTGCAAAATTCCGTTTGTGATGGGGTTTGCTCACCGTAGCCATCTCCTTGAGAAATTATTGGAGGGCGGCAAGAATATACAACTTCAGTAAGCTTCAAACTACAGACATAATGGAAAACGTTGACAACTTTTGAATGCAGAAAGCCATATTTGTGTTCTCATACAAACTTTCATTACACTGCATACTTTACGTCTTAGCAACTGTTTATTATAAATGTTAACCCTACCTAGACCAATACTTTGTAGTTTGCTGGCACAATAATCAGCATTCCTTTCCTCTTCTTTACTCTGGTGCTTCCAGAATCTCCGAGATGGCTGTTTGCCGCGTACAAAGAAGAACAAGGAATCAAAGTGAGTAGTCGAGTTGAAATTAAGTCGTAATATAGCTTTATGAACTATTCGTTTTCCTGAACATTGTATTCTTCACGCTTAATTTTGCATTGCAGTGAATAACCAAACTTTCATTGAAACAGGTAGTCAATTTCATGGGAAAAATCAATCGTAGAACAATACCGGATGAAACCTGGAGAAAAGCTAGAAAGATCGGACAAGAACAGGAGGTGAATCAGATTCAGACACATAAGTTGTAAATTAGATTAAAGCATGTTCGTTCGGTATGCACAACAGTTCGAGAAAGTGGATTTAGTAAACTACATTTATTGAAATTGAAAATAGATTTTCTCAATTTACACAAACATGAAACAAATATCTATTGCCTTCGTCAAATATCATACAAAAAGTTGATATCTATATTTGTCGAAAGAAAGACAGTAATGATTATAAATGAAAAGTTGCCTTTTCAAACCTTAATTTAGAAGAAAGCAAACCTGACCCAGGAAGATTTCAGTACCGCAGTGCATGTTGATGTAAGGCTGACCCAGTTTTAAGAACCTAAGACACCACGCATTCACTGGCCAGCAAGAAAACTGTTTTTTCAAGTGCCAAAACTTTTTAACGGCTTCATGGTAATTTTGGGCCGCTAAGTCCGAAAATAACCATTTACCGAGGAGTCGAAAACGATCATTTCTTTAAACTGAATTTAGTTTTGGAGGGATCGATACTTTTCATTTTCGACAAGTGAAAAACTCTTTAAATTTGTATCTGTCAAATGTGAACGCAAGTGCCAGTAATTAAACATGTTGTTAAGTAGTATGAATTTCTCATAGCAGGTACTTTTATTTGCAGGAGTGGATGTAAGTAGAGACGAAATGCCGTCACCTCGGCCCCCATTGTTTTCAAAAATGCCGTGGACCCCTTTATAGAGTTTCGAATTTAGTTTTTGCATTGTTTTGTCAAAAAGTTTATGAACCACTCATGAAACACATGTAATAAGCTATGAAGCAAGTCCAATATTTTTCAAAATAAATCAAAAGTTATGTGCAAATATTCCATAGGGGGCCTCACAACAACTTTAATGTGCAGACAAAGAACAATTTTAAATGAAATGGTTCCAAATAATTTGCAGCGTGAAACAGGTTTTGACGCAAAAGAAAATTCCCAGACAAATGAAAATTTAACTCGCTTTCAGCGGATAAAGTTTGTGCATAGCAGGGTCGGATTCAGGGGAAAAAGTAACTTTTTTCACGATGATTTTGTACAATTCGGAAAACAACATTCGCGATTTAAAGCCAATTTGCCGCCCATTGTTTTATCACAGCAGTGCTGTGAAGTATGCTTCGTCTCTCTTACAGTAGTGAACCCGTAATGATACTTGACTGCCATATATTACTGACATCGCCCCCCCCCCCTCTAAAGTTACTGGCTGGATCCGCTCCTGATGCCACCATATGCTCGTAAAACTCTCCTGATTAAATGCT
>JGI24158J21664_10003292_pt1 | contig 20187 bp, 14 predicted proteins | sample Ectturendosymbi3_FD_21664 | JGI IMG/M metagenome (IMG submission 21664) | reverse complement strand
GTCGTCGTCGGTTAAACCGAAGTATACACGCTTCCATACGAAGCCACTCACTAACTGCCTGACCACCATAGACGACCAGCACACAAACGAAGCGTAGCAATGAAGTGAGGCACCGTGCGCTTAGGGCTGAAACAACGGCGACACTTAATGCGAGAACAGAGCGGAATAATTTGAAATTAAAGGGAAACTTGCCGTAACACCGCGTCTGTTGCTGTTAACATAGATGCATCATCACAGATAAAAGAAACCATTAAAGGCGAACAGAGTTCTTTCGTATGCAGAACGCTTTGTGAGTCACAATTGTTGATTGGCATCGTGAATACGATTTGGAGCTAGAAGCTCATTCCAGGAAATTGAATCGAGGCCAACAGGTGTGAATTTTGTCTGAACCACCCATTATGTGATTTAAAAATTGCAAATCTAAACATCGATTTTCCTAATTTGCTTGAATTACTGAAGACATCTGTTAGAAACTACTTATTACTTAAACAATCAATATTTATTACTTGAATCCAGCCCTACTTACGGCTGAGGCGTTTCGTGTTAAAACCTTTCGCACGTTTTTGACTGAAGCACAAGATTGAAGTCATGACTTCAGAATTTCGAAAATCTCTTAGAACGTTGGTTGCAGGGTAACCTTCGCCAGATTTTTGTCTCAAGCAACACGATGAACTGCACGCAACGAGGACGTGAACAAACCATAAAATTATACGGCATTGGATGATATTTGACCGTAAGTGCCTGGTTTTATATAACAAAATACATTTGTGTTTCGATGTCACTGTCTTTAAAAATACAAAAAAGTTTGTTGATGGTGGCTTGTCATTGAATAGCACTTTACTCTGAACAGTACATCAAGTTATTCAGGGCAGCTGTTGACGCTATTATGCGAATTGCCGCACGATTGCTAAATGAATGGATACCTTAGTTGCGTGAAGAAAACAGTATAACCAGTAGTGAAAAATTTCACAATGTTTGCTTTTTCCTTTCATCGGCTGGATCGTGCAGAATAAGGCGACGCAAGCCGTGTGGAGTTGACGTCGCCCAATGCACACACCAGAGTTGTAAACGGGCCACATTTTGAAGCCCGAACCCGGCCCGAAATCACAAGCCCCAACCCGGCCCGAGATTTATCTTTGAAGCCCGATTTAGGCCCGACAGCCAAATTTACCGAGTGAGTTAAGATATGGGTAACAAAAAACGTAGTGTACGGGTGTAGCTGTAGGTACAACCGGCTTGGTCCAAATTAGCAACAACCTTGACCAAAACATTGGCACAATCTAGCAAAAACTTAGCTTGTTAGTCAACGATAATACTGCGGAATATAATGTTTCTCAAGAAAAAAATAAACTGTCACGAAACTATCCACGATGGGGCTGTAGGCATAAAAGAAATGCTCTAGGATAGCGCTATAAGCATGAAAAAAACGGTTTCTAGGTCATCATATCTTAAAACAAGCCAAGAATCGCGTGAGTGATTGATCTTTTCGACGCAAGGCCATCGCGTGCTGATTTCTTCACCGCTGTCGCCTTTTCACAAAAAATGTGAGACCAATCCCAGCAGAGAACAAAAGAACGCAGCTGTGTTTGCAAACAGAATTAGCTGAAGAAAAATCACAATCACTTCACTCACAGAAGTCACCGTGGTGAGCACAACAAAATTAGTCACCAAAGATAAAACTCGTTACTCTTAACGTTATAAAAACGTTTTCTGTTCAGGCCCGAAATATTTTGACAAACTTAAGCCCGAGCCCGGCCCGAATTACAACTCTGGCACACACTGCCGAGGATAAGCAAACTCCTAACCCTGGTTACTTGCGCTGATGTTGAATCTGTCTGCGGCACAGAAAGCCAATACAACCGCACACTGATTTCGTAAAGTAATGTTTGTATTCTGTGATCTACTGACTACTTGCTCCTTTTCTGATATTTCCAGATCAAATCAAGAGTCTGGGCCGCACCAACAACACCTACAGCACGTTCGTTTTGGAGGTGGATCATGAAATAGCGGTTTCACTGTTTGATCGACGATGACTGTTTCATTTAAACGTCACGCAACTGTATTGCGTTCACTGAAGTAAAGCGAGCTTAGCATTCACCTCCCAATGCTACCGCAGGGTGTGCTGTTTTCAACGAGGAGTTCAACATCTAATTCAATATTTCAACACGATTTCTTCGACGTTTCAGGCTAAACTCGACATTACCTCGAACTGCTCACATCTAACCGGGTCGATCTTGCTTTTTAATCTTTAACAAACCGACAACTAAAAGCTATCGGCTTACTGTAAGCTTTCGAGGAACCAGCCGACGGGGCTCTGTTTTCTTCTTTTTGCGATGATTACGAATTGCACGTAGAAAGATTCTATTTAGAATAAGATTTCAGGACAGAAGAGGCGTAGTGTTACGTGAAATCGATTTCCTAACAAAAAAATTGCCGAAGAATTCAAACCAGCCGCTTTTTTTGAAGACTCCACTTATTTGACAAACCGAAACATGCCGAAAGCATGCCGAAACATGCCGAAAGCATGCCGAAACATGCCGAAAGCAACACGACGGTCGCCTCAGCGCAGCAGCTGCGACCTCAGCAGCGGTGCCGACCTGTTCGTTGCAGTCGACGGTCTCCTCTCTTGGCTGACAGCCGCTCCTATTCCCAAGCACGTGCCGACGATCTCGTAGTTGGCGCCGTAGCAGTAGCGGATCCGCGTCGCTGTCCCGCCGCCGCACGCCGCGCTGCACAGCGACAAGCCCGACCACGGTCCCCAGGCGGCGAGGACCTGATCTGTTGGAAAGGACGCGATCGTTCGCAATTTTCTCAATAGTTTTACAAAGTAAGCAAATCAAGTGACTACGCGACCTGTCTGCGCTGGGCAGTCTAATATCTTGCAGCCCTTTAACTGGTCGCTGTCGCCGACGCAGACTCCGCCAGCAGGACATTTTCGGTACCTGAAATATAGTAAAAATAAACAACACTGGCGCGAATAAATGCTATCAGTAAAAGCGGTTTTCAAAACTTGTACAAATGGTGCACGACTCGCCTAATTGCGTGTGTTGTTTGCTTGTTCATCAAAAAATAAAACCGAGGTCAGACGGAAAAAGAAGGTTGGCTGGTGTGGACGTCCAGGACCCAGCAACCTGTTGAACTTACGTCCTTAATTTATAGACGCTTTGCGCGGATTGGTGGGCAAACGTAGATCTGACGTAAATGGTACGACAGGTATCGTTTTGCATGTTACCATGGTTGCCGGAGCAACACCACACTGAAGCACTGTTAAACTTAATTAGTACAACGGGTACAACAAAACAACTGGCACGCGAACAAGGGAAAAACTTCCAGCGCGGTCCTCATGTCGGGTTTCCTTCAGCAACCTTCGAGCTTTTTGCGGAGATCGAGCTTTTTCTCTGTTCTATTTGCACGTAAGAAACAATCACAAAATGTCTTCACAGTGGATGGCACTGACACGGGAAAAAGAACAATTTTTGCAATGAAAAAATCTGTTAAGAGTGACATCCACTGCGACCTCCAGCAACTTCTCATCATACCATCAGAGCAAAGTCACGAAGTGCCGCAGCTGCAATCACAAATCCAGAGCTTGGAAGACCCTACGTTTCCAAAATTCTTTCAGTTATTTCGTGAAAGCGAGTACGTGGGCTGAACACAAAATTTTTTCTATGGAAAATCTTGGCGAGACTCAAAATAAACAAAAAATACAGCTAAATACTTTTTGCCATATTGTGCAGTGCTGGAAAGAAATAGTTCGGATGTTTGAAAGACAGTGACACAGATTGTGTTTTGTAATTCTGGTAGTATGTGTTTTCGACGGTGCAATCCGTTGCATTATGCGAAGCGGTATGGCTTTTCGCAGATCTTTTGCTTCATTAGTTTTACCCATTTACACACATTCGTTCCAATTCTGCCAAGGCTCACGCGACGACAATATCGAAAAGAAAAGAACCACTGATCCACGTGGAAAATAAATAATATAATCGCACAAGAGAAAAAAGCCCGCGTCTGTCTCCTCCTCACCTCAGTCGCGCACCAAGACCGCAAGACGCCGAACACGATCCCCAGCTCTCCCATGGCTCCCAGTTCAAGACCACAACTGCATGTAAGAAAGCACATTTTCGCAATGGGGAGCGAAAAAAGTGACAGTTCTCGATTAAGTCGCATCGTCGCTGCGGAGCAACTGATCCAGTGGCGGATCCAGGGGGGGGGGCAATTTGGGGCAACTGCCCCCCCAAACGTTTGTGGCGCTCCCTTGCCATAAATGCGCCCCTTTTTGGTGCCCATGGAAGTAGAAACAGAGATGCAAAATACTCTAAAATATACAATGTTTTTCGCTTGGTTAAACGTCAGGATTTACATGCCGGACTTTATCCAACCTTTTACCGAATAACGGGAAAAATGCTATTGCTTCCTCATAGTACCACTATTTCGTTATTTCTTTGCCGCGTGAGAACTGCCCAGCCTTACGTTATAAACTAGTAATTACAAACGCAGTCGCTTTCGCTTATTGCAGTTCTCGACTTGCCTATGGGCTCAGGGGCATAACGACGTTAGATGGCGCCCGGGGCAAGAAGTTTGGCGCCCCCATGTTCGAACCTGAGGTCTTTCGGAAGTATGTGTACTGTATTGAAGACAGTGATATTGTTGGGACTTTTCGGCGCCCTCCGCAGTGATTCGGCGTCCGGGGAATTGTGCCCCCCATTCCATACGCCCCTGGCTGGGCTGTACAAAATTGGTCTGTTTTTTTACAAGTTTGTTTCTAACGCGTGATGACAGCCTCGAAATGAAAGGCAGCAGTGAAAATAGGAACGTAATATGGAAAACTTATAACTGATTTTACAAGCCACTAAAATGAAAACGAAAAAACAGTTTCAGGGCTGTTGCCAGTGCAGTTCGCGAGCCCACAGGACGACTGCATCGTAGGTTTGCAACGTAAAGGTGAGTGGATGAGTTTCTTGACGGAACTAAGCACCTGACTGAACCATAATGCAGCATGTGAAAAAGTATACGTTAGCAAAAACTTGCCGCTATGTGACAAAAATGCATTGAACGTGCTCAATTAGCTCAAGGAATTATGACTCAACTATACAACTGTGAAACTCCTCACTTGATATACATGAACAACGCAACGAAGTATTGAATTACTGCTAGGGGTGGAACGAGGTTAGATGGCGCCCGGGCCAGCAAGCAAGTTTGGCACCCCCATGTTCGAACCTGGGGTCTTTCGGAAACAAATGTGCTGTATTGAAGTAGTATACTTGTGACATTGTTAGCACCCCCGCAGTCAACGGCGCCCGGGGAATTGTGCCCCTTGCATCCCCGTCGTTACGCCCGTGATTATTCTGCGCGCAGCGACGCGCCTCAACAAACCATGGTGGTATTGGTACTTAGCTCTAACCAGAGGCATGAGGGAATCTTTGGCTTTGGAAGGCAAAACTTTCAATTCGCCCTTATTTTTGCGCCACTGTGACGGAAAGAATAGGAAAGTTTTGCAGGGCGATGATTCTGCTTGAGCAACTTGCCCAAACATATCGGGAAATTTTTCCTGAAATTTTTTAATCTTGCCCGACTCTTCCCCCCATCTCGTACGCCTATAGCTCTAACGCAGAAACTTTGGCAAAATACTGGCTATCTACAGCTTGGTGGATCGAATCATTGATTTTACGCGGTCATAACAATTTTTGCTCAACATTTGAATATTTGCAGTCCAAAACTGAGGGAATGACGACGTCTTTCGACCCAACCTGGCTATGAGTCAGACAACAGTGGCTGAAGGCTGTGGTTTTGATCCTTTTGTTGCAATTGCAAACCCGTAGACAACTCACGCCGGCCACGTAAAAACAATTATGGCATTGTTAGCGAAATCTGCAACCGACAGAAAAATGCTTAGCTTATTGGTTGTTCGATCATTCCGCTTACATCATATAAATTTGAGCAGAAAAGCAATGTTCTGGTGAAAACTAACTTTTTTACCGGTGACTGTGGTGTTGGCGAAGGTTCGTGGTTTCAAATTGGCGATAGGCTGATTCTCATCTGCATTTTCTGGCTTGGTTGGATAGAAGCAGATCCATCGCCAGATCAACAGCATCGGGGGTGGCTTTGAGCTTCTTCGGGGACTTCGTAATAGTATACAATGAATTAAAAAATGACTTCATGGGGGGACTAGAGCGTGACTTTGGAGGTATTTATTGTGAATTTGGGGGCTCAACCCGCTTGCTGCTATTTCTGACTAACGGTGTCACAACATTTTTTAATGACCTGCTCAAGTGGGATTGATGTGTTTTACTTCACATCAGCAATCAATTGTTGAAAAATGTGAAACGGCATTAAACACTTGATTGAAAATCTACCTTTATAAGTGGCGTTAAATGTATTTTAGGGCAATATGCTTTAAAGGCCCAGTGTGAATCTATCATGCGATTATGAGATTTTTCACGATAGCCAGCAGAGCTACCTAAAATGGGAGTAGTGTCCTGGCAAGTGACTTTCATTTACGTTTTGATTTTTGAATTGTCGCATCAGCAATAAATTTTTCATGTGCATGTAAATGCACAAGCTTCGCTTGGAAACGCGATCGTCATTTAGCTTTTTATTAGAATCCTATCATCGTGGGACATGAGTTGTCACTTCCAAGTCTATAGAAGAACCGTTCTACTTCTAACCAGGTCGGGAATGCGTTTCAGACACTGCCCTCCACTGATTTCGCTAGGGATAGCCAAAACAGTGGCAAACGCTTGCGCGCAGCATGCTTTCATACCTTTTAAATACATTTTGTAAATATACGAGATATGTGTAGCGTGTGAAAAATGAGGCCCACTGTTTGGGACCCGTTTCAAACGTTTTCTGAATTAATGGTATAAAGCGCTTTCAAACTGTGGTTATTCCCTGAAAAATCGCATAGTTCGACCAACAAAAATATCCATGTTTTTGGCCTACAAAAGCTAACCACTTTTTTGTGACACTCAACGATTGTCGAAGACAACCTTTGGTATTTAAGCAAGTGAAGACCTTTTTGGCGCCCCCATATTTGACAGCCCCCCCGAAACGCCTGGTCTGGATCCGCCACTGAACTGATCTCATGCAAAAATTTCAAAGTAGCTTGGGCGATGATACGGATTGAATGGACAGCGTGCAGTTGGCGAAGGCGCAAATGAGCAAAACAAGTATTAACTGCTACGTTACCACTCTGAAACTTCACAGCCGTTCTTTTACAGGCAGCTCTTGCCCAAAACCACTCAAAACGTTGTCCCGCACGCCACTTTTACTCACAAAACCCTTACCTGCGCCAGTACTGTCCGGACAGGGGTCAATGTTGCATGTTTCCATGTCAACGTAACTGGGCAGCTTCCATGGACAGAGGCGGGTGCTCACGACGTTGTGCAAGACGTCAACGCATTTCCTGGTCCGGCGCCGCCAACCGGTCCCGCAGGTTCTCGAACACGGGGTCCAGAGACTCCATGGGGACCAAGACGCTACCGCTGTGCAGCGAAAACACTTAGTTTTGGCAAGAAGCAGGAAGCTCTCAAAATCTAACCAAAAAAAACGTGTCCAGAGGCTCAAAAAACTAAATAAGATTTCCCACCACTAGCGCATACGTTGTAAAACTCGACGAAGCGCGTGCAGGTCAGTTCAGGCCGAATCGTGCCATCATAAAAATAGTTAAAATTAAGTCTGAATCAGATTTTTACCTTTGAGGAAGTTTTTTAAATTAAAAAAATCTTTTGAAAAAAGCTTTCTTTCCGGAAGAGAGTGTGTAAAATTTATTCAAAATAACTTGTTTGTTCAAGTTTTTTTTTATCTTTTATTTTTTGATAAAGCACTTTTTCAGTTCAGCTTCGTATATATTCGAAGTGTCACGAGTGGTTAGCTGTGCCCATTTCCGCTTGCTTGCGCCGTGGGTCACGCGGCTGCTTTCGCAGTTAAATGCTGCACAGTCGGCGAGTCAATGACAGCACCACGCGTGAACTGTTCCCTTGCGCCCATCCATCAACCCTGAGCACGAGGCTGGACAGGCCGCAAGTACCGTTTTTCAAGTCTTCGGTGTGACCCGACCTGGAATCGTTGTGAACAGTGTTGCGGAGTTGGAGGCGTAAGGAGTAGGAGTCGGATTTTTTGTCCGACTGCGGAAATCCAACTGGATCATTTTTTGCATCACACTCCTATGTTGGGAATTCCTGTTGAAATGGTACAGTTTCTTATGAAACTTTTGTTGAAACAGATAATTCTTGCTGTGTATCACGATTTCAAGTGAGTGTTAGATGCTATAAAATTGTTGACAGTCAAATTTCACTCACTGTGATAAGGAGTAGAGTCCGGAGTCGGAAATTTTGGAAAGGTCGGAGTTGGAGTTGAACATTTTACCTCCGACTCCGCAACCCTGGTAGTGAATAATAAAAATCAATCAAGATTTTTTGAAAAACGAAATTTTTTGTGATATAAAGTTTTTGTTAAATTTAGTTTGGAGTACTGTATATGTTTTGGTTGATTGGCATCATGGCCGAACCGTACAATGGTGAAAAGTGCTTTTCCGCGGATGTTCTGTAAGTTTGAAACAATTTTGCAGCAGCTCGGATAGAAGACCACCAGCAGTGCTCAATTGACATACTTATATCGTTCTTTTGCTGGTTTGTGCGAAGTTACCCTTTTCTGTTAGATCCATCAGCAAAGCATTCCTGTCTGTGACAGAGTAGCCTCCCCCTTGTCAATAAACCACCGTCGTCTTGCAGCCTCAGGTGAACAGTTTGGTTTGAATGATGGGATTTTCTTCACCAGTTGCAATCGCTTCAGTTACAAGCAAAGCTGCAACTGTTTGGGGCAATTGCACGGTAAGTGTAGGAAGCTAAGCCTGAAAATTGTAATCCGGAAGTATGGAGTGTGACCCGTAGGCTGTATTGGTTGAGGCAACTCGAAATTTGAGTTTCTTTTTTAAGAGTGCTGCACAGTTTTGTACTTGGACCTGGGTCGGTCGGAAAACGCAGACTTTTGGGCCTATTCCAGTCCGGCCAATGCGCCAGATACGATCCTGCTGGTATTCCCATTCTTGTTTCTATAACATTTGTTCTCAAATATTATTTTACCAAAAACTTATTTTTCAAAAAATTTTGAAAGTATCTTTTTTGACATCTTTTGCAAGATTTTCCATAATTGCGAAATTTTTTGAAAGTTGGAAAACAATTCAATAAACGTAAGCCTGACCCAGTAAATTTGTGAAGGAATGTCGTGATGACACGCAGTGGTGGTCTTAGCAATTTGCGGGCCCCTGTGCAGAATATTTTGGGGCGCCATGCGCACGCGCAAATGAAGGATCGGAAGAAGGTCATCGTTCTCAAAATATGCGATATGTATTTACAATAACAGTCATATCCAATGCTGAATTTTACATGAACTCGTATACCTTCTTTTGTANTGCATTGNCCTTCCCATATATGCATTATAATGCGCTACACAAATAATACAGTTGCACGCAATGTACAGTAAATTAATATCCCACTGTTTCTTAAATAAATGGACAGAAAATATATCATCATCTACAGCTTCGTTCATTTGTCTTGCACACAAGCAGGAAACCCACCCATACGTCCACAACTCGCTGCAGTCTCAAAAATCACTAAAAACTGCGATCTGCTACTCCATCACTGTGGTAGTGTAGTATCTTATTATACTACGCGCAAAAACTTCATACACTCATTCTGTCATAAGTACATTCGAATAACCCTTGAAGAAAATGTACTAATAATACCAACATTTGTTTTTGAATCTCTGCAGTGAAAATCAAGTAACTGTAAAGCGAAGGAAAACATTAATGGCTCAAAAAAGGAAAGCTTCCCCATAAAGATTTAAACCCGCGTTCCTGACCTTTCATGGTTCGTGCCCCCCTTGCAGAGACACAATCTTGCAGCAATTAGCATCTACAAGAAACAAGGCCACGAGCAGTGGTCTCCTCGTGGCCTCCTGGAGACCACAGGGCCCTGTTGTTTTGAACAATTCAAATATAATTTTTAATGATGAGACTGGAATGAATGAAATAGTTAGGACTACAGCCACCTGAACAACTGCCACCCATATAGCAAACCAAATTAGCTTTTCTACCAAATAATATGTAATCATTATAGTAAAAAATACAATTTCAAACAAAAACTCATAAATATTTGAAAGCGCGTAAACTAAAAATGGTGTCCCCCTCAAAGCGCGGAAAATTAAAATGGGGGCTCCCATTTTACACACCCTTGCACACTCACTAGGACCACTACTGATGACACGATCCGGCCGCCGATCAGGCTATAATTAACAACGCTTGAATAAAGTTTCGCTGTCACGAAACACAAGTTGATTCAAACCATTACTTCCTGTGGGACAAGGAGTGTTGTTGCAGGTTTCAATCTTCGAGGTGCTTCTAGGATAGCAACAGGTGCTCCTGAAACAACAACGCAAAACGGGATACATGCGTAACAATGCTTGGCGGGCACTGATTACAACAATGCAACAAAATTAGTTGCGGCTGCACGATTATTCAACAGTATCTGCGGTAATTCTCATAGTATTCTGGCAACAAACGGCTGCAAAATAGCTGATCACCTCTTCACGCCAGTATTTTCAACCGGTGTTTCTTAATAGCCAGTTAATCAAATCATTAAAACACACCGGGGTTGGGTTAGCAGTTATTTCGAGTTTGCATCTAGCACTTAAAGAGAATACAGAACGCACTATTGATCGGGATGCTTTTCGAACGTTTCTCACACAGGATTGTTTGGCAGGCACGTCAGCTTTAGCTGTTAAAGTGTAAGTAACATGTAGTGACAACTTCTGCTATCAATGACGCATCCCATCGTTGACGATGATGAGCTATTGACAGAGTAGTCTTGAGCGTCGGAAGGGGGTGGGCAGGAGGGGCCCTGTTCCCCTGGATTTTGAAATTAGACATTTGCCTATTAAATTTTAGCAAAAAAGGTTGTTTTCTTGGTTTCGAGTGGGTAAAATGAAATTTCACCATTTTTGCGTCCCCCCTGGAAAAAAATTGTTCCGACGCCCATGAGCGTAGCCTAAGTAAAAACCAGAGGGTGATAAATTACCGCATTTATTTGAATCCTATTTGTTTCACTCACACATGCAGCGAAAATGGATTACTGCCGTTAGAACCTTTGACCACGCTGCCAACAATGGGTTTCAGCTCAACTCCAGAAGGCCCATCACAATTTTGCTGCTTTCTTTCGAGGGGGACACGCATGTTCGCTCACAAGCGCAATCACGCAATACAGAACACTTCACGATGCCAGTCGTCGCACCTCAGACCTACTAATTCCGTAACCTTCATTTGGTTTGACGACAATCAGACTACGTGTCTGTTGTTTGTAACACATCACATCACGGCCTGGTTAGGATTTTTGCCACGGCCAGGCCGGTGGAATAATCGGCTGGGTCCGGAACACAAGTTTTGCTCACCTTTTGTTATTATTTTGAACTTAGTTTTTGCCAGCAGTAGGATTTCAATACTTTGAACATGGTTGCAAGTTGCAACAATTGAACAGTTTTTAACACGTCTACCAAACAGCATTATCCAATGTAACGAATTTTTATACACGCTGCATTCCCTTTTACACCAAGCAAAAGCCGTTTACTTTGCTTCTTTTTATCTTTATTTGTTTGCATGTAAGGGACAAACATTTTGTCAAGCTTTAGTCTTACTTTACAAAACGTCATAAATTCTAATAGTTTCCACTAGCTACGCTACACAACGAGGCTACCGTCACCCACACTGTGACATAGCGTTAATAGATCCTCAACGTTTTTACGTTATGAACATTTTAGTGGAATGCACTTGCGAAAAAAACAAGTTCCAGGAATTTGTGTTGTGCTATACCTTTCGCACAACAAATGAAGTGCGTGGGTTTAAACCCGATTCATTCAAAACGTGGTTGGATTGTGCCTTCGACAAAGGTTTGAAACTTAAAAAACCTTCGAAGAACAGAATCGTTTGCAAAAAGTTGTTTAAATTTTAAAAGTGTTTTTTTTCACTTGAATGTTCGTCAGCACATCAACGTGACAACAAAATCGTAAACTCGCTCTTGCTTCTGTTTGGCTAAGCGCAAAGCTTGAAGAAAATTCATTTACTTACACTGGCTATTAAAGGCTGCAGAACTGTTTACTACAACAGAAGGTCCGCTGAATGTCACAATGAAATACTTGCGTAGCTGTTTTTTTTCTGAACTTTGAGTAATTGCGTTAGCTCTGTCTGCATCATCTCCTGGCTTCCAGATGGCTGTGAGGGCACCCAGTCTACCGCCTGCAGGCGCACATGACGCTGAATGTGCTGAACTTAATAAAATGCCCGGCAATATTTCTACAAAGAACGCTGGACTGTTCCGTAAATTACAATTTTTTCATATTTTATTTGCAGTTTGCTTTCTATGTTTTGTTTGGGCCTCGTTACGTGTCCGGGCCAATTTTGGCGCCTACGAGGCGCTGTAACAGCTATCGGCTTTGCTTTTTCTCAGGATTGTTGCCTCTTGCCACTGCCACTGAGACAGTATAACCAGGCTGGTCTGCCACCTTTACTGACCCAACTGAAATCAAACTTTGTGAGGCGATTTCCTGTGATATTCGATGATAAGCCTGACCGCGCTGCCAACATCCGGGCAACTTGCGAATTGAACATCACTCAAAAATTTTTGATGCTTTCAGTCAGAGCTCGCCAAAAGCTTAACTTTACCTATGCCTTTTGCCTCCTCCACACGAGGAGCTGCACTGCGACCACTGGCCCCACTCTCCCTGAACGCACGAGCCGCTGTCGCAATCGCGTCGCTGGAAGGCTTCGCCCGTGCAACGTCCGTGATGGACGCGTTGGTCGCTCACGTCCAAGCACTCGCGCACCCTCGTCTCGTATCCTTCACCGCACGACGACGAACAAGGGTGCCAGGCCGACCATTGGTCCCAGTGATCGCCGTCTTGAGTAACTGACGATTGTTATGTCAACAATGTAATCGGCAGTCTGGGCGAGACACTGCAGCTAAAAGTAACGGTTAACTACTTGCAACTGAACTGTGAACGCAAAACAGATAGAAAATCTTAATCATCAAACGACACCACACTTTTACTCCGCAAGTTCCTAATTTTTTTCTACAAACTGTGCATAAAAACTGTTCTACACTGAGTTGAATAAATCCTCGTCAGCAGGTTAGTCTCGATCACAGCCAGTTAAACGCACTTCGTCATCAGAAACTTTTACACTATTTCTCCAAGGGGTGTTGCTGAAAATATAAACGACGGATAATTTGATGCAAGGCAGGGTTGCAGAGTCGGATCCCTGAGAACATTGGAAGCCGGGATCGGATTTTTTATCCGACTCCGGAAGTCCGATTGAATCATCTTTTACATCGCACTCATAACTTAAAAATCCTAATTCGTGCCTGTTGAAATGGTACAATTACTTTTGAAACTTTTATTGAAACATACAGTAGAATTCTTGCTGTGTATCACGATTTCCATTGGTTGCTAGTTGCTAAAAAATTGTTGACAGCCAAACTTCATTCACGTCATGTGAAAGTCGGAAATTTGGAAAGGTCGGAGTCGGACATTTTACCTCCGACTACGCAACCCTGATGTCACGAACGGGCGAGGGGAGTCACGGAACAAAACTACTGCAAAACCGAACAGATCACCTTTTGTAACACTAACCTCATGTATCCTTATCCCAACTGTGTCGGGCTTAAACCACATTTTGGGGGATAATCCTAAACCCTTGTAGCAACAGGCTTACCTATAAGCGCAAACACCTTTACGGATCCAGGATTTTTAGGAGGGGCCCTGGGTTAAGTTTACCCGAGTGTGTTCCTGACGGCGTAGCGGCGAAGGCCCATTAAAGTCTGAGCCCTCGAGGGTCTGCGGGACTTTCGCTCAGATAATAAAAAACAATCGATTTGGTGCATTCTGATTTCTGATGCATGTCTGGTGGGGCATTTTCTGTAGAAATGCTAACAAAATTGAGTAAAATTATTTGCCCGTAAATCCTGAAATCATTTGCATAAAATTTATTAACATTTGCATAAAATTTATTCTGCGGTCTCATTGGTTAGTTACTTGGTTACTTTCGTGTCATAGACAAATTGTATTGGTTGAGGCATACGCCAGCACTGAGCTATGGTCATAGTCTGTTCAGAATAAGCTATTTTCTTGCAGTTGCAGCATCGACGATTTCAACTGCAGTCAATCATTGATATTATTTATAATTTCTAAAATAAAACAGACGCAACGATCGAAATCCTAATTCCTCGTAAAAAACGCTGATATATTCTCGTTGTTAGTATTTAATTCTCTCAATATTTTTAACACACGATAAAACACTAAACAAAAACATTATGCTAGCAACGGATATCAGTAGATTGACCGATGACTAAATGAAAAAGACGGTACTGTTGTATATAAAATATACAATACGAATACGTCCCGTTATGATATCAACAATGTCAATTCGGTATCACCTAAGAAAGGCCGCCACAAATATGGACCCAAAAATAAGGACGACAGGGAAATGAAATAATATTTGAAGAAAAATGGAAGCTTCTCAATGAAAAGTGTTAATGCGACCTGTGTAAAAACAGATATTATGGTTCTATTTTNTAAAAATCAATTGCGNTATTGTTGCTTCTTTGCATACAATCAATGAGCTTATCGATCACAATGAAACTTGAAAGGCGTTACCAACAAGCAACCGAAGCCATTGCAATATCAAAACAATGCACCAGGGAATTGTGATGCCCCTTTGGGAACCTCTTGCCTAAAGATAAGGCAAAAATAGGGACTAACGTTAGAAATAAGGACGGTATAGCAGCCCTTCTTGATTGCCACCGGCCCAGCGGATCTAGGGTCTCCCTTCATTTAGGAAATGCACATCAGTTCCATGCGGCGGTTGTGACGCCTTGCAAATTCATCCACCGCTAACTTAAAATTTATTTTGACTTTTCAGTGGAGGCTTGTAGCGCACTGCTGGGGAGCTTCAATTGGTCGCAGTTGGTGAACTTGCTGGATTACATATGAAGCTCCGAAAGTACTAACATGGATGAGGGTAGATCGTCTTTGAACAGCGCAACCAGGTTGTCAACGTTATAAGCGCCGGTTATTAGTCTTCCTCATCACTAGGGCAACCAAAATTCAATGAAGTCAGGATTTTTTCTGCCATTATTAAAGTTTATGAAACGTCCACAAACCACATTTCACGCTCAGACCATGAGCGCCTCTGAAATTATTAGGTCAAAAAAATAAAAATTTATCGTTAGGTCACACTGATCTTGCAGCAGTTTTTTTCTCTTCATCAGTTTTTTATTGAAACTACAGCAACATATACATGCTTGTGCAAGTTTTGTTGCAATTCTGTAATAAAAGCGGGTTTGTTGCGACTTCTGGCGTAATGATCTGGTTTTGACAACTACTGGACGATTGAATATTATGTAGGCTATGCGTGGTAAGGCAAGAAACGTGGTCTCTTGGCTTTATAAATGCTCAATCCATTATGCATACACGTGTTTCAATTTCATGATGTTCTCAGGTTTGACTCTACTGTAGTTGTTAATGTACTAATCAATACATCAGCCTCAAATTAACCAATTTGTTTTGAAGTATAATGCATGAATATGCTTCAAATGTAACCACAACACCGAAGGCTAAATTATTTTGCACTTGCAAAAGCAGGAAATTGATATTAAGTCAAAATTTTAAGTTTTTGGCTCAAAAAATTGGTCGCTCTACCCATCACTGACATGAAAAGGCATACAACCACAGCGCCCTTTCTGGTGTCTGGGATGAACCTGCTGGTCAACTCCACCACCAGGTGGTTCAAAAGTAAAATTGTAATTATGCCACATTTTCCCTGTGAATTGAGATGCGCGGGACCATGGGGGTATTGGTTCCAGCTTCTTCGCCGTTTTGCGTGCCTTTTCCATCGGTTCTCAGTGTAACTCAACACCTTCACGAACGTCTTGAATACTCTTCCTTGGCGTCTTCCACCAGACCCATCGCTCGGGTGATGTCAACTGATCTTTCCTGCAACATGACTGTGGGCCCCCTTTATATAGTTTAGGTCTAGAAACGACCCTTTTTTATAGCTGACAGTTGTGCCATTGACACCGGCAATGGCCTACGGTTCCACTCAACCATGTCCTCTGTCAGCACGATATTGCTGAGGCTTTTTACATTGGCTGGAAAGAGATCCGCAAAGGTTTCCAGGACTGAATGGTGTTCCACCCATCGCGTATGCCAAAAGGACTTCAAACGCTTCAGTTTAAACTGTGGTTATACGTTATCAATTACCTCTGACACTTTGTCCTGTCGCTTGCCATGCTTGAAGAATNTATTGACTTCAGTCAAAGTGTCAAAGTATTCAGCATGTTCCGAAGCAGAAAGGATGTTGCGCAAGACTGGGCTACAGACAGATTTAGAATTGGGCTCACATAGTGGAGCAGGATAGCGAAAGGGCATTGCCTGGAGATGGTGGCACTTGTCCGTTGGTCGAGGCGGCCATTGGGTCACTGCCATCGTGACTCTTGCGCCTCATGTGCACAAATCCAAAGAATTTATTTAGTGACTTACACAAAAAGTCGCCTCAATGCACATTTGTATGCGGGGAATGATCGATCAAAAATTAACTGAAAATTTAGGAGGGATTGATTTCAATTAACCCCCTGGATACGCCTATGCTTTTGTTTCGTGTTTTGTTCCCAATCGCACGAGTTCAATGCGAGTTTTTTCCAAATCGCACGATTTATAAACCATTTATACAGAGCGCCCAAGAAATCTTGTTGATAGCACCAAATTAAAATAGCAGCTGGCAGAAGAAATTTATTTTCAAAACACTTTTATCTTTGAACATCTTTATTTGGAAATCAATGGCGAATAATGGGCAGCAGTACAATACCTACTTGCATTGCTTAACGACATTTACTACCAAGAAAAAATACCGTTGTTTAACTATATTGAGAAACAACAGAATCCGAACAAATCCTTGTAAATATACAATTCTTCTCAGACGTCCTGTACATGTATTAACAGCCCGGCAAAGCGTAAGGGCTGATCATTTAAAAATACCAATAATCTGCGCAAAGTGTGTTTCCTGATTAAATGAGGATGCAAGAACCATTGCCATAATCACTTATACTAGGAATATTTTCCAAACAGACATCGTCACGAAAGCAGCAAGAAATGGAGCAACACTAGTCTGCAGTATACTATACAACAGCTAAGTAAACCTTGCTTACCTGTGGTATCAGTCGCATGCGGACACAGATACAAAGCATTGATTTCGATTAGGTCTTCCTGGCTAAGACCGACCCGTTGAGCGTTGATGGGATTGTTGTTCGTCTTGTCGACGAGGGACGGCAAGCTGTTCGACGAGAACGAGTAGCCGCCGTAGTGCATAACCGAGCCAAGGTCGTACGGCGACGAAAAGCCGCGCACAGACCTCAGACCTCGTTTCCTGAAATTGTGCACTTTTGCTGCAAAGCAAAGATCGTTTAGCTGTGGCGAAGTGTTCGCGACCGGACAGTGCTGCAACAGTCCGGCCGAAAACGCGCTGTATGTGTAGTCAAGCCTGGTTAAAGACAGTTCCCTCCTTGTTCAGGTCAGTGTTATCGCCAACCAGTACCGATGATTTTTATTTAATACAGAAAGGCGGTAAATGACCGTTTTGTTTTCGCTTCTCCACTACAATATTTGGGCGCGTAAAACAATGCTATGCAAAAAATCACGGTGCAAAGAAGGTCGCCGACTGTAAGTCAGAGACTTTTTTCAAAAGTTTCAATTTTTTTCCAGCAATTTTTTCAAAAAAACTCGTTACGAATGCGGCGGGCATCTATTTCAAGTTACGATATGGGCAGTGGGTTACAGGAATAAAAACCTAATCAATAAGAAGGTTCGGAGAAAGCATGCTTTGCTTAATATGTTTCTGCTCAGCACCGTGGTTCTTAATCTTTTTTCCGTATTCCTCCAAACCCTAGACACGTTCATTTTTTTTCGAACATAAATCTCGAAAACAAGTGCAGAGACGAGCGTTACACAAAAATAAAAAACTCGAATTTATTTCAAAATAAAAAGCTTAAGAAACACATCAACCATACGAAATTTGCAAACACATTTTCATTCACCTTTAGTGAGAACCCTGAGCTTCAAGTAGAGAAATTAATTCGAGGAGATAAACGTGTCAACTAATGCTCGAAATTCTCCGCATTAGCAAATGCTTAGCGTTGCTCTTTCGTTGTCGAACTGACCGTACCGGCACTAAAACCACATTCAACTAAGCACGTAGTTGAAAATGGCCAAAGTGTTTGCTCGGCTATCATCGATAATTTGTTGTGTTTGACACTAACTTGGAGATCACAGAACACCTCTTTGATTTTGGACGCATGGACTGGTTTCATGCTGTGATCATTTTTTAGAGATGTAATCTTTATCAACCATAACTTTTATCTATTAATTTCAAAAGAAATGTCATTTCAGCAAGCTGATACAACACTTTGAGAATTTATCCATCTTTCTCAAAATAATCACTAACCATTTTACTGAAATACTGGAGTCTATAACGTAAAGCTTTAACATAGCACACACCAACAAGTTCAAGCATCGATCTCTCTATAATCTCAGAACCTGTTTTTTTTGCGCTGAGACATTTCGGTCATTTTTCCTCTGAGATATTTCGGTCATTTGTACCATGGTAGTACTGAAACTCACCCTTAGCACTATATTAGTCTATGTTTATGACTGATTTTTTTTCTGTCATTTGACAAAAAATTCGGACTATGACTGAAAAAAATCTTTGCTCAGAAATGTTATCACAGTAATTGTCAGCCATTACAACTCAAACCTACGTGAGGAAGAGCTAGAAATGCAGTCAAGCTTGGTATCTAATCTTTACACTGCATGCAAGAATAAGCAGTAGAAATGCTAGAAATATGAGACCTCGCGGAAGCAGAAAACACAAATTTAGAATTCTTAGTTTTTCTCCCTTGGGCAAAATTTCTCCAGAAATTCAAAATTCCCTGCCTAATGAACAAGTGGCTTCCGGTTGAGACCACACGTTCAGTATGTTCACCACAGAATCTACAACGCCGCACGAACTTTTTTCTGGACAAGTGTTTGCGTATTCTTTCCTTTATGTGACGCTAATAAGACGTTTTTGGTCATGACGAGCAAAATCCAGCAGCTGCATCGCCAGCAAATTCCCTAGAACAGAAGCTTTATTACGTCACATTCCAATGTTGCGTTTGCTCGAAACATCTCATGTGAAGCAAAGTTGAAGACGTTAGATAGACTTGTTTGGTGATCTGAGGTCCATTTCCTAAGTTGCAAATAATCCATTTACCGCAAAAATTATTGGTGCATTCTCCGCCGTGTTTATCGAAGTTATAAATTCAGTCTTTTCATATGCGAATAGACAAAATACATGTTTGGCCGAACTCTTTCTTTGAGTAGTGGCCAGGGACGTAACGAGGGAGGAAAGGGGAGCACAATCCCCCAGGCCAGGGCCGGATTAAGGGAGGGCAACGGGGGCAATTGCCCCGGGCCCCCCGTGATGAAATTTATTTGTTTCAAATAAAATACTCGTTTGAAAAATTTCGTAATTCAGAAGCGATACAAGACTACAACTCTGTATTATATTCCTATATGTTGCGTTAAGTATCAAGGGGACAAGGGCCCCCGACAGCAACTGATTTATCTACAAGTTTGACTGTCTGCCAGTTTTAGTAATCGCTATTGAATAGCCTATAAGTATTTTCGGTATTGTTGAATGCAAATATATTTGATTTCGCTGGTGATTTTTTCCTAATAATCGTTCTTTTGGCGTGGGTATGACTCTATACTCGTGCATCACGCCTATTGCACAAATGTCGCGAAAACATTACTATTTGCGTACCAACAGCTAGTGGTTGCTGACTGCTGTTTAGTATCAGTCAACGTTGCCACTGGGGTCAGCCATGTTAGCATCAGATTGTTGTCTTCTTCAACATCAGATAACATCAAATTTTTACGCTACGGTTTCACATAAGCTAAATGCTTCTGCTAACAAACCTAACAAAGCGCGAGTACCCTCGTTGAAGCCGAAACAGAGCGAAATGTCGCCATTAAATGGAGAAGTCGTTTATAATTTACGTTTATAATTTACGTACCTTCCCCCCTGGCAAGCTCAATGTAAAAGCTGGGCCC
>JGI24158J21664_10003291_pt1 | contig 20193 bp, 14 predicted proteins | sample Ectturendosymbi3_FD_21664 | JGI IMG/M metagenome (IMG submission 21664) | reverse complement strand
TCACAAAAAACCCGCACCCCCCAGGCAAAAATTTTTTTTTCGAGTGCAATCTACTAGACTGGCCGATCCGTTTGAGCCGTTGAACAGCTCTCTAGTGCAATTGGCAGAGGAGCTTGGGCATTGGTAAGGCAACCAAAAACTGCTGTTTTTTTGCGAAAATCGCCAAAACCACCCAGACGCCAAGGTGTTAATATTATTGGACTTGAAATATGGCTTCAAGATTATGTTAAAATTCACAACTCACAAAAACATTTGATCTGTTTTGTTCAGTGTGTAGATTCTTCTGTGATAGCCTCAGGTGACTTGATTATTATACTGACAATGTCTTCTGCTGAAACTTTGAACTTTGGACCAGAATGGTAAGAATTATTTATTAAATTTTTAAGTTTAGTAGTTACCCTTTTGACTGCACAAGGTATCATATACAATAATAGTAATACCACAAAAAGTGTAGTTGATTATCATTGCCAGTAGACATCTTTAGAACAGTCACCAATCTGCTGAAAGTTATTTGCCAAAGAAGACAATTTCTTGCCAAAAAAGATTCCTTGCTGTTATTCAGTAGGAAGCTGCTTACCCTTCATGAGGATATGGACAATGCCAAGATAAACTTGTATCTATTCAGTTTTTTTAAGGAAAATGTTGGGTATCTGGTAGAGACCGATGATAATTTTCACTGATTCTAGCGACCCTAATCGGTTCCCTAAAACGCCTTTAAAAAACCCTGGTCTATTACTTGTACTTGATTCTATGAAAATCAATAGAATTGACTTAAAGTTATATAGCAAGCGTCATGGTTTTTTAATAGTAACTGCATGTCTTCATTTTCTGAGCTTAACAAAAAATAGGAGGTAAACAGAATGTCAGTTACATGGCTTCAATATTTTGCTGATTGTTGGTAAGCACAAAAATAACCATTTTGAGTCTCTGAACTTGTTTATTTTGGTTTTCAGTGGTTGCGTGAATTGTTTTAAAACTTAGCAGGAAGGGGTAAACAAGGCTGTGTATGTCATGTTGGCAATACACTAAACCAACCTCAAGCACAGTGTTAGCAGTAACCCTATGATACCTAACTAAAGCAAGTTGTTTCAAGTTTTATGTGCTTTTTTTGTTTTTTAACTTGCTGGCACTTGCTTATTTCGCAACATGTTGTAGTAAATAAACAAACGTGGCATAAACCACCTGGTAGCAAAAATATTACCTGTAATTTGTTGGGAGTGTTTCTATGCTAAAATAGTGACATTTTTCTAACATTTGTGCTCAGCCCAAATGGTGGAACTGAGTTCTTTAACACCCTAGCTGCTGGGACAGTTTGCATGAGCCATGATACTTGCATCACTTTGCACCACTATAACTCACCAGCCGATTGAGGTAGAGGGCTGTTTAAACCCTCAAACAATTCGACAAGTCTTCTAGTTTGGAATTAAAAAAAAATGGAAAGTTTCGGATTAAATTTTCTTTGTTTTATAGATAACGTCAAAAGTGGGGTAGCTTAAGCATTTTTGCCAAAGTCATCAGGCCCTGGGCCCCAACTGCACGAGCCAATATACTGACTCAAGGTTTTAGTGGAAACTAGGCTGTAATATGAGTCTGTAGAGCCTTTGATTGGCCTTCTAGCATTTCTGGTTCAAAAGTTATGGCCAAAAAGCTGCAATTTTGGTGAAGAACTAAAAACTGTTTTTTTTTACCAAAGTTAAGGATTTTTGGCCATAACCATTGAACCAGAAATATTATATGGCCTATCAAAGGCTCTAGAGACTCAGATTATAACCTAGTTTCCACTAAAAACTTAGTCATAAAATTGGCTCTTGCAGTTGGGGCCCAAGGCTTCAACCTACCCCACTTATGACGCCACCCACAAAAACTACAATCCAAAACTTTCTGATTTTTTAAATGTAAACTAGAAGACTTGTCACATGTTTTGAGTGTTTGAATGGCTCTCTAGCTCAATCACCTGACAAGTTGTGGTTGTGTAAAGTGAGACAAGAAAAGTGGCTCACACAAGATTTCAAGTACAAGCATGTCGTATGCCAGCTCCCAATATGTTAACCTTGGCTGACTGCGCTGCAATGCAACAACCTGCAAGTTTGTGTATCCAACACCTCATTGGTTGGCCAAGAAACACCAAATTCAATTTCTACATTACTTGAAAACTGCCTATGTACAATCATTATTTTTTTTCAATCAACTAAGGCTATGAGGCTGGAACTCAACATTCAGGCTCCAGCTCCAGGTCTCTAAATTTTTTGGTTCTGGGTCCAACATCCAGAAGTCTTTGGGACCTGCTCCATAACAATTTGGTCCATTGAAAACTAAAAAACATTGCATTATTTGTACATCTCACTTGCCCCAAGAATTTTGCCTGTGGAACCTGAACCCAAATTTCAGGCTCTGGCCTTGGCTCCACCATCTAAAAGTTTTTGCCCCCGGCTCCATCTACCTAAAATTGCCTGGGCTCTGGCTCCGACTCCACAGCCCTGCAATTAACTCAGAATGCGTAGTTCATGTTATGTAATCATAAGGAAAATCCACGACCCCATGGTGCACAGACAGCGAAACAGGGAATGTTCACTACAATTACCTTGAAGTTTTTGGCTAGGTGTACTATATTTCCTCTATAAAAGGTATATGCTTTTCTTGATATGATTAATTTGTTTGGCATTGTACAAAGTTTTTTGTGCTAGGCAAACTTGAGTTTCTGATTTTTTATTTTCTCTGAACACATTTCAACAACAAAGCATTTGTTTGAAGTAAATGCTGACTGAAATGTGACATAGTTGTCAATTTGAAATCAGTCATAGCCAATGGTATCTAAATGTGCTGCTAAAAAGTTGGATATGTTGTTGGATTCAAAACGATTGTTAATACCAAGAAGAAATAATGCTTCATGCGTACCGAGTTGTGGTTATGTGTTGTTGTTATGGTGTATACTGGCTAGGCATCATTAACTTAGCAATGATTTTATCAATTGTTATGCTACTGTTGTGGGGTTAAACCAGTTTCAAATTGAAAATTAGCTAAGGTTAAAACAATAGCGGCAGTCAAGAAACACATTTTTAAAGGTCATAATTTGATCGAAAAATGCTCTTGACCAGATGTTACTTGGTGATGAATTGATGATGGTTGCTGGTTGTGTCGATGACTCTACGTTGATTGCTGATGATATTAGCATATCCTTGTGTTGTATTATGTGTTCAAGGAGTATTCAAGGTAGTGCATCATTATCATACAGTACCACCAGATTTGTTTTACTCATACTAGGATTTTTATCATCTGCAGGCTTCGAGCACTCTCTGGTGGATCAAATGTCACTAGCCCTCCTCCATCTCCAGCTACCACACCATGTGCTGTGAAATTTAAACTTGCAGAATTTCGGTAACTGTGCAGTTTTGAAGATTTTTACCCGTTTCAGTTGTGAAGTCTGTAGTGAAATAGTTGATGTGTTTTATGGTGAGACTGGTGAAAATATTTTCTTGGAATCAAAACTAGCTTTTTTTCAATTAGTGTAACATCACCAAAAAAAATTGCTTTACTGTTTGCAAGCTCTTCAGAGAACTTTCATTAGTTGCAGTTAATGTTAACTTGACATTATAAGTATAATGCAAAACATAGGCTTATATATATGTGTAGCAATATGCTTTTGCCTTTCAGTGGATTTCATAAAATTGTTTGAAGGTCAAGTTCCAACATTTTAAGAACCCAATTGATAGATTTAAATCCTTTTGATCTTTGCTTATGTAAATTTAACTGAAAACCAACCTGTTGTACAGTACTTTCCAAATTGCATCTGGCAGCAAGTTGCATGTCACCGATTGGAACAGCTGTCATAATTTATCTTGGTCGCAAGCAATATAGCAATATTTGATAAATAGGTACACTTTTAGGCAATATAGAAAATCGTCAGTTAATTCCCTGAAATCTGTAAGTAATCCAAACTGCAATCATCTGAAAAGCTTTGCAAAACCACTAAGGCTGTGCTCTCCTATTTTGTATTGCTGAGAGCTGCTCATGCTTACAAGCTGAATCACATGGCACACTGCTTTCACAGAAACATGACCACCAACTTCTTTTGTCTTGTAAATGTTTCACCCCTTGGCTCAACACAGCAATTGTGATAACTAATAGTGTTGGGTCTCTGATTGATTTCTTCAGAAATGTATAGGACTTGATTGTTTGTTATTTGGAAATGTGGATTTAACCAATTTAAATTAGAATAATTGTGGCATTAATGTTCATTGATCATTCTATGGGAACAGAGCAGACTGAACAGTAACTTTTCATCCTGCTTTTTTAGAAAAACTTTCTTTTTTCAAGTATTTAATGCTTCATGACAATGAAAGCCATGCTGGTTGGGGTTGACTTGTGATTTTTCACCAATTTTTTTGGTGGAATTGATTCCACCTTTTGACTTCTTTTGTAAGTAGGAAGACCAATTGTTAGTATTAGTAATATGTTTTTATGTCTGTTCATTATTTTGGCAGGTATGGGAGGGAGGAGATGCTAGCATTGTACACTGAAGAATCTGAAGTGCCTTCTACATTGCTCGATGCACCTAGTGTTGTTTCAGAAAAAGCTCTGATGCCTCTAACTCTAATGCCTCTTCCACCAGATGACCAAGTAAAAATGTTGTTGTGTGGTTTCTTGCAGCAAGGTTATAATATGCCATATGAAAACAGTGTTTTTTAATTGTTTACAGCTCTGTGATGTTGTATACATTATGAAGCAGAAGGCACTAGAAATGTGAAATACTTTCAAATGTGAATCCCATTTATTCCTATCCACATTATGGTGCTGATGCAACATTTTTTTTCTTCACATGAGTTAATTTTATCTGCATGTGGTTGTAATGGTGTGAAGTAACAACAGTTGTTAGCAAGCAAAGTGTTTGGTAGCAGCATGATCTTTTAGCATCCACATATGGGGGCTTAAGTTGATTTGAAATTGATCAGTGTGGCATCTTACACACTAAACATTCGAGACATGTTTTTAGAATCAACATGCCATCCCCGTGTGTGGTGAGTATTGACATCACATCTGGGCCTAGTGTCCTGGTTGTGAAAGAAAAAAACGGCTGGGATGTGGACAGCTATAGTTCCAATAAACTGCATAAATTATATTAGAACAGGGGTTGGCAACCTACGGCCCGTGGGCTGGATCCGGCCCACCAAGCAAAATCATCCAGCCCGCAGCCCCTTTGCAAATTGTAGTAACTGCATGGCCCACCTAGTGGTATTGTATTTCATGAATCTGCCCTTCTTGCAACTTCTTGTATTACATATATTTTTGTAATTATGAAGAACTACTTATGAGAAATCGCTCTGTGCTATAAAAGTACTGAATGTCATATTTTGGGCTTTCGTTATGAACTGTGAAAATTAGGAGGTGAACCGAATAAAATTCCATAGATTCCCAAGTTTTTATCGACATAAACAGCAAAGTGAACGGAATTTTTGGTGGAAAATCAGTACGGCCTGCCATACCTTGCAGAGTTCGTTTTTGGCTGGCGACTAGGGAAAGGTTGCCGACACTTGTAATAGAAGCACAGGTGGCAACTCTTAAAAAAATTCAGTAGTTTTGCAAAAAATTCGATCATAGCTCTTATCTTGTTGATTTTGTTCCAGGAAAAATTTTGCAAATTTGTGAGAGGATCAAAAGACTCTTCCGAGAGTAAGGGAGTTTTGTTTGTGGTTAAGACACTCCAGGGCTAATTATGAGCGCACTATCTGCATCATGGTTGATTGGTTGTGTGACGTCACTAGTGATTGTTGAACTTTGGGGCGACAATTGCTCAGTGGTAGAGTGTCCCCTCCTCTCAATCAGAAGGTTGGGCGTTCAAACTATGGCCACTGAGTGAATCGCCGTAGCGTTACTTGGTCAAAGAATGTTCACCCCAATCGCCCCTGCAAGGAGCAATGCCACTCACTGCCGTCACCAAAATCAAATTTAAAAAAGAGCTTTTGGCGGGAATGCAAAAGTACACCAACCATTGCTGTGATTTTGTTTCATATCTTTGGCAGTGCCACTAGGCTCAAAAGATTTTGTAATTTGCGTTTAACAAGACGATCTTGTCATTTAATGACCTGTTCATTTCTGTTTCTAAGACTTTGTTATCGTTGGAATCTGGGTGCCAACCCCTTGTCCGAGTTAAATGTATTTGGACGTTTTACCGCGCACAAGGCCATTAAGACCATTCCTTACTGTACACAGGCAGTTCATTATTCTGCCACAGAGATATTTGCATCGGAATAAGCTTGTCTTGCCGACAAGGCCAGACACTTAGCAGTTAGCATACTTTGGAAGTGACTCACATACTTTAGAAGTGACTCACAGGTATTGTTTGAAAGCACCTGTTCGTCCGATTGTTTTTGAGCTGGTTTAATCAATTCACGGCAGCAGTATAAGCCTGGAATCAAGTATAATTATTATTGTAAATTGTGACATGTCTACTTTTGTAATGGAAACCAAAGCCCACAGTTTAAATTGTTAAATTTTTAAACGTTGTTGTGAAGTGTGAACAAGCAGTAAACACATTTGCGTATTTTACGTTTATCCTTCTCATCCAAGAAATTATTTTCCTGGCTGGTCGAAATCATTAAAAGGTCATAACTCGTAATAAACACAGATAGTGTTGCTAAGCACAGATCAAATGTAATTGCAAGCACAGATAGTGGGTTGTTCTAAGCACATATAATGTGTTGCTAATGTTGCTGAGCACAGTGTTATTATGCACAGATTATGTGTTGTTGCAAGCACAGATGATGTGTAGTTAAGCGCAGGTAATCTTCTGTTGATCATCTATACCCTGGGGGGAACGTGAAAGCTTCACAATGGGACGTGAAAGGTTCGCAAATGGTGCGCGATTGTAGCAGCGGCATATATTGTTTGAAAGTATTAAGGGCATTGTTCTTATCATTCGTATCATTTCACTATAAACGTCATAATCAAAACAAAAGGAACACGGCACAAACTGGAGTAGGAAGCCGATTTGCGATGTGTATTGTCTTCAACAAAGCGTCGAATTTAACTACAAGTCTCCAAAAAACAGTTCCATTCTTCCCATTAAGCAAAATAATGGCAGAAAAACTGTTAGGTTATTTTGTTTGGTTTTGAGCTTATGTGAGGCGCGAGTATCAATGACTAATACCAAAGACTGAAAAAAGTTTAAGAACCTCTGGTTTATACATGTTTTTGTTTCTGCTTCAGAAAAACTTCTCGGCAGGAATAAATAGTGAAGTGCACTACAAGCCACGGATTCCTGCGGCAAGAGGACGCTCCACAGTACCAAGAGGTAGAGGCAGAGGTCGCGGTGAAGGGTATTCCCGGAGTCTCAGTCAAAATGATGACGCCATCAGTTCTTTCTCAAGACTGGGACCAAAAGATTATAGTAGAAGAGAAAGCTGGGACGAAAAAGCGATTACTAGAAACGGTATAAATTTCTTGCCAATAAACCTTTCTTCTTTAGTTTTAATCTGCAAAACTTCGTGGAATATTTTGAATTCTGGTTTCGAATCTATAATTCATAAACGGAAGTGCAAGTAAAGACAGAACCGCTGGGCAAGATTTCCAGAAAAGTTTGTTTTTATGTGACTGTCTGAACTAGCCTTTGCTTGTCTTAGTATTGTTTTCAGACGTTTAATATAACTATGGCGTTTATACCTTATTTGCTTACCCTCAGGCCTACCGGTAGTTTGACCTCAACTCAAGTCTGAGGTGTTGTGGCCTTAAATTTTGTTGCAACCTTTTTGAAATACCAGGCGCTATAAAATGGAAAATATTTCTGCCACTTGCGGCAGTGCTGCGCCAGAAAATGTTGTAAAAACGCAAGTTTCGAGGACGTGCGGGGTATTTTGGTTTGTTTGTTTTGGTCAAGGATTAGTGTCTTTAAAATGTCAGTGGATTTTCATATTAACCACCTAGTTGTGACAAAATTAAACTTAAGTTTTCACTGAATAATCTATAAATCTTGTCATCATTTGCTTATTTGATGACACGAATGAAGCACTTCAACATTTGTGTTCCGATTGGTTCGGAGCAGTAGTCACGCATCAATGACTATTTCAGTTGTATGACAGACTACTGATCACATACACAAATCAAAGTTTGCTGCTTGCTCGCCTGTGGAAAAGTTTTTGGCAGCAGCGCCACACGATGCTCACGCGCAGGAACTCTGCATTTGTTTGTGAACGTTTCCGTGTCGTGATGTTTCACCGCATCTTTCGCAGTGATATTCATGTAAAACGTTTATCATTTAGTGATTTGGTCGAGTTAAGAGTAGTCACTGTTCAACTCTCTAATGTTTAATGAGATCCGATAATTTCAATTTCTGGCTTAACTTATTCAATCTAGTGTTGCATACTATTTGTGTATAAAAATATAATGTCAAAGATGACTTATCCATGAGGAAGGTCTTGTCTATGTGGAAAGTAAATATGAAATGTGCCATAAAACTTTACGAAGGCCGAAATAAAAATTGTATAATGTATAACTCAGGAGGAGTCGAAACCTGTCAGTGTTCATGTTTCTTATGACACCAGCCCTGTTTTTTTTCGCTAATATATTTCGATCATTTGTCCCATAATTGCACCAAAACTCGCCGTAACAGAATTCACTAGTCCATATTTACGGACATTATGACCGAATTGACTTGATTTTTTTCAGTCATTTCCAAAGAAATTCAGTCTGGCCGAAAAAAACTAGCTTCGGCTGCTTGGCACGTCAGTGGACCATTTGCGTTCCACTGGCGTCAATGGACTGATCCAGAAGGGCAGGCCAGGGCGCTCAAACCCACCGTTCTCCAGATATCCCGGAGACAATACACTCGAAATAAAACACTATCTTGTTGCGAGAGTTGCCATCTTATATTGTGACGAACGGCGACGTCATACAGCCATTGTCGTTTAACTGACGCGCATTTGTTTCGTCACCGACCACGCAGGGCGCACCGGCGAGGAACCGTTCGGCCGGAAGCCCTTCCGTCGTTCTGACGCTTCCGGCGACTGGAGGAGTGACGCGATCCGGGGGAGCGGCGACGGGGTCGAGGTGGACAACCCGGATCCATCGACCGACTGGCGGCCTCCTGGCCCTGTCAGGAAGAGCAGCTGGAAAGGTACTGTCCCTGTACCCCCCTGGTGTCGTGTTGGGCGCGAGGGAGGGGCGCAAAGTGTTCTTGAAGCACGTCATATTAACAACTTACAACAATTCTTATTGGACAGTTTATCTGCCTCGCAAAGAAGTTGGTGATTTCGCAGATGGTCGTTTCCTTAAAAAATTGCACAGTATGTCTCCTTGAAAGCGACAACGCAACAACCAATCGCTATGGAATCGTATTGGATGTTTTGGGCAAACAAGTGGTTGAATTGTCAGCATAGATCCGTTGCTGACGATGAAACCAACGTTTCATATACCTTTTGTGCGCAATTCCAACTCGTGCAAGGTTTTAGTAGACAGGCAATGTTGGCTCTGCATGACTTAAGGAGCAGGCAGCTCGATTCCAGAATTTCATCCGATAGTTTGTACTTCACTGCAGGCCCCCAGCCACGGGGAGGCATGCGATGGCAGTGACCCCCAAGTTTGTTTTTTTCCCTGAAAAATTTGTTTCATACATACTAAAAAAGAAAGTTTTTCCCACTTAAAATGTATTTTGCCCCCTTCAAACCTTAAAACCTGGCTGGGGGCCTGATTCAGTGAAAAATAACTTTTATATGCAAAGAATTCGAACCTACGTTACTGAAAGCTTGTGACTGAATTAAAGTGACTTGTACGCGTCGTACCACATGCCTTACGGTGTTTGGCGCTCTCAGATGTGCTGCTTGTTAAGTTATTATCGCCATGTTTCTGAACGCACTACCAGCGAAGCGTTTAACCCACACGTTAAAATTGTTTTTCATTTGTTCAACTGCTTGTCGCTGCAGGGAGGTCAAACGTCAACAACTGGCGAGCCCCCTCAAATGGAACCGGAATGGGGGGGAAGAACCGTTCCTTTGAGAACAAGTTTGAGGTGGGCATCAAGATTTCTGTCAATAACTCGTCAACTGCTGCGAGCGGTGGACCACTCATTGTTGAGCTGCGAAACCAGTTTTAGTTTCGTGGTTTGCGTCATAAGTTGATGACCCTCGTTTGGCAGCGCTGCTATCATGTTCGGTTTATTTAGAGGCGCTACTGTCATGTTCTGCTATCATGTTCGGTTTAGTTAGAGGCGCTGCTATCATTTAGTTAGAGGCGCTGCTATCTCGGTTTAGTTCCGTTATACTTTACTCAGTGGCGTGGCGTGGGCGATTTGACTACGCGTGCAATTTTTGGTTTGCGTCCCGATGACGTCATCGTGCTCAGTTAACAGCGGCACGATCTGTTTGCAAAAGCTTCCAAGTAGTTGTGATTCAAACACGATGCTTTATCTCTCAGAAGTTCAGGTCTTGGGCACTTGCCGCTCTGGCTTTGCGATCGCAACACATGCACCAGTTTTTTTTGACATGGCAATGCCATGAAGTTCACTTTGACTTAAAAAAGATCCTTATCATGTCATTCACTGTGACAGTCACATGTTCAAGCAGAAGATTAATAACCACATTTTTTTAACTCCAGTTCTGGAGGTTTGGTGAATCACTCACCAGGTCTTACGTATATTGTGACTAAATCTATGTGCACTATGGCACTAACACCACCACGCTGAAACAGCCAACATCTAAGTAACCACATTTCTAGAACAGAAAGTTGCCAACAAGTAATAACCACAGTGCTTGTCAAGGCTAGCTACACGGAATAAATGGAAATGAATATTTTCTATATAAAAACTCTTACGAGAACTAACCTAAATTGTAAAAAAGCTTTGACAACCAAGATTTGCGAGAAGTTTTTGTTTTTTATTTTTCTTTGTGTTTATGATTTAAAGCTTCATTTAAAGCTTTGAAGTGATTAAGTTTTATTCACTGAACGCAAGGCATTCACTGACGCTACACCCAACCCTGACTGTACTCGGTCTCTGCACTCCTCCTTTCGGAGCGTCACGGGTGATATGCGGCGCCCATCTTCGCTTGCGCCGCAGATCACACGGTTGCTTTCGCAATTGGTGGCGAGTTTATGACAAAACATATGAAAAGCGGCTACTTTGGGGAATCGATGGCAACATTGCGCGTGAACCGTGCCCTTGCAACCTCCCATCAACGCCGAACATGAGGCAGGGCAGGCCGCAAGTATCGTTTTTGAAGTCTGGGTATGACCCGACCGGGAATCGAACTCAACCTACGAGCTTTGGTAGCGCATCTTCAGCCAAATGTACCATGTAGCTGCTATCATATGTTTGTTTAAGTTTTATAATGCAGTTGTTTTAGACCAATTTTCTTAAAGAGCAGAACAAAAATCTGCTTCAACTCTGTGTGACTTACCCGCCTTTCCTACGAATAAGTCCTGCTGTGTTAAACCCAAGCTTGGTGGTGTAAAGTAAACCCAAGCTTGGTGGTGTAAAGTCTGCAAAACTATGTCCTTATTAATCCAGGAAGAACCTGCCCGGATACCGGAATGGGCGGAGGGAACGGACGAATCCGAGGTCGGAGTTTTCGATTCATCAGGAGCTTTTAAATCGGTACTATGTTTTTTATATGTGTAACTGCTTCTTTTTGGGAGTTTGTTCATATATATTTTTGTGAGTTCTGCAAAGATAGCACGCCTGTTTTTATTCATCCTGTTGTTACTTTAACAGTTACAACAATCATGACTTTTTTGGGTATTTTAAGGTAGAAGAGAGTGTATATTTTGTAACATCCAGGGTTTGTGTGTGGTCGAAAATGTAAATTTCATCACTGCTTTTGTTATTAGTGAAGTCAAGTTAGCATTGCTTCATATGTTCTATGAACACAGCAGTTCAGATGTGGTGGTCATAAACTTAGTGTTGAGCTTCGAGGAACCTTCTTGTGATGCTGTGCTTTCAGAACTCTGCGATGATTCTGACCGCACGCACGCACGCATGGACAGTCGCGTGACAATGCACCACAAGGGCGTAGCAGCTAAGTCTGCTGGCGAAGTGTTTCACTAGGAAATCTGTTTCGTGCGAAAGCTTGTAGATGAAATGATGGACAGTCCGTGGGCTTTCTCAATCTTGCTTTAGTCTTTACATCATTTCGCCGATATGCTTTTGCTTAGATTTCCTAGTGAAACACTTGGCGAATCAGAGTTTGGAGCTGTTTTGACCTTGTGCTACACTGTCCCTTAAAAGTGATGATCATACTATTGAAAAAAATGCAGTCTTTTGTCATAATATTGAAAACAATACGGCATTGTTTTGTCATAGTATTGGAATCAATGCGTTATTGCTTCGTCATACAGAAGGAAACCAATGCACCCCGTGCACAGGACAAGGAGACATCGGCGGAGCCTGTGAAGGAGTCTGTGTTTGAATCAAAGTCAGCGTCACAGGAGGAGGATGAGGTCACTGCGAAGGAATCGGCTGCTGAGGCCGTCCAATCAGAAGGTTAGATACGCGTCAGTGCGTTCCATTGTCCCGTTCACGGCACAGTGATCAGGCCGTGCAATTGTCAACGAAGTTGTTAACGCTTTTGTCGATTGTTCGCTGCAATTGTTCCTACTGGCAACGTCACAATTCGCGGGCGTGTCGTCATAATTGATCCGTCGCATGTCAGTGCCGTTCACACTCGTCTGTGACGTCGCGTGGGGATTCACCGGCACTGCAACCACAATCAGTCCATGTTGTGGCGAGTGTCTGTGGCCGTTGTTCTGCGGCGACCAGGGTCTTCAACAAGTCCTGGCTGTTCCAGGACTTGACATAAGTAGCGTTGACGAAATGTACATTTTTCATTTTGAACGCTCGATGCTTCATGTGGATATTGCTCTCAATGGTTTCATTTGCATTATTTGGTCAACTTACCGCAGAAATATGTTCCAGTACCCGCACTTCGAAATGCGTCAGCATTTTTTCAGCTGACTCATCATCGTTCGCGCCAGTATGTTGGTAATGTGGAAAGCTGCTGTTACTGGTGGACCGCCTCCCGTGCGCAGTCGATGGCCATTCATTTAGTTTCAGTTGTTACTTTTATTTACTTTTTCAAACGGACCGAAAACAGAGTCAGTCCACGGCGAACATAGCAACGTTCGCAGCGAACCTAGCAACGACACGAATGCGTCAGAAGATGCCGCAAGTTTTATTTTCGATAATATGCCTTGTGGGAGGGAATCATTGGTCAACTTTATTTGCCAGAGCAAGCCTCGTCGAAGAGGGAGGAGGAAGCAGGTAACGACGACCTTCGCCACATCGAACAGGTGCGGAACAGTGCATGGTTGGGGGGGGTCGTGGCGTGTATTGGTTGGATGTTCTGATCTCTTGAAACACTTGCGTGTGCTTCGTGGTCATGGGGCTGACGCTTCCGACCGAGCGGCCCTGAGATCTTCGGCAACGCTGTTCAGGGATGGTTTGCAAATGCAAGTAGAATCGTTAGCCGGGCCGCCATGTTCCTGACCGAGTTCATCGGTTTTGTATTTTGTTTGCATTAAAAGTTGAAACATGAGGTTTGTTTTCATTTTTGATCAAAGACTTAGTCCGACATTCGACAAAAGCAGTTTACAAACTTCTGTACCTCATGTAGCGGGAAAGTATGATAGGCGAGGGATTCGTACTTGTTGTCCGATAAACTGCGCTGCTTGAGAGTCGAACCCACGAGGTTTGGATGCTCTAATGAAGCAATCGATGTTGGAAGATTTATATAGTTTACGATGGAAGATAACTTGTTCAGTTGCACCTTTGATGTAAATCTGTTCAGTTAAACAGCCAAGTAAGTCTCTTGTCTAACCACGGCCTGAGTACAAAGATAGCTGTGGTTGCTTGTACAGGCTGCTCTGCAGTTGGTTGATTCGCTTTCCGAGGGTGAGGATTGGAATGATAGCGGTGGAAACAGGGGTGCTACTGAAGAAGTGGGCCGACAGGAAGTTAACAAGCTGCCTGCCGATGATCTTGCTGATGGTTGGTTCTACAAAGACCCGCAGGGTGAAATACAAGGTAACTTAATGGATTTCAATTATTTTTTGCTTGTATTTGAAGTTAATGTCAACAAACATCAAAAGCTACCATCGTGTCCTGTCACACCTTCATTCAACAGATAGGGTTGGTGCTTTGCAATGTGTTAGGCGTCTTACGTTGGGGGTGTTGCGATGTATTTGGGTCTTGTTGTGGGGTTAGGGCACTGTGCTTTGATGTTGGGGTCTTGCATTCATTTGTTGGCATGAAGGTAACGAGCTGTGGCAGGAACGTTTCAAATCTTGCCCCGTTTCTAAAATTGCAAAGAAAGATCCGCCATTACCTGCCCAGCGTTATACTCCATGTTTTCAGTGTTTTGTGCGAACATTTCAAAGTTACAAAAAAACTTTTGATTAAAAAGAAAGTAACATTTTATTTCATTCTGTCCCAGGTCCATTCACATCGCAGGAGATGAGGGAGTGGTTCATGGCAGGGTACTTCACCCGTGACCTCATGATCAGAGGGGCACGCGACCACCGCTTCTTACCCCTCGGCGAAGTGATGAAGACGACACAGGGGGACCTGTTTGGCCTTGGTTCTTACCTGAAGGTAGCTCTGCCGTTCACTGTTTATGACTTGTCTCACCGGATAGTGACGCAATATCCGGTCAGCAAAGTTCGCGCACATTTGGTGCGATGCGTCTGGAGATTGTTGTGTTTAAAATATTTTCAAATATTAACCTGAAAAGCAGCGGATCCCAGTTTTTTCTGAACGTCACCGAAATTTGAGTTTGGTGAACACCTCGCAACCCAAGCCTCAAACAGTACGTGTCAACAAGAAAATGATTGGATGATTTGTGGCCCAGTAAGTTGCTAAGTTCCTTTTTAATGTCAGCAATGTACTGTTATCTCAAATACCTGCGCTACAGACAGACAAGCAGTGGAAACGTTGAAAATCTACAAATCCGGTTTGGATCGCTCCGGCACGACCCCTTTTTTGACCCTTGTTTAGGCCTCGGCCCATGCACTGACGACCGCTACTGAAAAGGATGATTTTATTCAACAGCCAAGGATAGCACCGACGTCATACGTTAAAAACATTCATTCGAACGAAGTCGGCTTCCTTTCAATGGATATGCAACAACAACAACAACAACAGCGAGGGTGGATGATGGGGTCTCAGCACACATTGTTGTAAGTTTGAATGTTATGCAAATCCGTCACTTGCCAAGAAATGCGATGAACTGTCGACCGAATGTGGTTTTGTTCAATAATTTCATGTTTTGTTTTGTCTCAAAGCGTATTTTCGCTATAAACAGTAACTGCCACAACGCCCATTATGACGCGCTGCTCCCGCAAATTCACCCCGATCCAATTCAACTGCCTGTGACGTCATCGGTACAACCGGACCCCCCAGCGTCGCTAACAAGTCCCCCCCAACCAGCGCAGATTCCACAGCCTGTGAACGAAGCTCCCATATCGAGGTAAAGAAGCAATTTGCTTGTCTGAGATAACTGCATCTGTCTTGTCGGTTTGTTTATGAGGCATCCCTGAGTATGAGCTGTTTACTTTGGATCGGTCGCCAAGCAACGCGAGACAATGGGCAATGTTCTGCTGCAGAACGACAATGCGATGCCGCTTCAAACGTTTCCCGGGTTACGGGTTAAAGGCCAAACAGATTTTTTTATGTGTCAAAATAAAGCTCATGGCCGGAAACGTGGGAGTGAGTGCTTCTTCTCTTCGGATTGAATCTCACACTTTCTGTGACACTCGTTTACTGCTAGATATGTGAAAAAAAGATTTTGAAAATGATCACGCAATAATTTTCACGTACGACAACAAGATAAAAAAAACAATCTCCACTCCCCGCGTGAGCATTATTTGTTTACCATGGACCCTCGAGCTGCCTTTGTTGTCGATTGTTGGCTCTCATCGTTCGGGAGGTGGTGAATAAATGCTCAGCGCAAAACTGTGCAAGGCTCGTTATGAATTAAATTGTCGATAGTGCAATGCTCTTATTCCGTGGCTTCATTCGCAGGGTCTTTCCGCTGATGTTGCCTTTGTGTCCAGCATCCCATCAAAACCCTAGGAGTACTCAAAATACTGCTTGTATTTGTGATCTCATAAAATACGTTCTCGCACTTTCCCTTGACGTCATTGGCCCGCTTGTGTTTTTGTTTCATTGACGTTTGTTGATCGCCGTTTACGTAACAATGGCTACCCTTTCTCGCAGCCACGTAGGCCATCCGACGACAGTGTCAGCGTCTGCCTGGGCCGTCCCATTACAGTCCCACCACCCCCACCACCAAGCGACACGGCTTCCGGTCCAACACAGCCTTTCGACTCCACTCCCACTCCAACCGCAAGTACCCCCTGACAACACCGCACCCTCATCGCAAGTACCCCCTGCCAACACTGCACCTTCACCGCAAATACCCCCTGTCCATGCCCTGCCCTCACCGCAAGAACCCCCTGTCCACGCTACACCCTCACCACAAATACCTCCTATCCACGCCCTGCCCTCACCACAAGAACCCCCTGCACCCTTACTGCAAGATTCCCCTGTCCACGCCATACCCTCACTACAAGTACCCCCTGTCCACGCCATACCCTCACCACAAGTACCCCCTGTCCACGCCCTGCCCTCCACAGAAGCAGTGACCGAGCCCTTTGATGATACGTCAACAAAAGCGATCGGGCCAAGAACTGTGGTGAGAATGAACGTGGGAGGACTGATTGTAATAAATAAACAAATAAGTATCTCACATATGCACTTCTGCATTATTCACTTGCTTCCGTGTCTACCCCTGTGTGTTTCGATGCTTTATGTGCATGAATACGTGTGATAATTGAGGGGTTCTTCAAGTTTTTGCTCAAAATTTTAATCAAATATGAAGAAAATGTCAAGAATCCGAAGTTTCATTCCCAAAAATTACCTCATATAATTTATCAAGAAGTATTTTTCAAAAACCTTACCTTGTACCTGCCGTAAATATTTATCCCTGTCTTGTCCGTATCATTAGACAGCCGCAGGTCTGAGCTTTGTGACAGTGCAAAATAATTTTATCTGTTTAACTTTGCTCATAATGGTGATTATTGTTCTTTTATTGCGTCACCAACCATTGCGTAGCCATCACAATCGAAAGTTGCTTGTAGCTGATAAACAAGTCGTCATCATTTCAATGACCCTCAACGTTGAAGTGACGCAGTTCCTATCATCCTATCGGCGATTGCGTCATGCAGTTATTATGACCGAATAACACGCAGTGGGTACCTGTGGCACCCACTGCAACCCCCGTCATGCGCGGGGCGATGATGACCCTGCGCCCAAATATGGTATTGTGCCAGACTATCACGTGACGCAAAACCATGCTGACGTTTTCAACCAACCTGGACGTCACCAACACATCACCACCCGGGGCGCTCATATTATATAACGTCCATGAATGACCGCAGTGTTTGTACCACCCAGGTTGTCACAAAGTCCTGTGGCCGAGTATCTTACGTAGTTTCGTCACAGACGTCGTCATGCACCACCAGCGAAGGCGTTGCCAAGCAACGAACCTCGTTCAGCAGAGTTTGTCATTGTTGTACCCAGCACTTGGTTGATCTGAAGTCACGTGCCTGTTTGAATACCAACGGTTTGTCACTTGTCTTAGTTATGACGTCATTGCACTCCGTTGTGACGTATTAGGGACGTGACTCTGGTAGATTAAAATGTTTCGTATGGACTCAAAATATGATGAACAACTTGCTTGTGACGTCACTCCGCGGTGTTTTAGGGCGGAAATAAACAAATAAACAAAGCGTCTGTTGCAGAACAAGGAAAAAAGAGCTCAAGAGCAGAAAGAGAAAAGAACGGAGGAGCTAAAGGAGCAGAAAGTGGGAAAGTTGGCGTTGGAACCAGAATCACAAAAACAGGTTCGTTTTCCTAATGTCTTAAAACGGTTTTGCTTCATCATCATCACTTAATGACAACCACCACCTACGAGAGGCGGTCATGCCCACAGCGCAGCACGAACACTTCAGTTTAAGATATTAGCAGTTGGATACAGCAGGGCTGTTTGCTTTATCGACTAATAATTGCAAAAAAAGAAAGCAAACCATACTTCCGGTTCTTATGCAAGTCATGCATCTGTGCTCGTTCATGCGTGGAAGCCCATACTTCCTGTTTTGACCAATGCTCACCTCATCCGTGTCTTTGAAACAAAAGTTTTGCTTGAACTGTTGCCACTGTTGACGTGTCTCTCACTCTGTAACACACAAGCACGAGCTGTGAGTCTGAGCAGTCTGTTACAAGGCACTGGTTCCAGTCCGTACGTACTTTTCCATATAGTTGGGCCACTGGCCGCAACACCAGGTTCATGAAATTGCTAAGGTACGACGCAGGCGAATGATACGTCATACTGACGTAATGACTCTTATGTGCAGTGTTTCCCTTTCGTTTTTCATCTTGAGCCGAAACGGGATTTAATGATACGCCACAACCCCTTGAAGAAGCATTTCCTTACCCCCCAGTCGCTTTACTTTGATCTGTGTAACTAGCAATGGCTGTTTGTTTCCTAAGTAACTACTTCATTTTCTTTCATTTTGTGATGAAACGATATCGTGATGCGGTGTGACTGTTGAACGAAAATCCGCTGTGTTTTTCTCCCTTTTCAACCCCTCCCCTTTGTACGTTCCTGTCTTCCGCTGAGCGAAAACTTACCCCCCACCCAGCAGACCTTTACTTACATCACGTGACACATTCGACAGGATCAACTGACGTCATCAGCTGTTGAGAAGAAGTCGAAGAAGAATGGTCCGAAGTCGCTTGAGGTTGAGGCCGCGAAGCAACCTGACGGGTGAGGTGCATTTTATTCAACACACCTATCTCGGGTGGGTCAATGCTGCTCATCCCGGTCTCATGGAATGAAAACTGGCCAGTTTGGGCCGCGGAAACGCCCACTGGCCTGGGCTTACTTTCAGCACACACACAACCACTTATACACGACAAGGGATGGATGGGAAAGGTAGTGTGCCTCCAAACATTTCAAACCTGTAGTGGTTGGCGACCGCGGAGGACGTGCATGTGGGCCACAAGTAGCCTGTCTGATGGCCTTGACTTTGAGGCCCCTGGTCAGGGACATGTGAGTGTCGGTGAAGGTTGGGGAGTCCGCTTCGGCTACAACCCTTTGTTGGTGACCCCCTCCCACATTTAAATTTTTTCCTGTTTTTATAGGAGGGAACGTTGGGAGGTTGGAGACACTCCCTTTGGTTAACTCCTCTTTATTTACACTTTATTTTTTTTAATAAAAACAAACGTTGGGAGGTTTGTTTGGTCACTGGCGCGAGAGCTCGGTCAGTGCTCACTCACTCCAAGCACAGCTTCATCTGTTGTTGTTTTGCGCAGATACCAAGTAACTTCCAAGCACAAGCCGAGCAAGAGGCAAGCGAAAGCGTCGGCGAAGGAGCAGAAGAAAGAGCGGGAGAGGGAAAGAGCAGAGAAGAAACAAACGAGAGAAAAGTCGGAGAAGAAACAAAACCAGTCCAGGAAGCTGGAGGAGGAAGCAAAGAAGCAGCGCGAAGAGGAACAGGTGAGACGGTTCACAACGATCCATGCTTGTTTTTATTTGTTTGTCGTCGGAATTGATAAGTGGTTAAATTTTGGGTAATTCTGCTTGTTTCGCCACAATATGGGGGGGTCATGGGCTGGCATGGAAACCACCACAAACATGTAGGAGTGCTTCTGATTACTTGACACAAGTTACGAGGGGGGATGGCTGAACTGGAATGCCAGAACTCATAACTGTCCCTTGTCTGGCTTCTTCGTGGTTCCCAATCATCGGACTGGAATGGGTTTGGTGGCGTGGACCCATAACTGGACCTTCCAACACAGTGGCAATCGGTTGATGGACCCTCGTCACTGATGCCAGGGTTGCGGAGTCGGAGGTAAAATTTCTGACTCCTAATTTCCCGAATTTCCGACTCCTCAACAGAACGTGAATGAAGTTCGGCTGTCAACGATTTCGTAGGAACTAGCAATCAATGGAAATCGTGGTACACAGCAAGAAGTTTGTTTCAATGAAGGTTTCAAAAGAAATCGTACCATTTGTCGTGCACTCGCCTGCGAATTCTACTAAACACTATCTGTAGAAAGCCAGGCTTTAATTCACTAAGGACACCGCTCAATCATGGAACTGAACAAGCGAGCAATGAAACTCTGAAACAAACACAACAGCGTAACTGATCAAA
>JGI24158J21664_10003290_pt1 | contig 20200 bp, 10 predicted proteins | sample Ectturendosymbi3_FD_21664 | JGI IMG/M metagenome (IMG submission 21664) | reverse complement strand
TTAATTAGTTAAATCAGAAGAAAAAAGTTGACAATCAAGCTTTTTCATACCATTGCCTTAACTTTTCAAAGCCCATCTATGCATCTAAATTAGTAGTGTTCTGTGCCATGGACTTGTTTTCGTAAACAAGCAGATGTGTTGTAATCACATAAAGGAACCAGTATACTTGGTGCATTTTGGTAAACGATGGTAGAATTGTGTCATGTCCATGAACATTAGGCTCCCAGCAGCAGACAAGCCAATGCAAGATTTTACCAGTTTCAGTTGGTGTGACAATATTTTTTAAATGCAGCATCTGTGTGATTTGCTTTAACACTTGGTTTTCTAAAAAAGGATACTGAGGTGGTCTAGAAGTTTCCAACAATTCACTGGAAATATAAAGAAAAGAATAAAGAAAATTCAATACATTTATTTTGTACTATTTTGGTGAGTCATGCGTGGTCTGCAGACACTCATCTCAGCTTTTTCTGTATGGGAGGCATGTGGTAATGTTTGTAGTGAAAGCAACACTGGTAGTATATAAGTCAATTGCAACACCACAAATGAAACTATCCCCTGTAGCCATCCATTAGAGTTGAGCTCAATGCTAGACATGTTGTGATCGTCACTCAATTCTGTAAATATAATACAATCAAGCTAGTGACAATAGCAAATTTAAATCAGCTCTGTGAATCTATTTATTCTCTACATGTGCAGCATCAGCACACTTTAGACTTGTTTAGATTTGATAGTGTTTGTACCTGCTTTAATAAAGTGGTCTAAACTAAAATAGCAATATAATCAGTGTTTGTTTAAATAAAAATTTTCAAGCTTCAGGGTTAACACATGTTTAGCAATAAGCAAATGCATGGTTTTGGTTGCCATCATTATGAGCACATTGAAAAAACATACAATTTAGAATTGGGTTCCTCAATGTTCTCACAATATAAAATCCTGTACAGTTTGGTTGATGTTTTTCTGACCCTTACTTATTAAAATTATATCAAGTCATGTGAAATCTTTAAATAATCCGCTTCTGGCACTTTTGGTACAGCTGTATGTGCATTCTAAGTTGCTGATTTGTGGACCCTTATAATTTTGTCTTGGATTCTGTGAGGAATTGCATACCTGCTCCAGGAAGCTTTATATCCTGTATTTTGGACTGTATATTGCATTTGTGCAATGTCATTAGTTTTTTTCTTATTGTATTATATCACAATTGAAAGAAGTGTTTGTGATTTTCTTGCACACTTCTGCATTCTTTTCTAAATTTTGTGTGTTTAGGCAGTGGTCCTACTGCTTCTGCTTCAACAAACCCCATGTATTGATCTTGCTTTATGCCATGTACTATAATAGGTAGAAAGGGGTGAAAAATGTAGCTTGATGCTAACCATTTGAGTTCATCCACTAAGTAAGGATAAGAACTTGGATGTATAACTGTGAATAATTTTTTTTTTCATAAACGTGGTGCAAAATGTGTTTTCATCTGCAGAAATTACAATTTTAATCCTGTTTACTTATTACCACCTAAAAAGTAAGCCCTAGTGGTGCTTAGCCTTTGTTATTTGCTCATTTGTAAAATGAGTTTTGGTCCTCATAAGATAGTTCCAAGATTGATGATCAAGTTGGGGTGAAATCAATGATGCCGTTTCATACAAAGCAATTTTCATCCCTAGTTGATCAAGTGATGACAATAGAAATCTTTTTCTTTGACTGATTAGATACACGAAATCCCAAATTTGAAAGCTTTGATTTGCTTATCCCTTTTTTGTTCAAAATCTATTATTTTTTTTGTGCTGACATCAAGAACTTCAAGACTTCAAAAGTCGATCATAGGTTATTGTTGATGTAGATAAAAGCATGGACACTAATGGTGTTGTCAGAATTGTGAGATTTTTTGCTTGTACTGTAAATTTCTTTAGGTTTTTAGTATTGTATTGATTTCGAGTTTTATTGTAAATGCCTTGCTGTCTATTCAAGATGGTAAATTTTTCTAAACTGTACGATTTCTAGAACATGGCAAATGTTTCGTATCTGTACGTTATTATTGCACGCACAAATTGTAAGAATTTTAAAGATTTGGGGGTCAATTTTTCAAACCTTTGGGGACTATTGTAGGTTAGTTTACCCATGCACTTTTGTTGTTTTTTTATTATTACAAACATACAAATCTGAAGTGCTCGACAATTGCTTGCAGTGTAAAAACGGCTGTTTCAGAAGAAATCTTAGTTTTGAATCAGAATGTTGAAGGCTCTTGCTAATAGACCCAGAAGCACTTTGCACGATAACAATCAATGCGGATAAAAACTGATGGTTCCAGACGCGTGGTGCACAATCCCAATCCACAAAAACCTTCTGGTTTTCATCCTGCTTATCCAGGCTCAGTCTCCCTGAGTGAAAATGACGGTGTCGCAGCTTTAAAAATGATTGGTTTAAGAAAAGGTGTAGAAATTTTATGAAAATTCCTGGCTGGGTGTAAACGTCTGTAGGTGCAAAATCGTAGGTTGTAAATTACTTCAGCTCTACGTAGGTGCGAGGTTCAGCTGTGTTTTTGTTTTCTATAGGTGAGCACTAGTTTTCAACGTGTGAAGTTTGCCAGCTACAAATATGCTGCATCATTCGCGAATTGGAAGACGACATGTTAGGATTTTACCTGGTTACAGATAAAACGCATATTTTTGACCAGAGCATTTTACTTGTAGTACATTATCATCGACGCTAAAGACAAGGATGGCCCTGAAAAGGCGTACGAGTATTTGACAAAGAAATGGAATTTGGATCCTCCGAATGTAATTGTATCTGTTACTGGTGGAGCGAAGAACTTCAAGTTAAAACCACAACTCAAGAAAGCATTTCGAAAAAGTTTGAGGAAAGTGGCGGAGACAGCAGGTGCGTGCAGATATGTGATGAAGTAGTGTAAAACTGAGTTCAGTGCATCAACATGTTGAGCAATGCACCCCAGAGAGTTTGCATCACCATGTGGTTTGTAATTAGTTAAAATGGTGTTCAGTCTTCTAGTTTGGAAAAAACAGTGTTGAAGTATACGTACTGTATATCCACGCTTGCGTTGCTGCATGTTCATGTGCAAGTGTGCAGGGGTTCGTTGGATTTCTTCCGGTGGGAAAAATTGCTGAATTTTGTCATCGAGCAATAGTACGAAAGGTGAGCTGGTTAAAGATGTGCTAATCGGCTCACCTTAAGCCTAGAGGTTGTACACACATATTTCCTCGAAAAATGTAGCCACGGAGCGAAATGCTGCGACGGATTAAAAATTTATATATTTTGCCCTTACAGGGGACTTGTTCTCCTTTTGAGTTTACCTGGAAAAAACAAACGCTTGATATGTAGTATGTGCAAAGCATTTGACAAATTTTGAAAATATTTTCAAAATTTTGTTCTGACGCGAAAACGACTAGTTTGAATGTCGGCACATCACTGAATTATTTATTTAAAACAATTACCAGCAAAGCATTCCACGCACCTCCTTACCAAGACACAAGAGGAAAGAAATAGTGTACGGTTCAAACCGCTCAAGCTGCACTTTTGCATTTGCACGTGACGAGAGATGAAACATGCAAGAGAAACCTTTGCGCGAGATAGCGATTAACGAAAATACAAATTCACTTTATCGAAATCTATACTAAAACAGTAAAATTTGGGATTACGGCTAACTTGAATTAACAAAAAGGAAGGAGAAATGCAAACGATGATAGGTATTCGTTATTCGTTTGGATTTGAAGCTTTCCTATTATTAGAAAAATGTTTGAAAAATGGCTTGGTACTCTTGTCCAATCCAGTGCATTTCAAATGCTCATTATTGATGGTTTTGCCTGAAGTTAATCAGTGTATCATCATTCTCACATACCATCATTCACTGAAGTTTGACTTGCATACATTCCCTGAATAAAAACGCTTTTAGTCGTTTTTATCTGCAAGATAATGCATTCTCATTTAGCGGTGCTGGAATTGGTCCCCGGTTGACAATGTTAATCTCATGAAACGCAGTTCTGAAAGTTACAGGCGCATACGTTACTGTCTTTGATAAGAAAAAGTTTTTTATGGTCATGCGTATTTAATTAAAGAATGAAGAAAACCATGATTGCAGTCATTGCCGCACGCTGGGTGTAGTGGCGGATTTGATGCATTCTGTTGCCTGTCGCCCGCTTAGCCCGTTACGTTCCATAGTCAACTGGCGTAAAGAATGGTGGGTAGTCAGACCTTCGCATGCATGCACCATCACCACATGCTTGGGCCTGATCTCATTGTTGATAAGCACCAATGTGCTCTAGGGATATCTGATCGATGTAAAGAAAAATTTGTGTGTTGAAGGTAGAGAGAAACATGGATTTAAACAAAGCAATATTCATGAAAAAACGAAGAAATGATGCATTAAATAAAGACATTCGGCTTTGTATTCACTCCATTTCGTCTGCACTGAAACCTCTTCTGGCGTCATAGCTTCTCTGCGAAATAGTATTAGTATAGTATTAGCTCCTCTGCGAAATAGTGTTAGAATACCTTTCTTTTTTAGAAATTTCCTAAGCTTTCATGCAGGATTCTGTCAAGCGTATTTTCATCAAAGTTCAAGCAAAAAGCTGTAATATTAGAACGTCCTTGCAGTGCTTAACTTGTATGCGATGAAAACACTATCTCTCAGCCTTGTAGTTGACGGAAACTTAATAGTTTCTGAAATAGATCTTAAGAACCAGTGACAGCCTGTCAGTTTCAAAAATCAAGGGCAGATATGACACTTTCTGTCCCTTGCTACCAGCGCTTCAGCTCATGTGCACCGTGAACCAAATATCGAGGCAGCTTTTTAGATGTTTTTTTTACAGTTGCGTGATTTCTTTAAAAAGACCTCATATCGGAACAAGTACCTTTGTTGGTGGTTATCTCGCGCGGTAGAAACAGCGATTGCGCTGCGAAACTTGCGTAAAAACACAACGTAAATTAAGAAGTTACACTCAAGCCTCGTTGGAAGTTCACATGCTTGCAAAAATACTGAAGGGAATAGTTAAAAGTGCACATGCTTGCAAAAATGCTAAAGAGGATTGCTAAAAAAATCTAGTTCCAACCTCATGTGTGCTCAGGAGCTTGGATCGTAACCGGGGGCACCAACGTTGGAGTGATGAAACATGTTGGTGAAGCTGTGCATCAGCATGCCACCGCCAAATCAACGAAAAAGGTAAACATGTGCGGGATTCAGTGATACAGCTATTTAACTATTTCGCTTGCAGCGGTATCCACCGTGTGCCTTAGCGGACGCGTCGCTTGCCTTTTATACTTCATTTTAATCTTTTCCGTTTGACCGACCAAGCTGCACCGGCAAGGATCAAGTTCATAACGTTCCGCCGCATTGTTACAGTGAGACTACGTTACAGTTGAGGACAGGGAAAGATATTTTGTCCAACGTTTTCTCAAAATTTTCATTTGTAGTGAAAGGTTTAAAATAGGTCACTGCTGCTTTTTGGTCCCCGAATTCACAAATTTCGAACAACACACATGCATTTTTAGATTAACAAATCAAACATGAGGTGAAGAACACCAATTGCAAACGCAGTCCTAGCAACACTGCCCCCACTGGAAAAAGCCCTACGCTTTTGCAGCCCTTACTTCGTGTCGTAAAGGTTTGAATATTGTTGGAGCCTGTAAAAATCGTACTGTTGCCCTTTTTTCAAAACTAGCGGGGATAAATCAAATCAGCTTTTGTCTTATCTTAAGATTAACAACTGTCTTGTGTTGTTTGGTTCGATTCCATTTGTTTTTTAGTATGATGTCTTTAAATTAGAGAAAACCGTCTAATATATAGTAATATTTTCACCAATCAGGTGATTTTGTGCAGCAAAGGAAAACTATACATTGCAAAAGTTCTTTCGTAACCAGCTTTTCTGGTTTTCAACATCTAGGCAAAATCTTGTAAAATTTTGTGACTGGGCTTTATCAAAAACGTGGGACAGCTTGCGGAAAAACAACAGACCTGGACTTTTGTTGTGGTGACGATTCCTATGTACTTTTCGAGTGACTATGGTTTTATTCCGCCGGGCGATTTCTTGAGTTGTACGAGTTCTTCAAATTTGCACAGGTTGTAACTCTGGGCATCGCAACTTTTGGAGTAATTCACAAATCAGAAGACCTGAAGAAAAGCTCTGAGGTAAGGTTAAGCTTCAAGTTTCCTGATCACTTCTGACATTTTATCTGATAGCTGTTAAAAGCCGTTTCAAGTCAAGCCACGGCGTGCCGCCAATTTTCGTTCATGAAAATAAAATAAAAGTAAATTATGCCGCTTGCTAGGAAAATTCTACTTGTCCGTACGATATTGAGACTATGGAAAGCACCAAAACCGCTCTGGACAAGAATCATTCACACTTTGTCATTGTCGACAGCGGAAAACCAGATTACGGAGGAGAGATCGAGTTTCGTGCCAGTTTGGAGGCGCACATAGGTAATTTGGTTGCGGCAAACGATTCTCGGTTGACTGTCATGCTGTTTTTTTTTCTCAGTGTGGTTTTACATTCAAGCACGTTAAGAACAGGGAGCAATTGAGTTAGTAAGTGTGAACAATTATGGAAATTCGTACATCCTTCAAGCATCTCATCGACCGTTGATTGATCGCCTACGATTGATATAATTCCTGCTCACAGACGCACAACTAAAAATGCGCAATCGAGGATGAGAATCAAGCAAAGGTTTGCAATCGAACTGCATGCTTAACAAACTCGCGAGTTGCGTGGAGGATTCACGGTCGTCTCAGAAATTTCGTTGCGGCGCACCGCGAACGTGATAGTACGTAAAATTGCGGCGCACCACGAACGAACGTAAAATTGCGAACGTAAAATTGGAACGTAAAAGGAACGTAAAACCACCACGAACGTAAAATTGCGGCGCACCACGAACGAACGTAAAATTGCCAACGTAAAATTGGAACGTAAAAAGAACGTAAATATGGAACGTAAAACCACCACGAACGTAAAATTGCGGCGCACCACGAACGTAATAGTAAACTCAGATTGAATATAGATCGCTGTGTTGATCAAAGGATTTGTTTTTCCAATGAATCACAAGGTCGTCACTGCCTTCTGGTCCCTGATAACCCGACGTAACATTGTTGTAGTGCTGTCAGCGCCGTACGACTCATGGTTGCTTTTGTGTTATTTCGTTTTAAACAAATGTGGGGAGTTTCCTATTTCACAACGAAATTGAAACAAAAGCACTGCGTTGCACAACCTCGAATCTTGCGCACTCCACGCACGAAGCCATGTGAAAACCAACTGAAGGTAAGCAAGGACTCTTCAGTCAAACTGAACCCTCCAGAGCTTTGAACAAAGCCATCTGATGAGCTGCATAGCGCCATCAGGTGAGCTGCATGGCGTAAAACACAACAAATCAGAGAACTTTGAACGTAACCCAGCGCGCAAAAGATTCCAACCAGAACCCGTCGCGATCATATATTCTATCTGAAAACAGTTTTCAGCAGGCTATTAGTTCCATGGCGAAAATTCACGTTTATAAGTAGTTTCGCAACTTCGCTCTTCCCGCCAAATTAAAAATACAGGATAGGATTTCGCATCTTCCTTTTGCGCTTTTTCGGAGAATTTCACGTCTCCCTTTCGGGCTTGTGCTTCAAAGTATTGCACGTAAGTCCTACTTCTAGAAAACAGTTACTGCTTCATCGCCATTTTTTCCCGAGCACGTTTCCACGTCTCTTATTCATATGGGTAGCCAGGGGCCTTTGCCCCCCATATTTGGTGTTTTTTGCTCAAAGTAGAAAATTCCCCTCCAAAAAACTTCGGCTACGCCACTGTTCTTGTTTGGAACAATCAGGCAAGTTGCAGCGAAGCACAGCACTTTTTCACGGGCACACAATGAACTGCTTCGGTCTGGCCAGGAAAAGTTCCTCTACGATGGACCGCACCACTCAACCTCAGTTTTAAAATTCCGCTGCAGTCGCTGAAGTTTTTGTCGTACGTGAATTGTTCGCAGGTAAATAACCACTATGCGCTCGCGGAACTGATCTCCCAAGTGTAAAGCATAATTCCACCTTGCGTAACATTTCGATTACTGTCGTCTTGTTTCGGTGCTGGGGTGGAAACATTAATGGGAATTAACGTTCAGTATAGACAACGCAGCGTGCAAGGAGTTGATCCATCAGCCTGGGATGTGGCAAGAGTCAAGCGCCGATAGATTCGTTTTCGGCAGCAAAGCGCGTAGGAAGATTTCCGAGTGTATCGGTGTTTCTGAAAAGTATGAACGCCCCAACGGTCCAAATTCAAGTACTGTTGGTTCCCAAAAAATATTTAAGCAATCTTAGTAGATTGAAATATGCGACGCAGTTGCGGTATTCGCTTTCTTGAAAGAGTAAGTTTGCGTGCAGTACGAAAAGGTTTAGGCAAACGCTGCAGCCGCAATGCCACGAGACTTGATTGATTGTTTCAATGCATGAGGGCTATGAACTGGTGTCGGCCACTTTGATACATGCCTGTACCGCTGGGGCATGCTGGATACACCCAAATGCATCTGTGGCCCTGAGGAGCAGTCGGCGAATCAAATAGTCTTTGACTGTAGCATCTTCCACCCTCCGAACTGCCTGGAAGACCTGCGGTCCCCTAACATCAACAGCACTAAATGGCTTGAGGACCTTGTGGATTTTGTTTCAACCGCTGTTCACACACAAGAAGAATGCATGTACAGAAATCACCTGTTTGAGTAAACAGTTTAAAAATGTCTCCGTGATTATTCCCACTTATATGTAAATTTCGGATGCATGCAGTGAAGGTGGCGTGAGTGCCTTGTTCACCCGTGAAGCTTGATCAACTCAGCCCGTACGTACGTGCACGTGATGTTGCATCAGCAACTTAGCTTTTCCACCTGCTATATGTGAAGTTTTCGTGCTTGCATGCTGACTTCAGTTAAGCGTATAAGTTATACAAAGCTATTTCATTAAGAAGGGACAAAATTATGCACAAAAGACATATATTCGATTTTGTGTTTAATCGATTTCGTCTGCGCTGAAACCTCTTTTGACGTCGTTCCTTCCCTTTGAAATAGTTGTAATAAGAATACGTTTCCATTCTGAAAATTATCTGAACTCCTAAGTAAGTTTGTGTGCAGGGTCCTGTTAAAGCGTATGTTCTTGAACATTTAAGCTGTAATACCAGAACGTTCTTGTAGTGTTGTACAATGTTTCTCTCAGTCTCGTAGTTGGCGGAAACTTAATCGTGTCTGAAGTAGATCTATCGAACTTGAAAAAAGGTACCGTGAAGTAATTGAACCAATGCTCGAAGATACCCAGCGCAGTTTCTGTCCTGGCCGTAATGCTACAGACCAGATTGCGTTGCGATATGTCATGTTTTCATGCAAACATGGAGTCTTGTGCCCTTCATTTTCAAATAGGTACCTACGATCGGAGATATTGTTTCGTGCATTTGAACCTGCAAGCGCAAACACTTTTATTGTATCTTGCCGCGCAATCGTCATTACGAAATTTAAACGGTCTGTGTTCACAGTTGTTGTTATCTAGTTGCGTGTTTGTTCCTATCTAGTTCCAGAAAATTTTGAAATTTGCTTCTAGAGTTTCTTTTACTACTTCCAAGCGTTAGTTGAAATGTGAATCAAACTTCTGTTTCGATGCAGAAAGTTAATGATGGCCGGTGCTATGCGTTAGATTGGATTTGGTTGAAAAACGCACTACTTTGCTGCGAAATGTGGCGTGAGCGAATTATTTTTTGAGAGTTTCAAATGCTCCACTTTTTTATTTTAGTTAAAAAGATCACTACCGACAAAACGGTCGAAATAAAACAGCCATTTATTTGCTGCGTTCTTGTTCAGGGAGGACCAGGATCTCTTAAGGTAATCCTAGTACTAGCTGATGCCAGTAACCCATCGGTTTGTGCAGTGGATTTACTGTGTTTGTATTTTTTTCATGGTCTGTTCATAATAATTTGTTGAGATGTGCGAGCTGCTTTTCAGTTTGCATGCAATTCGGCTTCAACTGGGTTTATTTCATTGCTGCTCGTAAAGTTTTTCAATGTAGAAACGGACGTCTACTTTTCTGTTTTTGTTGCAGACGGTCTACGAAGCCCTGCTTAAAGGCACGCCAGTGGTCGTGGTTGGTGGCTCTGGTCAATGGTCAAACATTCTCGCGTCCCTTTACATTTCTCCTCCGAGTACCATTGACGAGTCTGTCATTCAGGAGTTGCTTGAAGGTGCCAGCTTCTTGACAAGTTGTTTAGTCGTTCTGTGCAAAATTTTAAAATGCGAAAATAAGAGTGAAAAGGCTGCTTTTGTGAACTTTGAGAGATGCTGACAGATAAAGTGGAAAAGTAGCTCGTTCTGTGGCGATTGGAGAGCCCGAGCGGTAAGCGCGCAAAGCTGCAAGCTTTGGCAGCAAGTGTTCATCCGATGTGATCCCATAATAAGAGATCATCCGACGAAATCGCTCTATTATTGCTTGTTACCGCCACGTACATATAGATGCTATTCTTTGCACACATTCTGTTTGTGGTGTATCGCGCATTCATTCAATGCCGTGCCGACCATGCGGCTATATCACTGCTGTTGTTACGTAATTAACAGATCAACAAATGGAGTGCGAGTCAGCTGAGGACCTCCGGACCTGGACAACGTATGTAATTGCGTGCATGGAAAACAGGCATTTGGTCACAGTGTTTCAGCTGGACACAAGCGGCGCTGCGAACGAGCTTGATGTCGCCATACTTCAGTCTTTGCTGCAACGTAAGATAATGGCCGTCAATTGCCGCAACGAAATTCGTACACAACACTTCTTTGCTTTGCGTCGAAACGTGTTGTTGCCATCTTCTCTTCAAATTTTTTCAGTGAAAACAAACATGTAAATATGTGTCAGGCAGCCTCCCTAAAAATAGAGCTATTTTTATGTGTCAAGGAATCTGGGGTAACTATTTTATACGTTCATGGTTCATAGCATCGGATTGCCAAGGTTTCGGTTGTTGTGAACGGCCAAAAGCGGCCATGTTGACCGTTGGTGCCATCGGGCCTAAATGTCGTTACGCCTGATTGTCCATGACAAAAACTAAACTATATCAGCTAATGAATTTTACGTGTGACATTCCCATGGAAGTAACTTTCTGTAACACTAATCTTTTTAGTTAGTATTAGTTTAAAATTTGCACTCATTTTCTATTTTTGCATTAGAGCTAACGTGCATATTTTACTTGTGACACATTCGATCAACTCACTGGCGTTGCACTTACCCACACAGTGCTGTTACATTTTTGAAAACATTTTTTATGGCATTCTTATGCTTGCGATTTGCAGACACCACTTGACACTCTTTGTAGTTTTCATGCTGGTCCTGTGCAATGTCTGTTGAGACAGACTTCTTCAACGCTTCCCCCAACGAGGCAACCTCGTAGGCCTCCCCGGCCATTTTGAGAATAAAATGTGTTGTCGGTGTAGAGACTCTCTTGCTTTCTTTTGAAAACACAAACGTATAGTGCGATCCAAATCCAAGATATTGTAAAAGAACCATTGGTCAAAAGCAAGCACCTGCATTTACTTGATTTTGTTGGGGCGTTTGATGTGCTACATCCACTCCACATTTGTTCATGGTAAAATTCAATTTTCGCTGGCTTTCATTTTTCTGACAAACCGTTATTAACGGACGTGTAAAGAGAATTCGAAACTTAATTTTTTTTCTTTGTTTTGCATTGGTGGATATTCAATCGAGTGGTTTTTGACGACAACTGAGTACCACTCAGCTTTTGTTCTTTCTGATGGAAGGGCTTTATTGTTGACGGAACCCGTTGTTTTTATTTTCTTTCTCTACGCAACTCTTTGACCAGGGATATCATGTGAAGACGTTGTCTCGCCTTTCTCTTAAAACAAAACTCAAAAACATCCGTTTAGTTATCACTTTTACCGTTTTTCCTGTTGTGGCCCCGTCTCATTTGTCCTTGGAATCAAATTAACCGCTGCCTGGTCAGCCTGCCGATGTTGCAGGAACAGCAGGTTTATTTGCGGCAAAATCAACTGTTGAATTTTCAGAATCAAATAACAGCTTAACTCTTCTAACACACGCGCTCCCATTAAGAAGCATGATTTTGATTTTCCGCATCCGCTTCCACCTAAATCTTCTATTTCGAGTAAAGTTAACACATACTGCGCGCTTGTCTGGTTCCGCAATACTCATACCCGCCTTATCGACCCCGCCATCAATGACGCCTTGCCACCACCAGCGGACAACCTTCCAATCCTCGCAGGCATCCAACCTGCTGAGCTTCGTCGCAATGGAGCCACACACTGTCTCTAGCGCGTCGTGCCATGGAGCCTGGACATCTGCTCCACTCAGTGATCACCCGTCCATCGAGTGCAAATGCACGGCGCCTCAAATCGAGAAACCCATTTGTACACGTCGCACAACATCTCATCAGTTTATCTAACAGCAACAACATACGTGCGGAGCACTGGGCGGGTTGCCAATGGAATGCGGGGTGGGCTGGCAGCCTCACAAGACTCCGCATTTTCATCCCCAACACCGGCAACCCCCCCGGAATGACCCTCCCAAGAAGAGCCTGGGTTCGGCTCAACCGCCTCCGCACCGGTGTCGAGTGTTTGCGCTTCTGCTTGTACAAATGCGGTATGGCCTCCTCTGCGGCCTGTGAGTGTGGCACAGAAGAACAAACCGTCGACCATGTTGTCCTTCAATGTCGAATCCATCGACCTCCCCATGGACTGCGTGGCCTGACAGTTCTGGACGATGAGGGAACCGAATGGCTGCTCAACATCCGCCCCGAGATCTAGTGCGGCCAAGCAGTGGTTTGAACAACTAGCTCAAAAGAAGAAGAATGTCTATTTTCCAGTGCTTGAATACGCAGAAGCCAGATTTCTTTGGACGCTGAACAGACACCGCATGAAACATTATGAACAGCAGTTCCGAACAGACATTACACAAGACATAAATGAACTGCAGTTACAAAAGAATAAAATTGGGCTTTGATAAACTGTTGAATGTTGACCGCAATATTTTTGTTCCCCAGACTGCTTGTCAATTTTCACAGCTTCTCGTCGCTCTACTGTTAAAAGCTTCTTTGGCTTTTCTTATCAACACCTTGCATGTTTCACAGGCATGCGCTGAAACAGTTCAAGATCCAGACAATTCAGTAAATTTTTCTTGGCCTTTTTCGTACGTTTCACAGCTCTCTGTGGCAGGCAAGAGTGCGTTTCCCATTGTTTTTCTGCAACCCCAAAATGACTGTTGTCGACCTTCAAAGGTTTTCTCCTCCGTAGAGATCGACTGGGCTGATGGTTTGTTTTTCACTTCCTTTAATTAACAGAAACAATATTTAGGAAATGCCGAAAATCGTCAGTACAATTTAAAATGTATATACGAGCCTATAGTTATTTGAAAAATGCAAAATGTTAAGGTGGGCTGCTTCGGCCTTTATAGTATTAAGGAACCAGTTCGTGAGATAAGAAACCATGAGCTCCCACGTGTCGTTGTTTGAAGCAAAAAGAACCTTGTATTTTTCTAAGCAACCTCGCCTGTTAGCAACGTTGAAACTGACGGTCAACAACAAGCTGAACCTCAACAAGCTGAGAAACAAGCTCAACTGCAACGAGCTGAAAAACAAGCTCAGCTACAACTTGCACTTCAGTGGAATCGAAGTGATATTGCTGAGTCTCAAATCCTCACTGACGGCCACAAGATATCTCAAAAGTATTTGGTGAAGCAGCTTGTGGAGGCGGTTAAAACGGTATGTGTCGGTTGTGGGAGAACACTTTACCTGTTATATGTGGTTTGACCGTTGCTTAATAATTTATTCATCGCACGAAGCGTTGGCCATTGCTTAGTTCAGTGGGCAAAGGCTGTTTTGCAGTCGCACACTGTTGCAGGTTGGCACAACAAACGAACAATGCACGGTGACCGTGCAAACGACTGTAATTGAAGGCTCTCGGTTTGCTGTTGTGTCATTGAGGAATCTGCCTGCCCTGCTGTGTTTTCGTGACATTGTCGGACTGGCATATATATATCGACAGTCCAACAACACGTTTCCACAATGTTGACGCAGTAGAACCAATGAGCAAATTGTTTTCTTTTATTTCAATCGTTCCTCGAACAGGAACTGTGCTAACTACAAATTCTACAACTACATATAAGGGACCGCGAAGTACAAAGACCCGAACTCAGAATACAGGGACCGTGATGTTTAAAAGGCTAACATTTTTAAACAGTTTAAAAGTAATTAAGTAATTACTTCCTTGAAAACCTTTACTTATTACTTGACAAAGTAATTTTGCCATTACTTGATATTCAAAGTAATTTACTTTTTAAAACGTTAAAGACTTCAGAAGCCACGTTTGTTACTGTAAACTGTAAAGTAAACGCTATACAGTATTATACCCTAGTTTTGTGCGATGAAAAGGCACGTTGCCAGGACAGCGAATTTCAACGGTGAATTTGTCCACGGAAAGTAACTTTTGAATGAAATTTAAAAATAATGCAAAATTGTTGATGTCTATCTGAATAATACATACAAGATAATGCCAGTGACTGATGCAACGCCAGCGACAAGCGTGCCTTTGAAAGTAACCATAGGCGTGACAACAGTATTACAAGAGTAGAAAAATTCAAGACTTCATTCTTTGTATGGCTTGACTGCTGCAGTAGTTTGAATGAAGCGTCCTTTCGCGTAAAGGGCTGAAGTAGATAACTGTGTTAAGAGTTTACAGCCCCATTCAGTGGCGGGCAGAGGGGGCGAACGGAACGACGACCCCGGGCATCCAGAGTGAAATCACAAAATTGCTGTTGCAACTAGATAATTTTTCCTATTATAAGGCTGCTAACACATGCTGCATGGATTTAGTTTTTCGAAACTTGTTTTTTTGCAAACACTATTTTTCACGTATTCAAATGCCAGTAATTGTCACATTCTTCAATACCAGGGACCTATGCTCTAGGTATGCGGCGCACACCCAATCAAACTGATGTTGACCCTGACTTTATCCAGATCGTGCGATCGAAGGAAAATCACAAGCAGCAACGGTTGAATAATATGTTGCCATACATTTGGCCTTCTAACGTTGGTGGTTGGAAAGTTATGGCCTAAAAACACAAATAACTAATGAATCCCCTTGGGCAGTGCTCCGCTACTGGCGTACCGCGGCACACCCGTGTGCCGCGGAATAATTTCATCAGAAAATATGAACATTACAGTTCGCTAACTGAAACCCTGGTCAGACATATACCAAGTTCCACAGTGCATTCGTGGTGTTCTTCTGATGTCAGAACCGCAGTTTTCACAACCACATAGTGGGACTGCCGTTTGGCAATGATGATGGGCGAAGGTGAAAGCTTTGGCGGCATTAGTGAAATTTCAAAATCCAGGCACAGGGGGGCCAGGCCCATGGTCAGGTTTTAAGGTTTGGGGGGAAATACATTTCAGGGCGCATGATATTTGTTTTCATTGTATGTTTGTAACAAATTTTTCTGGGCACAACAAAATATGGGGGGCTATGCCCCCGTGGCTAGGGGCCTGAGGGGTGCCTTGGTGATCAAAGTTTTACAAAAGGGATTGTCAGAAATGATGAACAACTTGTATCCACATTGTCAGCTTTGTTAAAGCAAGTGCCTTTAGTTTAACAATTTTTTTTATTGCTGATAATGAAAATAACGGCCAAAGCAATAGATGTAAATGACATTTTTGCAGACGTTTCAAGAGCTGCTGCTACTATCATTAGTAGTACATTTGCGACTGTACTGTATTGCAAATGTACTGGTGATGGTAGCAGCAGTTACCGAAACGTCTGCAGAAACGTCGTTTACGTTTATTGCTTTGCCAGTTATTTTCATTATCAGGCTATTCAGCACTTTTATTTCTCGTTGCTATGCGACGAAATGTGATCAGAACATCAATCACTGTTATTTCATAGTTTTATGCGTTGGTTTTCACAGGACAAAGTTCTCGCAAGACTCTTTGAGCTCCGGCATGAAATCAGACAGTTCGTATTAAGTTGCAACAACCATCATCTGTATAAACACCTTGAAGATGATCGTTAGATTGCTAAACGTGCATATATGACCAACACACTTGGAAGAACTCAAAATTAAAATGTAATGCAAAAATGAAAATATACTGACATGTTCTGAGAAATAAAATGTTTTAAACAGAAAATAGTACTCTGGAAAACTGAGTTAACACGGGGATCACAGGATATGTTTCCAGAAGCAATCAAAATAGAACTATTGACAAAGAATGTGTGTTGGGTTTGGCCCAAGAGCTATTAACTTTGTTACATCATAAAATATGACCATTACTTTTTCTCAATTGATACGGAGCCATATGGTTGGATCCGAAATCCTTTTTGGACTAATGCTGAAATGTCAACGTAAGAATTATTCTTGCCTGTTAGAAAAAAAAACATTATTGAGAAACGAAATGACAGAACTCTGAGATTAAAATTCAGCGATGTTCCACATGATGAATTTCGGATTTGTGCTGTAGAGGTATATAAGCAAATTTCAAAAGTGGCTACTGAAATTTTTCTTCAGTTTTGAACTACGTCCTTGTGTGAACAAAGTTTCTCATCTTTGTTATTGAGCAAAAATGATAAAAGATCCATGCTTGGAAGAAAGTGATAGAGAACGTCGAGTCGCTCTTTCAAATACTGACCGTAACGTACAGCGATTGTGCTCCTTAAAACAAGCGCAAATATCTCAAAATAGATCATCAAGTGTATTGTTTACATTAGTGGTCGAGGTGTGCCGCAAAATTTTGGAAAGTTGTCAAGTGTGCTGTGAGTGAAAAAAGGCTGCGGAGCACAGACCTAGAGGATTACTTAGATTTTCAATGAGCTTCGGAGTAAGGGCAGGGGCTGGAGTCACTGTTTTCCGAGTTGGAACAGGAGTCGCAAAAGTGACTCCGATCACCTCTGCGACAGAGTGCTCCAACTAGGGACGCAGTGAGTGCGGCGCCTGGCCAGTCGGGCAGACTTCTCTTCATCCTTTTAAAGTGTGAGGACGGCGCCTCTTTGGCTTCTGTGGCCTTATCCCTAGAGCGTTTATCTCATCTGTGACCAACATCATGTGGGGAAACATTAGAATAAAAATAAAAACGACAGAATCATCGCTTTCCTGACTCACTGCCCAACTGTAGTAAAATCGGGTTCAAGTTTTTGTCATATTTTGGAGGAAAGAACCTCGCGTCTTTGACTGATGGTGAATTGAACGCTGAGCTCGGAATCTCCATCAACAGACTTCTCAGAACTTTTCAATTGCTTTGTTTTAGGATAAGCCCGAGTTTGTGCGACTTTTCCTCGACCAGGACTTAGATCTTAAAGACCATTTTAACGTCAAAGATATCATGAACTTGTACAAGGAAAGTGCGAAGAACACTATCCTGCACGGCCTTTTGTGCCGCAAGTGTAAAACTAATGACTTGGGAGACACTGAATGTGGCAATCGTAGCATTCAACAAGGAATCGAAAGGTAAACTAAATCAGTGTTGGCGTTCAATTTCTGATTGATTAGAGGTTTCTTACCAGGATGACGCACATCACACACCAACACGTGTGTTTTTTGCACTCGCATCAATTTTTCTGAACTCGTTGTCGCCGCTAAATTTTACTTAATAATTTTGTGTTTTTTATTCAGAATAGGGCCAAGGATACAAAAATGTTTTTAGATCCGGCATCAAGTAGCAAATAATTCAATTTAAAATTGTAGCTTTCTGGTTCCCGCGATTGGACGGCCGTGGGGTTTTCGCGCCAAAGATGTTTCTTGCAACTTGCAAGCAATACAGTCTCGTTTCGGCCTGTTTCACTCCCCCCCCACTTTTAACTGTGGCACGCCTCCTTCCGCTCTAGCAAAGTGTTTGTATATAACAAATGATCATAAAATGATTCTGAGCGAAGTGCTTCAAACAGTAGTTGATCCCTTGAAATTATTACGAGACTGTGCGTCGCCATCAGTTGCCTAGGTTACAGTACAAATTTTTTTAGTTGCCCTGTATTCAACTGCAAAGATTAGTCATTTCCATCTCACATTGCTATTGTAACTATAGTGTTTTTTCAGGTTTTCTTTATTTTCGTTTTCTCTTTTCAACCAGCAAAGTTGTAGTAACAGAGATGTTTATAATGTTTCAGAGTGATGCAAAAGTTGCTTGGGCCATCGTATGGAAACGATCAGGACGAGGTCTGTCTTAATATTTTCCTTTGAGCATTGAAACAAAATAAGTAATTCGATTGTTTGTCGTCACTTTCGTGCATTGAAAAAGTTCTAATAAAGTTTGGAATTTAAAGATGATAATTTTGCGTTTCAGCCACACGGGGTTGATCAGGGGTCGGATCGCGTGCGTGATCTTTTTCAATTCGCCATTCTCACGAACAAGAAGGAAACAGCCCGGGTCTTGTGGAACAACATGGCCGACCAACTTCCTGCTGCGATTGCTGCTGTGGGAGTTTTGAAAGCTTGGGCGAATACTCTTTATGCCGAAAGCAAGGTGCCTGTTAATGATTTGGTTTCGGACTGATCTGATTGCAGGGTTCCTACAGTGTCTGGAAAAGCATGGAAAAAATTTGGTCATTTTTGAGCCTGGAAAAGACTGCAAAATTTTTTTGATCGATTAATATGGAAAAAGAAAATAATTTCCTTGATTTGATGTTTTGACATGCACTTTCATAATATGTTATTCAAGATTGATAATTTTATTGTTAATCTTTACAGTGCTTGTATTTGGCCTGGGTGTGTCATTTGGAAAAGTTAAATCTGGAAAAAAGTCCAGGAAATATCTGGAAGCTTTTATTCAAAATTATATAGGCACCTTGTACGTGTCTGTAGCATGGCAGAGGTGCAAAGAAGAGAGTATTGTTGGAACACATTTATTTAAACGTTTATTTAAACAGCTTTTGGCATCCAAGGCTAGATTTAGGCATATGTTATTTCCGCACGTAATTGTACACGGTTGTTGATTTTTAAATCTGCGAAAGGAAAAAAATTTTGATACTCATCAATTTTCATTCAAAGGAACAAGATCTTCGTGACCACGCGGATGAATACCAACGTCTGGCCGTCGGCATTCTAACCAAGTGCTACGAAGAGAATCCTGATAAAACACGAGATCTGCTCATTCGCAAACTCGACAAGTGGGGAGGGCTGACTTGCTTACAACTTGCAGTGGATAGCGAAAGCCGGGAAATTGTCTCGCATCCAGCGGTACAGTATCTTCTCAATAAGATTTGGTTTGGAGGAATGACGACTGCAACCCCAAAATGGCGCATGTTTCTTGGCGTCGTGCCGTTTTTTGCTTCTTACATAACATTTGAAACCGGAAGCAGCAAATATCATCCTGAAAGTTCATCAAAAAGAAGGAAAAAAGTTCATCCTGTAAGATCGTCCAGCACAAGTAACAACGTTGGTGGTGAGGCAAGTCACCCAGATAACGGAAGTCTCTTAGGAGCAAGTAAGTCAGAATACCATTGCGTTCATCATCGGTTTCTGCTGTGACTGGTCGTGTGGTCTGAGAACTGAAGGAGATGTGCCCGCTCAATTTGAAATGAAGCTATAAGTTTTTCAGTAACTCGAAGCTGCTCCAGTGTTTCATGCTTGGTGAACAATATGAGCCCAGCTGAACCAGTGGTCTTCAACTTTTTTTGTTCATTTGCCCCCTCATACAAGAACTTCGCTTAAAAATTGCCCCTCCAACTTATGATATTAGTGTTGACTAAAATGATATTTCATTTCGAAAATGGTTTAAATGCTAATGAAATATACACAACCAATCCAGCTAGCACAAAAAAGAAATAAACCAACAAAACGAATGCAATTGCGTTTGTAAAAAACAAGTTATTCATTCGCAAAAACGGTCGGTTCCAACCAGGGTTGTGGAGTCGGAGTCGCAAAGAGTCGGAGTTTTTGTGGTGGAGTCGGAGTCAGATTTCTAAAAACACTAAGAGTCGGAGTGGGAGTCCACTTGAAGCATTTTTTACAACGCACTCCTAAAGTAAGAATTCTAACTCGTGCCTGTCGAAAGTTGAAATGGTACAATTTCTTTTGAAACTTCTGTTGAAACAGACGTTATGTTAAGGAGTCGGTGTCGTGATAGAAAATTTTTGAAAGGTCCGAAAATTTCGGAAACTAGGAGTCGGAGTCAGAGTTGGAGTCCGACATTTTACCTTCGGCTCCGCATCCTTGGTTCCAAACTATTGCGAAGCTTGATCCAAAAGTCTGACCATCGGATTAAAAAAAAGG
>JGI24158J21664_10003289_pt1 | contig 20205 bp, 7 predicted proteins | sample Ectturendosymbi3_FD_21664 | JGI IMG/M metagenome (IMG submission 21664) | reverse complement strand
GGCCCACCCAGCCCCCCCCCTTAGAATAGCCACTGCTTTTGAGCCAACCAATTGTTCGTCGCGTAGTCGACGCGCAACTTTCTAGTGGCAACTTTGCGTAAAATTTCCAGGCAGGTCGTTACACCTTTGCATGTCTTTCCTAAATGTAGTTAGGTACTTGATGTTTTTGTTGCTACTCTGTATGAAAGCTTCTTGATGTTTCTCAAATCCTATATTGCTGAATGCATATTGAATTCAGTACATTTCCCATTTCTCTTTTTCTGTTATAACTACGAACCACTTTGAGATGATAAGTTGTTGCAATCTTGAGGGCTAAAATTTAAGAAATGAAGAGTACAAACAAAATCTCCGGGTGAAAAGCAAGAATCTGGAGTTTTGACCCACTTTTCCCTTGACGTAATGTCCCAATTTACGGCAAACCTTTCAGTAATAACTATGTCTGATGCAGCCTGCAAATCTTAGGCAAAGGTTGTTTTAGCTACATACAAGTATTTAAAACACTACCTGAGGCAAAGGTAAACTATTAAAAAGTTTAGTTATTTAAACGGATTTTAGCACTGTTTTCTTGCCCTTTGCTTGTAGCAAAATACACCAAAACAGGTTATTTCCCACGAAACACTACATTCTATCTGAATGTTTCACTGCATGTGACCACTTCAACCAATGGTGATCGACCAAAGGTAAAATAAACCCAGCACAGCTTTTGCCTAATGAGGCAAAACAGACACTACCAATTACCATACATATATCACATGTTGCGTGACTGTTCTGCTTAAATGTATAGTAATTCCAACCTGCATGACTTTTTTCTGTCGGAAGAGAACTCTTTGCCTACTTGAACAAACAACTTCAGGGGGAGACTTGCCACGGGGGACATTCGGGGGCAGTGCCCCCCATATTTTTTGTCCCACAAATTCCGTTGTGCCCAGAACAAAATTGTTTTAAACATATAATAAAAACAAAAATCTTGCCGCCCTAAACATATATTTTTCCTCAAACCTTAAAACCTGGCCACGGACCTGGGGCGCCTCAGTGGTAACAGTGTAGCCTACTGCCAAAAATATATCTGAAAAATACGATGACAAACATCAATTACAGTGCATATCTAACCATCACTCACCCCATACTTCAACATTGAAGGAATGTTAGAAAACTCTACTGTTACACAAAAAGTCAACCTTGCAACAATACTCAAGCCAATTCTTCAATTCTAAAAATTCTAAGATACAATTCAACAACAACGTCCCGTTTTTGGTACTGTATAATACTGTATACAGCAAAACGTCGGAGCAATGGCTGCATTACAAAATGCTGGCAACAACCATCAATCACACACCAGTCACGAGCAAATAACGCAAACTGGCTTTGGGTACGATGACAATTTCAGCACAAATGGACGTATTCTTCAGCTGTAGCCTACAGACTGCCTGACTGAAACTTTGAACGTTGAACGGATTGCAAAACGACATGTATGACTAATGGGTCGTAGGCGGCTAGACGAGAATACGCTTAATTTTGCAAGTCCAAATCATATTATATTTTGTATAAACGTTAGAGAAGCAAAAACAGACCTTTGACCTTAGAAAAGCTCAATAACGCTGTGTCAGTAACGCGCTTGTTTCAAGTAATTCCGCAAGACTCTCCAAGAAAAATTTAAAGCAATAATGAATTTGCACTTTGCAAAGAAAATCACGAAAAAAACAATCTCCTCAGCTACGTCTCCGCCAACAAATAAGATTCTTAGATTCCGCCTCCGCAAAAAAAAGCGTAGTCCGACCGCGGACTCCGCAACTGCGCTTTTTGCCGACATCTGGTACAGAAGTTTTTCAAGTTGCATTCTTTTACGCCAGCTATGTCCAACACGAGGCCCGCGGGCCGTATGCAGCACAGACGAAGGTTTTGTGCGGCCCAGTAAGTTTTTCATTAATGGCTACGTACAATACAATGACAACATGTCTTTATTTTGATAATCTTGATATAGACATTTTCGCTGCATGGTCTTCAGTGCCTGTTTAACATGTGCTATGCACTGGGAGATATCCACATGTCCACTGACACCTCTGTGCTAAACTGATTTCCAATTTTCTGATTTCTAGTCCTGTGTTCCTACGCACTAATCTGATTTCTAACTATACCCTTGTTGTTCCATTAGCAGTAATCTTGCCTACGGCATCACATTTTGGGAGTGGTTAAAAGTAACATGCAGTCGTTATCGTTTCAGTTAGTACTCAAATGCTTTCAGTAGCTTCAAACTAAACTTGGTCTGCTAAAATGAAAGTAGGTCAATCAATGTGCGGCCCTCATGAAGATAGTGACTTAATTTTTGGTCCGGTAAAGCATGTCGGTTGGACATAGCTGTTTTACGAGAAAAATGCTTTGCTTCGATGATATTTTAAACAACAGGCCTTATTTCTCCTCCTTGTAAAGCTTTTTGCTGGGTGGCAACAGCGTTCACTCTAAGAAAATTATACACTGAGCAAATGTTTGCTTTGTTGGGCACTAAGCGCATGCAATTGCGCAACCATGCACACGCACAAACAGTGAAGCGTTCCCAGCGTTGAAAGGTCTATGCTATATATATATATACTGTATTAAATTTAGAATGTTGGAAGTGCGCGAGAATGAGATAGCACGGCGCCAATTTTCTGGTGGTACTGCGCAATTGAGCAGTTGCACGCCTTAGAGGGAACACTGGGCAGCAACGATGCCGTTTTTCATTTGTTACCAGGCCCGTAACTGGGGGGTTGCGCCTCCACCAGCAAAATTTTTCGCCCCACCTGGAAAAATATGTTGGACGTAGTTTAAAACCATTGGACATGGTTTGAAAAATTTGGGCCCCTCTCAGAAAACTCTTCGCCCCACCTAATGTCTCAAGCTGGTAACGGGCCTGTTTGCAACGCACGGGCGAAACCAGGAAACGGTTAGGAGGCAGTTGCAATCCTCACCATATGGCAAAACAAAATGTGTAGGAAAAATAACGTCAGGAAAGCCACATTTTCCAGTGTTTGCTCAAAGATCTTCAATTTTTTAGCGAATGATTTAAATAGTCGCCACTTGGTTTAAATGCAAATTGCAACATACAGTTGCAGCCTTAGCATTTCTCGGATCCCTGTTCGAATTTCGTGTAAGGATTTCCTTTCAAGCATTTACTTTTATCTATATCTATACGCCAGATTAGATATACACTTTAAATTGCAATTATAAAGCAGAGGGCACAACTACAAAGAAACAAAACGTTTTCAAAACGTGGAAGACAAAAATAGGTACCTCTTTTCGGGGCGAAAATTAAGAAGTGTAGTCCCCATTTTTGCACACGTGTGGCATACCCAGTAAAGCAACTATCGAGAACAAATACTTTGAAAACAATTTCGAAACATCAACAACAAATTCCCAAATTACCCCAAATGTGCAATGTTTTCGTTACCAAATTGATCATCGAATGCGCGTGAACAAAGACATTTAAAATAATGACAACCACAGCTACAGCCCCTAACTAACCATACACCTGACCATGATATGACCTCTTGCTGCAAATTTTTATTCTCACACAAAACGCTTTACCTACTGTATCAAGTTGTCCATATACCTTGTTCAAACATTGTTAAATATAGTCTTACCGGATGACATGCATGAGTACCCGTCAACACCTTTTACCTTTCATCGTTCGTCCTCCTTATTTGCTCAATACTCTCAATGGCATCCCCCAATGATAATTGTACCGCATTGCTTCTCGTTGATTCATTCATGGATGAGCCAATAGTTTTTGCAGCCATCAAAAAATCAACTAAACAAACACACCTTCTATTGAAAAAACAATAAGACAAATGTCACCAAAGACTGCTTGTATTAAATTTTAGATCCTTTTATCGCCCTTCGTTTAATGATTTCAAATCTTTACCGTGGGTATTTTTCCATCGAACCTTCTATTCTCAGGTTTACCGCGGGTATTTTCTTTCGAAAAAATTGACGCTTTGACTTAACACGATCTGGAAAATGGAAAAAAGTTTGTCACAAAAGAAGTAAACGTATTAGCAAGTTATGACTCAAGCAACCTTTTCTCAATAACTAAAAGCGTTGCGCTGTGAAACCAACCATTCCAGCTTTGTTATTCCTCAAATTGAAGAATGTTCCGCGGTCCAGACATGCTATTCGATTTTGAAAAGCACGTAGGCAGGACCTTCACATTCGTTGGCACCGTATATGATTCAGAATATGAATTTCGAACCTTAAGCGAGATTAGAACATAAACACCTCTCGTAAGCTTTCATTGTAATGATTTTGCTCATTGAGGCAGCACTGAACAGGCTGAACAACACTGTAATCTTAAAAACATGTCGCGGTCCAAAGCATCTCATACAGGATTACGCTAGTGGATGATGAGGGGATTGTAGATTTAAAATGTGGGCTTTCTTAATCCGTTTCCTTTCATCTCTTGGCACATTCGATTAATTGCTTCTATTTCGCTCAAAAGGCCGTCTTCGATGTTCGTGGACTGTGCCTAAATCTCATGTGGTTTGAATGCCCCAGAAGAGTCCCTTAGATATAGCTTTAGATGCAGTTTCAATGTGTGTCACAAAATATTTCCACATTTGTCAGATGTTGATGTTGTAATTGAAACACTAAGTTGCGTTGTGGAACCTTCGGAACAGAAAGCTGCTGCTGTCGTTGTTAGGGTGGACCGCTAGCCGCCTTAAAAAGACAATAAATTAAAAAAGAGGCCAACACTATGTGTCAAAAGTTGCATTGCTGTGGAAAGCGCGCAAAATAAGATCAACACCGCCTCGCTGCTCCAAGTAATATGTCGAAAAGAAAGATTTTGCATGGATGTAATCTCACATGACGCAGTACTTTGAATGTAAGAGAATCATGGGAAGCATTCGATAACTTGTTGTGTAAGCTCCTATTATGGTCAATCGACAAAGACACTTAAGGTGACCAAACCAGCACATGCTTATTATCTTGGCTAAGGTGGAGAAGAGCTGCAGCGGGTGTTACGTGAGATTACCTTATTCCCTAATCTCGTGGCAGATATTTGGAAGACAACGTATGAAACGCTTTTAGATTTCCTTTGTATTTCACTTAAGTGGGCCAAGTTTCTGTGCCACGGAAAAGTGCTAAGCACAACCCTTGCAGATGGTGCCCTTTGCTAAGAAAGGTTAGCATTTTGCAGAATGGATTGAAAGCGCATGCTGTCTATCCGGTTCTCAGCTTTATCTCTCAGTCACGCCTACTCAAAAAGCGTAGCACTGAGTAAAAGCACCAAAAACACAATCGCCGTTACCTGTTTCGAACATATCACTATATCTGGAGACACTTTTAGTTTGTTAAAATGTGAGAATGGTTTAAATAGCGAATTCAAACGTCTAGAACTCGCCCACTACTTTTTAATGTTTTCAATGACAATACTGCATTCCCAATCCTCACCATGTAGCTAATAGCTATGCAGCATGGGTCAATGAAACTCTCTTGTCCTACAGAAACATTTCGAACAGATACATTGTGCCTCGTGAAGTTTGCACGCTTCAACCTGTTTTTCAGACTACTTCAACCAAAGTGACCATAAAAGGAGTATTACTCAGGCCGTATCTTTTTTTCTTTGTGGTGTATCTTGACCTGTCGGCCCAGACGAGCTTCTCTGGGGTAGGAACAGGGCCGGCCTTTAGCCGGTTGGACCGATTGCTTCCATTCGGTCCCCGCGCCAAAAGGGGTCCCAGCGCTACGCCAACTAACTTACTCAAACTTATACTTTCAATCGAATGTGTTTGTGTAGTTGTGGTGCCTGCACGGGGCCCACAGTATTTTTCAAGCATGGGGTCCGTTGCCATCGAAAATAAAAGTGAACTGCGCGCGTTTTTGAACGACCTCAATCATCAACATAATCTGTTCATAATTCGTAACAGTGGTCATTTTTTTCCACAATACGCAGCCTGAGTTTTTTCAATAGCAGCTACTTGAAACAGAGAGGACGAAGTTTTGAAGCTGTTTTCTATTTCAGTTACAAGCGTTTCGTATTTGGTAGTTCAATTTTCAATAGTTGCTGCAAGATACGGTTCGATAGTTATTGCAGTTTACTGCTACTTGTCTTCTGAATATTAAGTTTAATTCGCAATTGCAAATTGGCGCTGCTCGGTCAGCCTTATTCAATTTCACTCTCGCAGAGATCTGATCAGGCAGCCTGAGATCGGCGATAACGTTTGAACTAAATCTAGTTTTAATTGCAAATGACATTTTACGGTGTGCAAGAAATAACGGTTCCTTAAAGAGCAATAGAAAATTTCTAGCATGCCATGGTAACACCAAGGGCAGCTTGAATCAGTGTTCCCACTGGGGTCAGTCTCGTCAACATCCGATTTGCGCCTTCTTCAACATTAGATAACATCAGATTTTACATTACAGTTTCAACGCCTCAATACCCTTAAGACAAATTTTCGCCAATCTGGATACCCCTTTTCAACAGTTTAATAACAAAAAAATGTAAGAAGTAAGAAAAAAACAGAACTGGTAAAGCAATATTCATTAGAGTGGTGAGGATAAAGGTTAATGCAAAGGCTGTATCACATTCATCAGCACTAATTTTCTACTTCATGTTGGTACAGTGTTCCAAGATTTCTAGAAAGAATGTAATGATTAGGTGTTAATACATTGTTTAATACCCCTGTTGAATACCCCCAACGTCTAATCTCAATACCCCTGGGGCATTGCGGCAATACTTTAAGAACTCCTGAGCTAAATACTTCCATTTCAACGAAGAATGATGGCGCCCTGGGCAAGAAGCAAGTCTGGTGCCCCCATGTTCGAAACTGAGGTCTTTCAGAAGCAAATGTACTGCATTGAAGAAAGTACTTGTGATATTGTTGGGACGACCCCGTAGTGATTTGGAGCCCCCATAGTGACTCGGCGCCAGGAGAATTGCGTCCCCCTTGCCCTCCTCGTTACGCAACTGTGTGCACCTGCATGATTATAAACTCTCTTGAGAAGAGATTTGCAATGAATATGCAGCTCAAACAATGTTTTTCCAGAGTCAAGCCTTTTCGACTGAAAAAAGCCAGAAAAAGCCGGATTTTGCATGGCTTTTTTTGATTTCTAAGAATATCAAAGGTGTTCAAAAAAGCCAGATTTTCAAAATCTGGCCTAAAAAAGCCTGATATTAGCAGCTATGCCGTTGAATTGGTTTAATTCTTGCTGTGACAGTTTATTTGCCGCTATGACACTCACACTGCACAAGTGCCAGGTTCACAGTTATGGTGTCGACGTGTCGTGCAGTGGTGAGTTGCAGTTCACTCATGTCCGGTCTTTCGCCTCCAGAGGCAGGTTGCGAAAGGTGCGAGTGGATTATTCTAGTGTTGGTCTTTATTGCGTAACAACAACATGGCAACAAATCTTCAAACGTTCACTTCGTGTTACGGTAGCAGGCGTTTTGGTTGCATGTGACTGTTGAACGCAGACTTCTTGTCAGGCAATAACAACGGGACAGTGCTGCTGATAGCGGTAAGCCACTTATATTTATACTTTGTGAAAAGAAGCATGAGTGATAGAGATGGCACGGGCCGCTAATTGTCCGGATTTTGGGCGGGCCGCTGACGTTGAACGAGCGGGCCGCTCACAATATTTTTAGCGGTTGGATTTTACCGAGCCGCTACGAGCAGCCCGTTAATGTTGAAAATAACTTCACAATTTTTTTGAGTTCAAAGAACCACTCGGTGACAATAAAAGTGAGTGAAACCACTTGGCATCTGCTTGGGATATTTATCCGATACTGCATTTTCAGGCACATTTTTTTTCCAATATGAGAGCACTCCGTCAGGTGCGATTGGCAGGTACACTTTTAGAAACTTTTCGTGTATGTGGTGATAACTTCTTGCAAGAGCGTGGCGGTCAGTGTTTCTGGTGCTGAGTTGGTTCTTGGAGGGAACCTGTTAGTGTTATGCAACGTTTTGATGGCATGCCATAACCTAGGTGTATTTTATATATGCACCAAATCACAATAACTTTATAAGTGAGGTCAGTGGTTTACGTTTAGCCCAGAGTTTACTTTCAGATTTAGGGTTTTAGGCTTAGGGATTTAAGTTTAGGGATTTAAGGTGAGAGTTTTAGGTTTAGGCTTGTAGGTTGAGAGTTTTAGGTTGAGAGCAGAACCGTCACCAGGAAGTCTTCAATAGGGAATCGTTACGTTTGTGCTCGGGTCATGACATTCTAAAACAAAAACTCTACTGAGTTATGCAGTAGTGTTTCGTATTGCAGTTTGGGGGGATTGGAGATTTGTTTGGGGGCACTAAGCCCAACAAAGCTACCCTGTAGCGTCTTTGGGGGTTGAGGGTTTTAGGTTTAGGGTTTTAAATTTAGGTTTGGAGTGTAACGGGTCATCGCAAAGCGATGCCTGTCACATGTCACTGATGACAAATCCCCACAAATAAAAGACGCGAATCCTTCCAGAGTGTATGCCCGAGCGAACCAACTCGTAGTAGAGTGATCTCGTCGGGTGAACTCTATTGCTGGTTGGTGTGAAAGACCTTTCTCTCATTGAAGCATCCCTTCAAGGATTTTAGGTTTAGGATCTTAAGTTTCAGTTTGGGGTTTTACGTTTTAGGCTCACACTAACCAAAGCATGCAACTTTGTGTATTATGCTTGTCACATCACATGACCACTACAACCAATCATGTTCCACACAAGGCGAAATAGTATCAGCAGATATTTTGCCTCGGAAGGCAAAATAGCCAAGAAAGATATTTTGCCTCAGGAGGCGAAATTAGAGGAGTCTGCAAATTGTTTAGCGGGCCATGGGCGGCCGGTTTGAAAAAGCATAAATGTCCTGGGCTGGATGTTGCGGGCTATGGGCGGTCCGGGCCTGAAAAATCTTGGACCGTGCCATCTCTAATGAGTGAATCTATAGCAATGTTTCCACACGTTTGAAAAACCCATTGTTAGTGCGATTCAGTCCCGTCGCCACGGGGCCACTTGTGGGGACTTATCCCCCCCTAACAAAGCTACAAGCCCCCACCAACTGAATTATGAAGCACTATAAATCGGTGCACTTTTTATCAAATTTTAGAATGTCAAACGCCCCTGAACAAACGTAAAATCCCCCTATTGAAAACTTTCTGGCAACGGTCCTGGTGCGATTGTGACCAGCAACTTGAGGTTTGAGCCAGGGCTGACGGAGGCACACTGTCGACTGTATGTGGTCCACTAGCCAACACTAGGAAAAACCAACACTAAGAAAAAAGAACTGATAGCGAATCCCGATGCGAATGGCTATACTAAAACCTAAATCACCGGAAAACACTCCTAGAAACTTCCGAAAAACGCAAAAACGCAGCAACCTACTGAAAACCAAAGGGATTACTAAATACCGACATGTAAACTACGTGGGGGCACGGTTTTTTAATTTAGCTTGACAGGGTGGCGGTTCTCACCCCTGCCCCCAGTGAGTTACGCCACTGATTGTGACCAATGTGCTTGAGTGTCGAGCTACACTTGTGCAGGCTTCTTTTCACGCAGTATAAAAATGCGTGACTTGTTAGAATACTTCCATGCCGGCTTGTGTGAATGCGTCTTAATCGTTATGGTTTGGTTCTGACATCCGAGCGAATGCTGAGTGCAAAGCTTTATTTGCTGGAGCGAGTTTTCATAATTCAACTGCTCAATTTTGTAAAGCCTGCGTGCGGTGTTCTAATTCCAGTAGGTTGTCCGTAGTCGTGTCAATATACAGGTCTAATTGTCCGGTTTACGTATGATGAGCCTTCACTGTAAAAAATTAGCAGAGACAAGCATGGTTTTTGTTGACCGTATTGGACGAGATCCCAGACGTTTGCAACTCTTGTTTCAAAGTGACGATAACAAGCCTTGCTAGCAGATCCCGCAACCAGGGGGAAGGCAACCGGGCAGTTTTCCCTCTCCCAAAATTTTCAAAAGCATTTTCAATTGTTAGGTACAGCATCAAGTAACAATCATTTTGTCCCCTCCGAAAATATCAGTTTGGTGCGGCCCTGCTTGCCAGGTAAAATTAAGTCATAATTTGTGGTTTAATTGAAGACTATGGCAATACTTCTTTCTTTCAAAGTTATGGCAATGCTTACTTGATAAGAAGTATTCTGCTTTGAAAATCTGCAGATAACTTACTGTGTAGATTCGTAATATACCTGGGTTCTGGGCATAGGCATACGGAAAGGCATTTTACTGGGGTGTGTGTGCCCCGAAAACGACAATTTGCCCTAAAAATAAACAATTTGCCCAAATTACACGAATCACCCCCAAGTGAATATACACTGAATGCACTGTATTGAAAATTTTTTTACCGTTCAAGATTTCTGAGTAACTTCCGCTTGCCCTGAAATTTTTACTGCATTGAAAATTGAATATATTTTTTACCATTCAGGGTTTTTGAGCATCTTTGCGCTTTCCCTGAAAAGAAAAATTTGCCCTGAAAATTTTCACTATATTGAATAAATTTTATCAATCAGGATTTTTGAACAATTTGCGCTTGCCTTGAAAATCAGAGTTTGCCCTGAAATTTTTCACTGTATTAAATCTACTTTTTACATTCAGGATTTTTGAACAACTTGCGCTTGCTCTGAAAAGCAGAGTTTGCTCTGAATTCACGGTTTTGAATATATCTTTTTTTATCATTCAGGATTTTTGAGCAACTTGCGCTTGACCTGAAAATAGAGTTTGACCCGGGCTTGTTCATGGGAATGGCATTCCTATGGGAAATGTCCCATGGGATGGGACAGGCATAAATTGCTATGGGATGGGAATGGGACAGATAAATATGTCCCATGGACAACCCTGGTTTTACCTGAAATTTTTCAAACCGTGGGGGCTGCCGCCCCACAGCCTCGTACGCCTATGGTTCTGGGTATTGCTCCCAACGAAGCGCATTTTTTGTTAATGTTACCGTAACGCATTTTTTGTTAATGTTACCGTGTAGAAATGGTTAAGCGTTTTGTGAAGGTCCATTTGCACTACATCGTCAGCAGCTTGAAAATTATAAGCAAAATGTTAACGTTGCTCCCCCTGGAAAAATCTCTGCGGACGCCCATGATATGACGATGTAAATCCGATTGAACACGTTCTGCTTCATCCGATGTGCGTACTTTCTCACCTGATGTGCGTATGTAAACACTGTAATATAAAGTTATCGTTATGTTAGTGAACACATTGAAATTATTAATGAATTTACCACTTCATAAATCACAGATTTAACGCGATTTTTCACAGTTAAACCTAAACACCCAGGTTGACAAAAAATAGCAGATCTAGGCGGAAAAAGACCCTCGGTGGGAGCCCTATCGTCCGCTGCTCACATGCGGAAAGACGCCTACTACCGCAACTTGCAGTGAACCCAGATTTATTGTCATGTTATTGTTACGCAATAAAGACCAAGAGTAGAGCAATTACTTAGCAAGTTTCTCTACCTGTCTCTGCAGGCAAAGGATCGGACATGAGCAAACTACGTATTTACGCTAAGCGTTTAGGGGGTCTCGCGGTCACGACTGTGCCCTGGGCTTCGCGTTCATTTAATCCGGCCCTGCGCAGACGCTTAATTGCATGCGTCCAGAAGTGAGACTTCCACTTGATCAACATGTTCTGTGTAGTGATTGTTGTGAAAAAATGTGGTATGGCCAGCCCAGGTAGTCTTCCTTTATTTTGTACTGCATACCAGCAAGATACCTTTGGTGCTTACGACCAAAGTTACACATTTGCGCAGCCTGCTGTTCAGACAGAAGATGTAGTTAATTGTGTAGTTAAAAGAGTCTATTAAGTAATCATTGCTAAGCTGTCCCAAATCAGAGTAGTGCAGTTAGTGGATTGCGGATGCTAACCGTTGCTTTCACGTAAGCTTTAAAGTTTCGTCTATGTTTATAAACATTTATGGCCGAATTGAGATACAGAACGTTCATGCACTAAGAAATTAACAAGGCTAGGCATCAGCAATGTTTATGCATGCGTATTTCAGCCAGTAAAAAGCCCAATGCGCACGCTTTATAAGCATAATTCACTTAAGCTCATGGTAAAGTTTCTTAATTTGCGTTTGTGAAAGAAAACGCTCATCGCCGCGCACATGCATTGACAAGCCTCATGATTACTTCTTCGGCAATAGTGTTTTCATAATTGAACGATAGGCTAGATTCTGATTTCCTGAAAATTTTTTAAAGATTTGCATTTCATTACGACATCTTTAAATAATCGCCATCAATTATGACAATGATTTTACCACCCAATTCCTTTTGTTAAGCTCGTTCAAAAATTTTTAGTTGGAAACTACGAGCCTTTTATGGTATTTGCGGGAATATATTTATACTTAAATTGCACAATCTGCAACAAATGCTGTGCATGTTGTGAATTAAATATATATCTTCAGAATGTCTATCCCCCTGCACAAACATGAAATCCCCAATGGAGGACTTCCTGGCGACGGTTCTGCCCAGACCCGCGGACAAGAGGGGCTATTCGGGAGCAGATCCCCAAAATTTTTTTGTGCCCCCCCAATTTTTTTTAAACGTATCATAAAACAAAAATCTTTCTCCCTAAAAATGTTTTTCCCCCCAAACCTTAAAACCTGGCTACGGGCCTGGTTCTGCCAAAATTGTGTCTGCAATTAGGATATTTTGTTTTGAAGGCCATTCGGCATCGAGATGAGACATAACGCCGAAACCTTTTTTTACCATTTGGGGGCCTTTATAAGCACTTTGGGCGGGGCTCGGTATTGGGCTGCTACGTCACTGTGCATTAGTAAATTCTCCGTTGCATGCATCGTTTGTGTTTTATGCACCGTTTGTGTTCCAGCTTTTTCTGTCATGCAAGTGAAACCATATCCAGAATATTTCTTATTCCACTTGGCATTTGCGTTTCGTAGACATGTTTCTTGAAAATCAAATGTACCGATATTAACTGGCGTAACTGACGGGAGACAGAGGGTATTCGTTTGGTTTTCAGTAGGATGCTGTTTTTTCGTTTTTGGAGTATTTTCCAGTGATTTAGGGTTTTAGTATACCATTCACATCCGGATTCAACATATTTCTCAAGTTTTTTCTAGGTGTTGATTAGTGGGCCTTTTTCTTAGTGGGCCTTTTACAGCAACGTTTTCTCCTCCTGGCTCAAAGTTCCAGTTACGCCTTTGCTGATATTCATAAAATATACTTGACTCCCAAAATGTAACAAATATACAAGCATCCTTGAAATAAATGGTCAACTAACATTTAGCAATGAATTCTTTACTCAACCACATGCAATGAAATAAGTTAGGCGACAGCACCTCGACTGTACAAGCAAGATAAATTTAATATTCAAAGCGCTTAACGAACTAGTCTCAGCCTAGCCCTAGTAAATGGATAATGGTACGTCACACTGCAGAGAATTACGATGAATGTTCAGTACAATCTGGTTAAGTTTCAGGGCGTGTATCCCTGAATAAATATTGGTGCTTCGTACCTCCTGTTTTAGCTCTTTGTACCCCCAAACAAGGAGTATGTGTACCCCCTGTTAAGAACCACTGTTTTAGCTAGAGATGAGGTGGAATGGCTTGTCCACCATCTATAAATGTCAAAGTAATTTTTTAACAAATTCCAAACTTGAAAGGTTTCGGGTGCGTTTCTTAGTAGTTGTTTTATTCAGTATTTTGATTTCTTCTTTTGAAAGACTTGTTTCATGTCGGGAAAATGTATTTACATGAGAAAGGTTCCTAACATGTGGTATATTTTTTGCCTCCAAACTCTGTCATTTTCTTCATCGTGAAGTCACGGTCTCCCTGACAACGAAGTTAACACAAACAGATAATAAAACGACTTAGTGTCGTACAATGCAAGAAGGGACGATCGAGTATCACTGTATACTGTAGGTGTAAGAGGAAGCAATTTTTCGGGGTTGCAAAGGATATTTTGCCCAAATTTGTCCGAAAAACCTTTATGCAACAGACTTTCTCCCTACAAATTTGCTGTAGGTGTTTGTGCATTATATTTCGTCTGCCATGTTACCATAAATTTGAAAACACAAATGTTGGTACTTGATATTTGGTTTATATTAATACAACTGACAAAAACTGCGCTAGGCTATGCAAAAACATTGTCAGAGGCCAACTGGCTCAGTACTCTGGAGCATCTGCTTCACAGTTCAGAGATTTGGCGTTCGATTCACACTCCAGCTGTTGCTGTCAGCGATGAACGTTACACCTACCTGAGCTATAGGCCTAAAACTGCTTCCTTCTCTGAAGACATGTAGTCCTATGTGGCGTATATCATAGTATTTAGATAATGGCTAAGCCGTGAGTCTCACAACATTGTATGTTCGACTGCACATATATGCAATAAACTGAATGGAACAATGTGTTCATCCACACACTGTAGTTAATATGAAGTAGGTACCCTGCAGTACACTCGATTCGCTCGGTTTACAATTAACGATGCACACAAATGAAATGCCCACTTTTTTGCCCACAAGTTAGACAGTTACTCATCCACTTATGATATTGTATTGTGTAACTTCTTCACTCTCACATGCAAGGCGCTAGACTTTAAACATGCATCGCAGCAACAAGGAATACACAAATACATGAAGGAAGACAAGGATACATACATGGCGGTAGTAAAGAGTACACGCTTGATGGCGCTAATACATTTACTTTGATGAAACACAAGCTTTTTGAGACACACACATGAATGACGCCATCATGATTATTATAATGTACTACTGCGATGACTTCCAAGTATTGTACATCGATTTACAAAATGCATGAGGGAGTGGGAGGCTGCAAACGAACAAGGGTCATCTAGGGTGCAGACCTCCCAAGGGCGAAGCTGCTTTAAAGCGTGAAGGGAACAGTGCAGACTAGTCAGTGAAAGTCTTTTTCTCTGGGTATAAAATGAATAATCTCGCTTACTAAAACACGGAGTTACTGGAAAGAGTTTGTTGATTTTATACGCATTCAAGCATTTTGAGGTGTTTTCTATGGCACAAGTAAATTTTGACTTACAATCAAAAACAAAGAGATAAAATGTCATTAATATTGTTTTAAAAAAGGTCCAAACTTATTTGCCCAAATTGTTGACAAATCAAAACATTTGGAGTTGCGCTTTCACCCCAAGCACCACCAGCTCCGACACCACTGTATCACTGATAAAATTGTCCATTATTGACGTACTTTTGCAAGAAACAAGTGAAAAAATAATTAAATTAAAATTTTACAAAATCTTCAAAATGACAGCAATAAACTGCGGTGTGCATGGATTTCAAAAGCTGCACATTTCGGATCAGATGGAAAACGAATGACGATCATCAGCTATTTTCTTTAAGTCTCTGGGTTAGGTACGGCATAACACACGCAAGATATTGTACACTTTACACACGTGATTCTTTTAGTAGCTTTAACACCTAATGCCCATACTTTACAAATCAACTTACTTCATTTAAATCGAAGATTTGAAATAGACAGATAACGGAAGCTCTTCATTTAACTTCTGTGACTACAAAACAGAAATTGATGCTTTGTACCCTGCATTGGGTGGTAAAAAGCTGATTGTTAACAACCTTGAGGGGTATGAGATTCAGAAAATGTTTAAGTAACTTCTTCGGTGTATTTATTTTGATAACAGTTTTTAGGTACCATGTTGGAAAAAAGTAGAAGAAATGCGTTCAGTTACTTTAAAGGGCAGGCTGAGGTTAATCTTCAGTTCGGTTTGCTTTATTCTTGCTGCCACAGAACACGTTTTTACAAAAAAGAGCGAAAACAAGTGTGGGATTGAGAGCACTATTTACGGGTATCAGAAATCCGGCACAAACTGCGTAAGTGTCCTGTGGTAAAGTGATTGCCCCTAAACTCAGGAAACCCAAAATACAGACAGGAATCCAGCTCAAGCACTTGATTATAACGATTATAAGCAGTGCTGTCAACAGAAAGTGGTTTTGTACTGTTTCTTTCACAGTAAACTGTTTTGAGAACTTTCCGAAATTTGCAAGGTTTGTAACAGTTATGAAAATAAGTAAAATAAAGTTTAAGATAAGAAGAAATGCTGTATACTGCCATGCATTGTCGCTAGTAGAGGGAAGAAAACGTGGCAAACACACGCTCGTTTCATCGTAGTACCCAAACTCCCCTTTTATATAAGCGTACTTGAAAGATTTGGAAACAATGTTTTTTGCTTCTAACCAAGACTCTTGATTCCATTCAGTACCAGGTATTTTCTTTGCTAATGCAAAAACAGCGGTTTTAGTAACTGTGTCTGTTTGAAAAAAGTGGTTGGGGAACCAGATATTTGACGTGAAATATCCGGAATCTAAAGGCATGCGTGGGATAACTGCCAGCACAATTGATACAAACCATGAAAAACCTAACGTAGAAGCAATCCATACTGTACTATTTGAAACATAAGATAATTGTCGAGTTGTTAGAAGCCTGAAAACAGATATCGCCGCCATGGTTAGCAATGCTGATTCTGATGACAGCAGAGCGAGAGTGCCGATTCCTGAACACAAACTACTCGATCGCCATTCTTTGTCATAAGAGCAGTAAATGTCAGCATATGTGGCACCTTGCACCGCTGTTACTAGCAAGTAGAGACCCATCAGAAAGTCCGATATTGTCAAACTCCAAAGGAACAAAACCATGCATTTCATAATTCCTTTCCTGCAGTTACCACAAACAAGTTCTTTTGTACACACAACATTAACAAGCACGTTACCAACAACTGCAGTTAGTCCGATAATCCAAAACAGTGCTCGAAGAAGTGAAGAAGCAATCATGTTGTATTGATCAGCTAAGGCAGGAACCTCGTTGCACTGGGAGATGGTTTGAAAACCTTTTCTCACTGCTGTGTTTGTTTCTGAATGTTTTCGCCAATCTAAGCATAGACTGCTATTCTCATCTTCACCATGGTCGCAGTCTTTTATACCGTCACAGACGTAAATGATATCGATGGACATCGTATTTCCATTCTTGCAGTAAAATCGCTCCTCTCCGCACAAAGTCACGTTCTCATCAGAGTGGTCATCGCAATCAAGAGTTCCATCACAAACTTTATGAAAATCAATGCTGACCGTGCCATTGCTGGTGCAGTTGAATCTCTGTGGACAATTCTGTTCTACTTGCTGCGAACAAAATGTATCTTTAAAAACTGTGTTGAAGTTGCTTCTCCGATACTCGTTTTGGTAAATTATTGAGTTAAGTCTACCATCGCAAATAGTCGTTCCGCGAAGAATGCCGCGGACTTCTTTGACACACGGCCAATCGCAAAATGATTTACGGGGCTGACAATTGCACTCATCCTCCATCTGTTCGCACTCTGGTCTTCCGTCGCATTTGACTGCGTTTGCTATTCTGTAGTTCCATTGCATGGATCTAAACGGACAGGGCAGAATGTTGCTCGATATCTGATTCGGATGACAGAATTTTAAGTTATTTTCAAGGCTGCATTTAACTGAAGCATTGCACAGAGTTTTGCCGACGTCAACACAGTGCGTTTTGTTGTGACACGGCATCTGGCTGGAAGGACACCTCGCACCTTCTCTCCCAAGCACTGCGTTGGGTACAGTCTGGTTGGGACAGAAGCGTTCATCTGACATATCGTGGCAATCTATTAAGCCGTCGCAAACTTGGCTTGGAGATATGATCAACCTTCCATCTAAACACCAAAAGCATTCAAACTTTCCATCGCGAAAGCACAAGTCCGATTTGTCGAAACACTGAGGTATGGTGTCATAAACGTTTCTTTGCGGTAAAACACAGTTACCTGTGGCTGAATTTCCTGGGCAACGAAATCCAAATAGGTCGGTTCTTTCATCACTGCCATCGCTGCAGTGCCAGATTCCATCGCAGAAATGGTTACTATTAATTGTTTGCCCGTTGCTACACTCGAAAATAAATCGGAAAGACGAGCAGTTTGACGTAATGCAAACCCAGGTCTGGGTAGTGAAAATGTTGCTGGTCGATGGAATGATCTGACTGTGGCACTGCGTTGAATTTCTGTTAGAATTTTGAAGCAATGTGTTTTTATTAGCTTCCGTCTTGCACCTATTAATAATAACCAAGCAATTATTGGACATGGTTTTGAATGTTTGACAAGGCTCGTCACTGCCATCTTTGCAATCAACTACATCGTCGCCAACCCAGGTTTTGAATATACACCGCCCTGCTGATGAGCATAGACCAGTGTTTGCTGTGCAGCCACACCGAACGTATTTATCTGTGTTGTTACATTGAAACTCGTCATCTCCATCTGAGCAGTCACGCTGTTTGTTGTTGACCTTCGCTCTATCAATACAGGCGCCGTTTTTGCATTGAAATCGAGCTTCCGAGCATTGACACCCAATGTCATCACTCCAGTCTCCGCAAAGGTTTCTTCCTGAGCAACGCTGGGTCTGACTGATGCAGCCCCACCCGCTTGGACAACCGGATTCATAGCAATGACATTTAAACATGTAGCTGGGACAGACACACCCCTTCTCGTCACTTTTGTCGAAGCAGTCAAAGAATCCGTCGCACGGCAAGACAGCTTTGAGAGGTATCACGCTGTTCTTGCAAGTTGGACGAGGAAGAGTTTCTGAAAAGTACAAATAGTTATGTCTTAATTTGCCTCTATCGGTCCTCTGTGCTTGCTGCGTGTATGGCAAGGGTGGGAACGTGTCGCTTGTGAACCACATTCGGCACGCTTGAACATTTAAATATGACCCGCGTCAGAATTTGTGTTGCCAAAATTAGAACACAACATCGCGTCATGTTGAATCTACACGATACGCAGAAAATAATTACGGTACACAATAAGATGTCTCACTCGCTTCTCATAATTTTATTTCCTTATTGTCCTTAATGAGAAACGACATTATGGGGACTTTATTGTAGTTTTCATCATAAGATGACTTTAGACATTTTTTTGGAGTTCGCCCGTGGTGTTCTACAAGTGATGTGGTCGTGATGCTGAATAGGCTCCCTGCGCCTCGTGTGTGCAAAGCCGTATCAGCCGCACTCCGTACCCCCCAATTGGGGGGGCCCGCTGTCACAGGGGGCCCAACGTTCAGTCCCGTTACCACTTAGCACCTCAGAGAAAGCTTCGATCACCCAAATTGAAATATGAAGCACTAGAAATCAGTGAAGTTAGGGGGCCCTTTGACAGAAAAGTGCTTATGCATGACAGTTACTTGGGGCCCATTTGAAAGCAAGGTATTTACACATTACAACTGCTGTTGGGGGCCCCTCTGAAAGCAAAGTAGCCTACGCTGACGTGCCCGCTTGAAAGCAAGGTACTTTGCACATTACAGTTGTAAGCCGGGGGCCGAGGCAAGTGCCTCGCTTGCCTTCCCTCAAACACACCACTGCATATAACCCTGACCATAGGTGTACGGGAGTCCATATTTTTGGGGATGCCAAAAATTTTTGCCCAAATTTGACCTTGTTTTTCCCCAATAACGTATAAAGAGAAAGTCTTAATGCTAGGACTAAAATGTACCATTGTAAGCAAATCAAGGTGTCTGCATGTCTAATCGCCAATTGTCAAATATCAGTAACAAATCAATTTATGCTTTGAGGCGCGCTCCTGCAATTCTTCATGTAGCCTACAAATTAAATTCAAGGCAGAAATGTACTGCCATGCAAGTTCGTTGATGTGGGTATCTCCATCTCATTTATGAACTGTAAACTGACAGATTTTTCAGTCCTGAGTTTGAAATTACTATTGTTTACACACCTCTTCATTATCAAAAAATATAAATAACGAGGTAAAAAACGCAATCCTGATAATAGTGTGTCACTATGGGGATCAAAGTCTTATGCCCTCAACTAGCAATCAGCAGCCTATGCTTCATTAGGCCTACAGCTTCTAATCATGACTTTACAACTTCTAAAGGTACGGTATGAGAACCAAAAAAGACTCCAGTTTAGAAAGTTGAATGTGCACTGAACACAGCATGCTAAGACGAAATAGCAATATGGAACTGATTCAGACATTAATACTGCAGCCTATATGATCAACGACCAAGGTATGTGTGCAAAAGTAAATTTCCAGTGACAAATGACTTATAACCTCAACAAGAATATTTTATAAAAATAGCAGTGTTTCACTGGACTGTATTAATGAATTATGCAGTGCAATAGATAATATAGTTCCCACTATTCATGAAAACTTCACTTCAAAGCATCAAATTGAAACATTAAAATTTGGCAGGATGCAACATCTGAAATTCATTGCATGAAACAAATGGAAAATATGAAAACCTAAACA
>JGI24158J21664_10003288_pt1 | contig 20210 bp, 8 predicted proteins | sample Ectturendosymbi3_FD_21664 | JGI IMG/M metagenome (IMG submission 21664) | reverse complement strand
CAGACTTATAGCTACTGCCTTATGAAAATGGTGATGTAATAGAAACATTTGAGAATGTGTTTATTTTTGTTTTTATCAAAAAAGAACAAACTGTTTGTGTTGCATAAACAAAAAACTTGGTCGGGCGTCTTTTAAAGTTTTTCTCAACCTAGGTTTGCATTTCCAAGTGCAAACTACATATTCACCCTAGTAACTACTTGATAATTATGATGCAGTTAAATTGAAGAACTGTACTAAAATAGTTTGTAAACGTAATTTTATGACAGTATCTCTATCAAAAAACAGCTCTAGGTTGTTTGAACTACAAAAACAAAATTTTTGAATGCATTTAGTGGCTGCGCTAGGATAAATTTACTGCAGAGTTAAAAAAGCTCTGTTGCCACAAATAAAAAATGAATGAGTCAACTTACAATGGCAGACACTGCTGTGTGTTCCTGGATGTCACAGCGTTCAAAATAATTCACATTTATTTAAAGTAGGCCTGCCTATAGGAAAGGAAGCGAGACATGGTGAGCCAATTAGCTGAAAGTTTTCATCAAGTAATATGTACAAGCATATTGCTTGCCCACCATCATCAGTTACAAATGGCAAGTGTAATTGTTGTCATAATAATTTCGAGTTACATTTGTTCAGTATTTTTTTCTTTCAAATGCTGTTGCACCAAAGGCTTAAATTTTTAAAGGCTATATTCAAATACAATGGCAGCTTCAAACAATTTTTTTGGCAGTAAGAAAAGCAATGATTTGTGATAACACTTTTTACAAAATGGCATATGCAAAAACATCAAACGAACCTGAGGACCACCCACACTAAATTTACCCAAAAAGTCTCATCAACCAGCTACAACTGGGAAATGTAGATCTGGAATATGCCAAGACTTGTCCTTATAGTGTAGCCAGAAAAAGGAACATATGGATGTACAGACAGTTTTCAAATTTTGTAATTTACCAAAGTGAATCAAAGCGGTTTACACATGCACCAAATCAGTGATAAACAAGCCCATGTTACCTATTGCAGAAATCCTGTTTTCCATGCCTGTGCAAATGTAACTGCCTTGTATCTGATATGCAGAAGGGGTAATCAGTATCACTTATTGCTGTGCTTTCAATGGAGTCTATGCATACCACATATCACAAAAACTGGCAATTGGCTATGGATCAGTTGAATCTATTCTTTCATTTCTTAAGGGGCAGATTCGAAGTCACATGCTTGCAATGTACAGTATGTTGGAGGTATTAATTTGGAGGCAATTGGTCCACACTAGGTTGATTTTATTATTAATTGTTAATAACTTCTCGCAGACATCACCAACACGAAATTGAATGGAGTTATCACATATTACCCAACACATGGTCTAGATACTACAAAATTATGCAGTGTTATGTAGTGTATGCCACTTTTTCCATGAATCTATGGTTTTTGAAGTTTTCAATTCCAAATATAACTTGTTTGTAGATGATTGGCTTCCAGCCACTAGATCTATTATGCAACTAATTGCACATGAAGATACAGCATTCTTTTCAGAACGAAAAATTCAACTGACCCAACAAGGCAACTTTTCAGTAGTTGTGGCTTCACCTGTCAGTTGTTTTGAGTATAAAACTCAAAATTAATTTTGTATGAGGGTGGATTACTTTTGTTCCTGATCCTTAACAAGTTTTGAAAACATGACGCAATAATGTACTGAGCAGGAATTTATCTTGCACAAGATTGTGCAAGACAATCTTGGCATAGTGTATGAAATGATGCAATATCTGCATAAGCTAAATGAAAAGCACATCAGTCCATCACCTTAAAATGATAAAATGAATGTATCCATAGCTGCTGAAACTTTCAGCCACTGATGGTAGGTTTCTTGTAAGTATTCAAATTCCATTTTTCAAATTTTAATGAAATGATGGTCCAGTTCCCCTTGGGGACCACAAGCAGAGGCATTCACTAGGTGGCTTCGCTGTATTCCACTGTTTAGTTGCAAACACAGAAAGCTGGTAGGTCAAAATAAAGTCAAAATTTATAAATCACAATTTAAAAATTTTAAGTTTTTAGGTCAAAAAATTGGTTTCCTTAGTTATAAGTCATGGTGCCAAGTATGTTTTAGCAAGAAAGATAAACCAATGCCCTTTACAATGTTACAAAAGGCTGTAGGCATGAATCACCACATGCCAGTTTATTTGCTGAAAATCCTGAAACCTAGATATTGCAAAATGTTAATCAGTTTTTGGTGCCATTATGAATGTAAATACTGATCAGAAGTCATTGGCTACCCACAACAAACTCAGTTGAATTTCTGTTTTTCAAATTGTGTTTCTTGCTTTACATTCATTATGGCTATTTTCCATTATAACATGCAGCTTTACATTAAAAAAAAAACTTGCAGTGGTTGTTTAAGGTGTCATGTCCTCAGTCTCTAAGTTAGGATGCCGAGCGACACGGAACATTGCAGTCTATCGAGATAAATTAGACAAGTAGATTTTAAGGAATATGATTTCGAAATTTTGGTAATTTTTCTTCTTACAACTATTATTCCATATCAAGATTTTTGCATTGCCACATTTTATTTCATCTGGATAATCCGGATCCGGTTGAAAGGGAAACGATATCCAATCCAACCAAATTTTGATAAATAGAAATACCCGGCCGGATTGGACAGCAAAATCGGGATCCTGTTCACCAAAAATGAGCGGACTGTGAAATTTTTCAGTCCGAGACCAATCCTGATCCGCAAAAATTAAATCCGATCAAGTCCTGATTCGCAAAATTGTTGAATATCATCAGTCTAATCCAGTCCTGATTCGCCCTTGTAAAACCATATTGTTTATTTTGCTTCATGAGGCAAAATATACACAGCCTTTGGTATTTTCAAAATTAAAAAGGCAGTGTCTATTTTTCCATTATGTGCAAAAGGATTGTTGGAGTTATTTTGCTATTAAGTGAAGCCGACTGGTTAAATTGATCAAGCGCCAAGGATGATACACTTGGATTAGTGCATAGCCTTTGTCACATGACCTAAAACTCTGAACCTAACCCTAAACGTAAAACCTCAACCGAAAACCTAATCCCAAAACCTAAACCCAAAGCCTAAACCCAAATCCTAAACCCAAAACCTTAATCCAAAACCTAAACCCAAAATTAGACCCAAAACTCCAACTTCAACCCTCAACCCAAGCCCAAAACCTAATCCCTAAATGTAAACTCTAAACTGAAACCTAAACCTACACCATAAACCAGCTGTGCCCAATCAGCGACGTGCATACGGCCCAGTGGAAAATTTTGTGCAGCCCTGTAAGCTTTTTATTATTGTGTATGTACAATACAGTGATACCTTTCTTTATTTCTGCAGTCTTAAATTCGACATTTTCGCTGCGATGGTCTTTCGTCCCTGTTTCTCATGTACTACGCACTGGTAGATTTCCACGTGTCTTCTGACACCGTGGTGCAGAGCTGATTATTTGTTTTTTTTATTTCTACTCATGTGTTCCTCTGCACTAAACTGATTTCTAACAATATCATTTTGTTGTTCCAGTAGCACTAATCTTGCCCATAGCATCACAGTTTGGGAGTGTGTACGCACAATCGTTATCATAGCAGTTAATATTCAAATGGTCTCAGTAAGTTTTAAACTAAAATTTGGTTTGCTGCTGTAAAATGAAAATAAGTCATTCAATATGTGGCCCTCACGAAGTTAGTGATATAATTTTTGGCCTAGTAAGGCATTTTCGTTGGACATAGCTGCCCTACACGACAACCCTAAGCCCTAAAACCGAAACGTTTTGAAAAAGTACATAGAAAGCGCTCCCATCATGGGTGTAATGTCTACTAGCTAAGCCAAAGCAAATGTTGAAATTAGAACCACTGAAAACTCGCACAGCAGGCATTGACCTTAAACTCTCGACTACGTTCGCCTTGCTGCTAGTAATACGAACTCAACGTTATATATGGACAAAGGTGGATACAGTTCAAATAGCAAAGTAGTCCCTACAAAGCTTTTGCCATGGATGGCAAAATATGCACTACCGTTTATCAAATCTGTAAAATGGGATGACAACGAAAATTTTTGATATGGTTAGAATAATCACATTAAAACAACAAAATTTTTCTCAGTCCGATCCAGTCTTGATCCGCCAATTAAAAAAAATTGCAGTGCGATCCAGTCCTGATCCGGCCAAAATTGGCTTCAGTGCTGATCTAGTCTTCATTCGTGCTCATCTCTGCTGTACACCACTGGTGGCAAGTGGAGGCAAGACTGAAGCCAATTTTAACTGGATTAGGACTGGATCAGCCTTCAATTTTTTTGAAAAGTGGCGGATCAGGCTGTATCAGACTGAGAAAATTTTTATTGTTAAATGTGATTATTCTAACCTTGTCGAAATTTTTAGGTAGTGTCTATTTTCCGTCAGCAGCACAAGTGGATATCTTGCCGTATGAACTTTATCCAGCTTTGTCCAGGTAGGCCTATAAGCAGAGTTCGTGACACTAGCAGTACGGTGACCCTGGTCATGTGGGAAGTGTCTATTCCTGCTGTGCAAGTGGTTGTGGGTTCGGTTCTCAGCATTGTTGGTTTGGGTTTGCTACAGCAGAGGTGAAATTTTTGATGGGAGCACTATTTGTTTTTTTCGAAAAGTTTGGATAGCCAGACACAAGTTAGCATTTTGGTTTGGTGTTTTAGATTAGGGTTCAGGGCAGTCGCTTTTAACAGGAAGGGCCAGCTTCCCCAAGCGGTATCAATAAATTTCTTGAGTCGCGAGCACTTACACGCCCTTCAAAGTGAAAAGTGTGATGAATGAATTGACCATCACATCTGCTTTCAAATCTTGTTTGAAGTCCGGGGTGCTTGAAACAAAATACAATTATATAAGGGAGAGTTGTTGAAAGAAGTTGAAGAACCACTGGAGGTTAGGGTTTAGGTAAAGGTTTTTGGTCACGTGACAAGGATGATACGCTACTCCAAGCATATTGTCCTTGTCACAAGACCAAATTAACCAATCAAGTTCACCTCATTGCCATACAGCACCAACAGTGTTTTGGCTGCTGACTGATGGCAAAATAGATACTGCCGTTTTCGATTGTGACATGATTTAACAGATTTGATAAATTTTGGAGCTTCCAAAAAGGGCATTGTGGATTTTTCCTGATGATGCAAAAGCACTGCTGGAGCACTGCTATTTTTCCTTCAACCAATTGTGTTTGGCTAAAGGCAAAATAGATAAAGCAGCGCTTTTGCCCCATGAGGCAAATAGACACTATACAAAAATACATGGTTTTACGTTGGCGGGACAGGACTGGATTGGTGATTTTTCAAAAAATTTGCGGATCAGGATTGGATGGGATCCAATTTCATCATGTCAGGACTGGATCGGACTGAAAAGTTTCACAGTCCGGTCATCTATGCCGGCCACCTCTGCCACAAACGTCTGTCGTCTAAGGTCTAACAGAGATGAGCACGGATCGGATCAGGACAGGATCGGACTGAATCAGGACTGAAGCCAATTTTGGCCGGTGCAGGACTGGATCAGACTGGAATTTTTTTGAAAATTGGCTGCTCAGGACTGGATTGGACTGAGAAAATGTTTGTTGTTTTGATGTGATTATTCTGAAAATATCAAATATTTTAGTTGTGATCCTATTTCACAGGTTTGCTAAATGGTGGTGTATATTTTGCCATCACATGCAAAAACTTTCCTGGGACTATTTTGCAATTCGAACTGTATCCATTTTTGTTCACATGTAACGTTGAGTTCTAGCAGCAACGTAAACATAGTTGAGTGGTTAGGGGCTGGGCCTGCTGTTTGATTGTTCGTTGGCTCTGCTCTCACCATTTCCTTTGGGTTAGCTTGTAGAGGTAACACCTTTGATAAGAGTGCTTTTAATGTACTTTTCAAAAAGTTTAGGGTTTACCTTTAGGATTTAGGTTTACGGATTAGGTTTCGGGTTTAGGTTCAACTTTTAGGTTTTGAGTTTAGGTTTGAATTTTGGGTTTAGGTTCAAATTTTGGGCTTAGATTTTGGGTTTAGATTTTGGGTTTAGGTTTTGGGTTTAGGTTTTGGGTTTTGGTTTTGTGTGTAGGTTTTGTGTTTAGGTTTTGGTTTTGTAGGTTTTGGTTTTAGGCTTAAGGTTTTAGGTCATGTAACAAGGACCATACGCTAATCCAAGTGTATCATCCTTGTCACTTGAACAATCCAAGCAGTCGGATTCTCCTAATTGCAAAATAACTCCAGCAGTGCTTTTGCCTCTGATGCCAAATAGACACTTCCTTGTGAAAATTTGGAAATGCGCAAAGGCTGTGTATATCTGCCTGATGCGGCAAAAGCACTGCTGGAACTATTTTGCCTTCAACCAATCGTGTTTGGCTAAAGGTAAAATAGCTCCAGCAGTTCTTTTGCCTCATGAGGCAAAAAGATAAATGATTTTATTTTTGCGGATCAGGACTGGATTGGACTGGTGATTTTCAAAAATTTTGCGGATCAGGACCGGATTGGATTCAATTTTATTGGATCAGGACTGGACTCGGGGCAGGACTGGACTGAAAAATTTCGCAGATCGCTCATCTCTGTCGTCTGGTCTAGTGAACTGAATTGGTGTCCGACCGATGGAACGTGTGTTGTGGTATGAAGTTGGGGGAACAACCTGACTTGCGTCTTGTTGGAATTGGTTTTTCAATACAGCAATCTCCCGGTTAAGATCGCAACTTGAATCTGAGCTTTTTATACGATCTTATGTGGTAGGTGCAAACTTAGCAGTTGTGCTTTTAACTGCATTAGCAAACAGATGCTGATCATTAGGGCTGATGTTTACAGACTGATTAATGTTTTGACTGATGCTAACTATTCTTTTTAGCAAGGCGTATACAGTAATAATAATAATGATATTTTATTGCGGACTCGTGGTCCATATCACAGACACAAGAGCACAACAGTAAGAGTACTACTCATATTATGCTATTCACTTCACAAACATTAAAACAATGTTAGGCAAAGCCAAGCGTTTGATGAGTCAAAGAGATTGGAATGAGACTCTTAAGTTCAGTTGTGTCGGCCAAATCATCCAACTGATCCAGTTAATGAAGCAAACATCGCACGGCAGTACCGGGTGAGGCTGCTGTGAGAAATGTCTGTGTGAAGCGAGAAGTCAGGTTACGTAAACGTTCTGCTCTAATGTCTGAAGACACACAAAAGCTTGTGCGTCTGTCTGCAGATTTACAGAGTTGAATGGTAAGGTATTTCTTTGGATTGATAAGTATATGCATTATTGAGCAAACAGACCCCTTTCACCTTCATTACAACAACCATTTTGAAAGCAAACAAAATTGCTGAACAATTATATCAAATTGTAAACTTAAGCAACGTAATGTTACGTGTTTAACATTTTTTTATGACAAGTTGTCACGTTTATTTGCTGTAAATACCAATAAATTGCTGAAAAAGTTGAATCCAGTTTTTTTCTTAATTTTGTCTGAACTTAACTGGAATGCGAACTTAAACAGGTACAAACTTAACTGGGATGTTACTGTACAAAAGATTGGGGACGTACAGCAAAAATCTATTTATTATTCCATTGTTTTGCTAATCAATCATAGCTTAGTTTGTTGCATAGCTTGTGAGTTCTTTCTTCTTAGTTCTTTGCCTTACGTTATTTTTCAAGCTTTTCTCTTGTTTCATTAAATATCAACCTTTGTGGAAAATAGTAAAAGCAGGGATTATTTTCTCTGATCTCAAACAATGACAAAAGATGCTGTAGCTTTGTCGTGGCCAGCTTGTGAGGAATCTTTGCCTGCTTGGCTCTGCTTTCATCTTTTGCGACATTTCAAACTTGTGCCTATCAGTCTTTCAATAGTTATAAGCCACGGTAGTGACGTACATGAATGAATTACTGAATACATTACCAGTTGAGTTTTGCAAGGTTTGAGTACAGTTAGCAGTAAAAAATTGAAGTTTTATGCTCTTGCTTCATGTTCCTAACAGTAGTTTGTGTGTCCTTTTTTTCAACTGTTGTTCAGTGTCAACATTTCACCAGTTTGTTTTCGTAACTAGTTTCTTGTAAAATAAGAGTATGTGATACAAAGTTACGCACAATCAAAATGCCGCCTTATATAACGTAGCTTTACCACTTTACAAGGCAGAGCCATAACATGGCAGCAGCAACGCTACAAGCATGATAACCACTAAGTCATTGAATTTACAAGACATGTAACTAGTCAGGGTTTACATACTTAGTTTTAGGATTTTAGAATAAATAATTCCCTAATGAATGCCTAAGTAGACAATTAGCTAATTAATTTGTGGTTTTGTGGCCATAAATTGTCAACCACTAATATCAGAAGTCTAATAAAAAGCTATGAACATGAAAATTTTTGTCTAGTTTATTTTAAAAGAAAAGACAAAAAATGTTCCCCTTGTATTTCTTTCTTAGGCCTTGATGACATCATCCAAAAAGCCCTTGACGCTTACCTATGCATGACATCACCCTAAGAAAGTTCAACATCGCTATATGAGCGGGGTTCAACAGCTATGACACGAATGATTTATGGTCAGGTTATTAAAAGGCATTGATGGGGTTGTTCATTAATTGCAATCAAGGCTTGGGTTTTCATTGTTACGAGGCATTTAAAGTTGGTTAATATGGAAAGGTAAAGTTTTTTTAAAGCAATAAAAGTAACTGCAATGAACAAAATGCAATAATTGGGAATTATATCAGCATAGTTCAATCGACCAAAGAATATTGAATAGGCTAACCTACACAACCCTAAACCAGTAGTTAGCATATTACGTAAAACCCTAACACTAAACCTAAGCTAAAACTCTGAACTTAAAACCCTTAACCTGAAACTAAAGCAAAAACCTTAAAGCTGAACCTTAAAAGCTGAAAGTGTAAATGCCTGTTTACACTGAAGACGAGCCTGGAGTTGCCAGATGTAATGGTTTTTTTGTTTTGTTTCGTTGAGTAACTATGCACCATGTACAACTGGGTATAGCAAATCTTGGAAGCAATAAAACAAAAGAAAAGATTGCGCCTTGTTCCTGGCTCATCAGCATGAGTTAAGATGCTAAAATCCAAAACCTGAAATTACAACCCAAGCACTATGAGAAAAGTGTACCACAAACTCTAGCATAGTGCAGACATCACCGCCGAGACCACTCCTCTATATTGTATGCTCATTCTACTATGATATAAAGAAAGTCTGAACCTGTTTTCTGTTTGTGTGACTAAACCTAACTATGCACAACCATACACTGAATCATGTGGGTGTTGACTATTTAGCAGTTGACCTTGCATAGGGCTGCAGGCTACCTAGACACTTCTACTTTAAAATTAAACCTAGGAGACTTCCTGCTTCTTTAGACGGTTTGAACAGTGCTAGAGCTCTAGTGGTTGGAAAGTTATGACTTGAAAAAAGTTAAACCTGGCTTTGCTCCAGTCATATCATGCTGACCAATTGAGCTAGAGATCTGATGAACCCTTTAAAGATGTGAAAAGTCTTATAGTTTAGGTTTAAACAATTGGGAAGACTTGGATTTTGTTTTTTTGTGGGTGATGTCACAATAGGGATAGGTTTACATGCTTATGGCCGAGGTTGCCAGTCCTTGGCGTCAACCCAACAAGCCATTTTTTTGGTTCAAATATTTTTTGGAAACTTGGCTATGATCTGAGTCTTTAAAGTTCTTGATTGGCTTTTTAGAAGTTCTGGTAGCAAAATCATGGCTCAAAATCCAAACTTTTGGTTTGTTAATAAACTCCTGCAAAAGGTGTACTTGGACATTTTGGCCAAATGCCATATTTCAATCATCAGGTGATTCAGCTAAAGAGCTGTTCAAACCCTTAAAAGACTTGGAAAGGCTTCTAGCTTCGACTAAAAAGAATTAGGAAGTTGGATTTGAGTTCTTGCGGGTGACATTGTAAGGGTAGGTTTAGGATTGTTTTGGCTTACGTCATCAAGCCCTAGGGCCCAACTGCAAGGGCAAGTTTTTGTTTTTTATTGAAAAAACTAGGTAAAAATCTGCATCTTTACAGTCCTTGATTGGCTTTCTAGCATTTGTCGTTAACACTTCGAGAGCCAGCGTACGATATATTCGTGCTTCGGTTTCAGCCTAAAAAACAGCAGTTTTTGGTTGCCTTACCAACGCCCTAGCTCCTCCGCCGATTGCGCAAGAGAGCTGTTCAAGGGCTCAAACGAATTGGCCAGTCTAGTAGATTGGACTCGAAAAAAAATTTTTTGGTTGGGGGGTGTGGATTTTTTGTGAGTGATATATAGAAATCAGAAATTTATAAATCAATTTTGTACTGTGGACCTACATGTCAGTGGACAAGTGCAATTCTACCAGTCTGTGGTACATCTTCTTCATCGCAGGAGTCATTTCTTTCAATCCACCACTAGGCTGCCCTAGATCTGAGGGCAGGTGTTAAGCATCCATTCAATTGTCTCATCATCCTGCATTGTCACACCATGCAGACCATAGGTAGGTTGAAGGATTGGACATTGGAGGACAACATGGTCGACTGTCTCTTCTTTTGTGCCATACACAACTTGCACAAGGGGCCATATCCCATTTGAGTAAGCAGGAGCGGAAACATCCGACACTGGTACAGAGGCGGTTAAGGTGAACCCACACTTTTCTTCGGAGGGTGTGTGCTAATGTCAGGAATGAAAGTATGAAGTCTCATAGTGTTCTCCAGCCTCTCTGCATTCCATCGGTGATCCTCCCAGAGTGCTGTACTTCTGCTGTTGTCGATACATGAACTCATGATTTGTATGGCAGGCAGACATGGGGTAATTGTCAATCGCAATCGATTGGACAGACCAAAAATGAAATGTAATCGTAATCGACGATTTCTTTCACGTTTAAGCTTGGAAATTTTCACCCTACATCACTATGCGATGAACCGTGGTCGTGGTGGCTGGGTTTCCTCCTTTATCATCATTTGTTATGGTAATTGTTTCGCGGGAGGCTATTTGTCTGTCTCTGTGGTTTAAATCCAGATAGTCCATGGGCAACCACAGCGTTTCTAGCTAATTCTCGCTTTGTTCCAGCTATAGCCTTCCTGTTGGCCGCCTGCAGTAACATAGTGTGTCTTGTGAGACGTAGCAACAAAAATAGGAGCTTTTCTTAAAAACGGGTTCACACTTTGGCAACAGAATAACAGGACATTACAAGGAGAGGTGTTTGTTTCATTTATATATATATTGAGAGTGAACTTATGAATGTAAGTCCTAGAGTAGGCTATGTATATAATTAGTATAGTAATTTATATGCATTAACTTTTTTTCAGAATAATAAGGTATGTTAATCCAAGTCGAAAGTACCTTTCCACCACACTGATAACTAGCATGTCAACCGTGATCCACCAGATACTGGTAAAAAAAACTCAACGAAACCTGTGAGGTTTTGTTAACCATTGACTAATGGTCCAATAGACAGATGCACAGCTATATTGGCATCACTGTTCATTTCGTTTCAAATTAAAAGCTGCACACTGCTATGTTGGCTTGCAGATGATCATAACCTGCAGTCAGAAGAAATAGTCAGCAGTTTTGAAATTACTAACAAATGAATTTTCAGCTTTACTGGACGAATGTTCAAGCCTGATAGATGTTGTTTACCTGATAAAAGATTTGAAGTGTTGATGTTAATCAACTGTAACAAAGGTTTTAAACATTGATTATTATTTTTGTTTAATCAATACTTTGAAGTGTTTGTTGTAGTGGAGTAATTGACAGGAGGTAATAGAGGCGGTTTGACTCCCCTGGCTAGCTAAATGTAAAAACCGCTTCCTCACTTAGTCTATATTTTGGTTTTAGTATCCTCTTAATAGTATTTTTGTACGGTGTCGTCCTTTTGCGTTTTTCAGAGTATTTTCCATTGATTTGGGGTTTTAGTACTGTATAGCCATCCACACCCGGATTCACCATCATTTCAAGTTTTTTTCTTAGTGTTGACTAGTAGATCCCTTTCAGAGGCCAGTGGGCCTGTTTCAACTAAGTTTCTATTCTAGCTCAAACCTGTAGTTACGCCACATGGTGGTCTGTTGACTGCATGAAGATCTCAGTAAACAATATTTTTTTCTTTGATCTAGTGCTTAATCCTTACAGATTAGTAATTTCGTTTATTGCATTGATTCATATCGTATGTTGTCTGAAAATATACTTACATAAAACTATGTAAATGGGTTTGTTTTCTTTCTGAGGATGTTTCGAGACAATTGTAATCGTGATTACTTACAATGTAATCGTAATCGGTTACATTGTGATTTTATTTATTTGTAATGGCAATCGAGCATGTGGGAAGTAATTGTAATGAATTACATTTGTGCTGTAATCGCCCCATGTCTGATGGCATGTACACATAAATGGGTGTCTTTGTGATGCCAAGCATTCTCAAACAATGGGCAGGTGAGTGCTGAGTGGAGCAGATCTGCAGGTCTCATGGTACAGCATGCTAGAGACAGTGTGGCTCCTTTGCCACGAAGCTCAGCAGGTTGGATGCTTGCAAGTATAGGAAGATTGCCAGTGTAGGATGCAGTTACACTTCGCAAGCCATTGTTGATTACAGGATCAATGAGGCAGGAGTGAGCACTATGCTTCTAAGTAGGAGTACACTGTTAAATGGACCAGGGCCAAGGTGGCTGTTTGCAATGTTGTTGTCTCAGCATCTCAGTCTGAGCCAGCAAGCTGCCTCAAGAGTGAGACACTTGATGTTGGCAATACATGAACATCCTTTCTGACGATACTCTGAGGCAACGGTGCACAACCTGCAGCTGTACCGGCCTTCTATGATGAAATTTGCGGCCGTCCACATGTAATTGAAAATATAAGATTTGGCAGCCATGCTGGCATATATTGAAGCGAAACAAACGCAAGGCAAGAAAATCAGTCGACACGATGTGTAACAATCTGGATGGTGATGTTTCTTTTTAATAAATTCGTTGAAATGTTTGACATTTTACTATAGTTTAAGGCACAAGTAAACGACGTATACCAGATAAAACTTATTTTTTAGTTAGACGTATCTCAAAAATATAACTTGATGTCATTGGCGGCTATACTTCATAGAAATAAAAGTTATGCGGCCGGCAATAGCAAACGGTTGTCCACCCCTGCTCTGAGGTATTTGGGCTTGGGACAAGAGTTGGGTTTTGTCATTGAAGTTGACTTTCAGCTCAAGTTTAGGTTCTTTGTGTTGAGATGAATGACTGCCAATACCGTTTTTGTAGTGATGAGCTTTAGCTTCCAGATCTAAAGGTATATACCTACAGTTGCCATGTGTTTGGTTATTAGCCAAAAAGCTATCCTTGATGTCTTGCGTTAGCAAAATGACCTGATCTACAGTCCACCTCCCATGTCAAATGCCTGCCTGTTTTCATAGGAGTAATGAATTGATGATAAGTTCAACACAAGCGTTGATGAGTCCTTCAAAGATCTTAACCCATTAGGCGCCAAACATTTTCTGGCCATCAGATCTGCTGGATCTTTTTATATTTTGATATTTGGTGTTTTCTGTTTAATCCAAAACATATTTTGATTGCATAGGTTCAGTACGTTTTCATATATCTTATGTTCCAACAATGGAACATTGGCAGGAACTGGGGTACTTATTTACTCTCTTGTCGTGTATTACTGTATTAGTGAGCTGTTCACCATACTATAATTTTGCTGCATTTTTATGTGTCTCATTGCATTGGAATGTGGATACTGTGCTTGATATGACACCACGTCTTCCACACAACAAATGTTCGTCATGACGTCACACGCTTTGTGATGTCATTTTATTGTATAGAAATTTCAAACAAGCAAGATGTTTGAGGAAGACCTGTTAGTATGCTGCAACTGAACAACATGACATAAATTAAATTTACTGTATTGAACTTTGATGCATTTTTACCAATTACTGACATTTATTGTAGATCACTTAAACTATAGGCCCTCGCGTGCCAAGTGCTTTTTCCTGGTTTTCAACCACTTGGTTTTCAAGTGGTTATCAACTTCCATGCCCAGTGGTTTTTCTTTGTTTTTTCAACTTGTTTTCGATTTTCCATCGTGTCCTTCAAAGTTATACAGGTAACCTTCATTGGAAACCAAAACCCAAAGCTTACAACCAAGGCGGAGTGTTTTTTTATGAACACCTTGACTGTGATGATGGAACTATGGAACCATTTACTTATCAACACTGAGGAACTTAGAAAACCACCAAACTGCTGAAACTTAATGTAAGATTAGAAAAAGGTTTTAACTCAGCCATTTTATCAGATAAAGCTGCTGTGTTGTCAGCAAGATTTAGATACCTTTTAGTATCTCGAAACCTTGCCCTTGACATGCTAAAAGCTACAACTAGTACTTGAGTGTCAGCACTCAGCAGAGGTTGACTAGTGGAGGTCTTCATCTGGAAATGAGTGGCATCCAGAGAGAAGTAAAATGCCAACAAACATGTTTAAAGATGTAGGATCCAAATGGAAACTTGGGCAAATTTTTGCCTGGAATACAATTCACTTCATAAATTAAATTAATCATAGATTTTTACATAAATTAATAAATTAAATTAATCAAGGACTTTGCATATAATTTATATAATTTCACTACATAAATTAAATTAATCAAGGACTTTGTATAGTGATTTGGAATCAGGATCAGCAATTTTCTTCTTCAAACCCTCCAGTTTTACAGTGAATCATCATATGTTAACCTGTTTCTCCTCACTGGTAAGCAGGGATGAATTTTCTACGTATCTTCCAATATGTCTGTATTTTTATTTGCACTGCCACTTCTCTATGTCTGCAACAGAAACTAGCTTGTTATCGTCTAAAAATTAATTGTTTGGATGACGAATAAAAGTAATTACATCATCTTCTTCCATATCTTCTAATACAACGGTGCATAACCTATGGCCACGACCGCATGCGGCCTTGGATAATGAAATTTGTGGCCATCCACATGTAATTTAAAACATATATAAGATTTGGCTGCCGTGCTGGCATATATTGAAGCAAAACAAATGCAAGGCAAGAAAATCAGTCAACACGATGTGTAACAATATGGATGGTGATGTTTCTTTAATAAATTCGTTAAAATGTTTGACATTTTACTATACTTTTAGGCACAAGTAAATTACATATACTGGATAAAACCTATTCTTTAATTAAACATATCTCATAAATATAACTCGAACTCATTGGCGGTCGTACTTCATAGAAATAAAAGTAATGCGATTGGCAATAGCAAAAGGTTTTACACCCCTGCTCTAATATTTGTGCAATAACTTGCTGCAGCATTAAGTATTTACCTGCTGGCGTAGCTGCATAAGATAAACTACCATATTCTATAGTTTACCTCTGATAGTACAAAATGGTAATACCACTTGTGTTGTAGCAAAATTGAAAGCACATCTGGCTTAATTTAATATTTTCAGTTATTTCAAAAAGAATTCAGTCTATAACCAAAAAAATAAAGCTAGCATGAAACTGCATTTGCTTTATTAATCTGTGTACTAATTTTCTTACTTCATGTTTTATTTCTGGTTCAAGAGTTGGGGTAAAATTACCGATTTTGTTTTTTGGCCATAACTTTTGAACCAGTAATGCTGGAAACCCAATCAAAGACTCAAATGACTTTGATTATAGCTGAGTTTCCAATAAAAGCTGGAGCAAAATACTTCCGTCTAGCAGTTGGGCTCAGGGCCAGGTGACCTGAGCCAAAAATGGCTAAACCATACCCGACTTATGATGTCACCCACAAAAAACGAAACCCAAAACCAAAAAAAAAATCCATTGCAAACTACAACACTCACTGACTCTTTTGAGGGTTTGCACAGCTCTCTAGCACAGTCATCTGACGAGTTATGGAATTGCAAAGACTTGGCCAATATGGACAAATTATACCTTATGGCATAACTTGGCCAGCTCCAAAGGTGTTAACAATGTTTTCATAATGAAAAGTATTTATTAATTTGATTTGCTGTTTCTTAGTCACTGTTTGTGAATATACCATTTTCAGTTTGAAGCTTGGTTATTAATAATTGATTTAATCGTGAACTTTATTTAAAAAATTCTGAATTGTCTTCCAAAACTAATTTTTCAGAATCATTTGATTGAAAGCCACTTTTTGCTTATAGTAGCTGGCCTTAGCTTTATCTTTTAGATGGTTTTTGCATGTTTTCTATGTTTTAGCCATTGATTATCATTTTGAAAATCCATAAGTTATCATTTATCTGTGTTGTTTTAGTGGTGCGTGAATATTGTGTGTTTTCAGTTTTTTACCATCTACCACATCATAATAAAATGTCAGTAAACCACTTTTTTATTATCCTGGTGTCATCCTTCATTCTGTCAGTTGTTGTGGCAACTAAGCTGTTAAATATTTAATATTGTTTCACACTGCATATAAAATTTATATTTTTCAGAGCCGCAACACACAAAAATAGAACTAATTGTTTTTACAAGGACACATTGAAGATTATATTGAACCAACATTAATGTCCAATGGTGACCTTGTGGTTTACAATATGTTCATTGCTTGAAAATGAGATGATAAGCTGTTAAAAGTTTTGTTCTACTTTCAGCTTCTTCAGGTATTGATTTACTAGAACTGCACAATGCTTTAACACCATTGACTTTAGATGTACAGTGCCTGTTGTCATAGAGCAGCTATGACCAACTGAAATTGTTTACTGAGCCAAAAATTGTGTCACTATCTTATGCAGCGCTGCTGGATAAGTGAATGACATTTTAAAGAGGGCTGCACATTGAATAACTTACTTGATCTTAGCAAACTAAATTAGTTTTCGAAACCTAACTGCAATGGTGACAAATGTTTGGCACCATTAACCACTCTGAAAGTTTACTCCGAAAGCATATGGAAATCTCCCAGCATGTGGTACAGACCAGATAAAGTGTCAATTTAAGATTACCAAGAAGAGGACAGGTAATCAGTATGTAGGCTACTTACACCACAGTGAAAACCTAAACTGGGCCACATGCTGCCCATGGGTCACGCGTTGGACACAGCTGTCATAGAGTGATGGTTTTAACTCGCTTTTTCCCTCAAGTCTAGCTTAATCAAATAATTACATAAAGTCCTTGCGGTTTATTTCAAAGTGGCATTTTAAGTTCCTGACTTGCAAAGCCTGGAGGATGAGAGGATGCATAATAGTGTTACATGAAATCAATTGCATATTAAAAAATTTGCTGATTGATTCAACTCCACTGCCTTTGTGAAGACTAATTACTTGCTCGTAGGTTAGTTAGTCTATTTTGTACACTTGTTACGTATGTTTTTTTTAATCAGGTAGCGCATGAAGAATCATGAACCCAATCTGTAGAGCAACTAGCGTTTCATGCAACTTCCTGCATCATTATGCGGAAAGCGCATTTAGCAGTTAACCAACAAATTGCCAAATCCATGTCAATGTTTTACTCAGATAAAGCATTTTTTTGCTTAAACATCTTCAATATTTCTTACTTACATCTACATATTTTGGGCGCAGGTGTAGAATTGAATACTTTACTCTTGTGTAAAAATTATGTACATTGTAGGTATGATTGGAAGACAAACGTATATGTTTGATGTTACTTCTGTATGGAGGCACTTCAAGCGATTCAAAGTTACAAACAACATTAAAGATTATCACCAGAAAAAAAAGAAGGAACATGAAGAAAACTTTCAATCCTGGTCTGAGTTTCGAGCCAGAGGTTTCAGAAAACCTGAATATATGACGTCATGGATAATTGAAGGTTATGGACCGCCAGATGAGGTTTTGAAACAAGAAACTATAAATCTTCCAGAGCACAAAGTGGAAACCGCTGTTGATGCGCGTCGAAGTTATTTGTATCAAGCAGTTCGTCAGCCTAACGATGTACTCATCAAAGTTCATGCAGCCAGCTTAAATCCCATCGATATTCGAATGTGTGAAGGCTATGGTCGCAATTTGTTCAATCTGCAGCGAAATGCTCTCTTTCATGCATGGAAAGTCATTCCTTCGTCACGACCTGTAACACAAGATGCAGAGTTTCCTCTTGTTTTAGGCCGGGATTTTTCTGGGACAATTGTTGATGTCGGAACGGGAGTGGTTGATCTTCAGCCAGGTGATGATGTGTACGGTGCTGCCAGTTTGTTCAAAAATGGAACTTTGTCTGAATACGTGTGTGTGGACCTTGCAAATGTCGTTCAAAAACCATTAACGTTAAGTCATATTGAAGCTGCCTCCATCCCATTTGTCGGCTTAACTGTTGTTTCAGCTTTACGACGTGTTGTCAAAACTCGAGAAAAATCTGCGAGGGCATTAGTGATTGGTGGCAGCGGTGGTATTGGTACATTTGCAATACAGTATCTTAGGGCGCATGGATTTTCCGTCANAACAACATGTTCAACCAGTGGCATGAAGCTTTGTAGCAGTCTCGGTGCAGAGTGCATTGACTACAAGCTGCACAATGTTGATTCTGAAGTCACGCAGCTTGAAAAATTCGGAGTAGTGTTTGACGCAGTTGGAGCAGTGTCTTCAGAATGGGCTGAGAGATGCCTTTTACGCGGGGGTGTATACACAACTTTGAAGTCACCATTCGTCGTAAATACTGACAAGTACGGTGCAGTATTTGGAGTGACCGCATCACTTCTTGAGTTCGCAAGACAACGCTTTATGCATCAAAAGATTACAACGGAGTGGGGATTTTTTAAGCCTGACAGACATCAGCTTTTGGAAATTGCGAGAATGATTGACGGCGGTATCATTAAGCCCGCAATTGATGCCAATAACATTTTTTCTTTTGAAGATGTCCCAAAAGCTTTTAAATCACTTGCAGCTGGTCACACAAAAGGAAAAATTGTGATTAATGTTTCTAATCTACCTGAAGCTGTTAGAAAACCGCCAGTTGATAAAATAATACATTTATAGCAATTCGCAGACAGTGACCCTTTAGAACAGGGGCTTCCAAGCTTTTTGCCCGAGGTCACATAAGCTGTTGCACAACAGTACGAAGGCTGGACATCTTACGTAATGAGATTGTTTCGTGATATTTTACTGTCTACCAAATCAACGAATTTTTCGTAAATATTTCAATTTTCCAATATGGACAAAATCCCTTTGTGGCCGGTTCTAATGGCTTCGCTGGCCGTAACTTGGTGAACACTGCATTGGAGTATTGTTTGCGTGTACTTCTTCACCACGAAGAAGTGTTTTTTGCCGAGTGCAGAGTTCAGGCCCGCAACCAGAGGGGGCAATCGGGCAATTGCTCCCCGAAATTTTCACAAACGTATGCATTTGTTAGGTGCAGCAACAAGTTACATCATTTAGCCCCCCCCCGAAAATATCAGTTAGTTGCGGCCCTGGCAGAGGTCATACGTTTTTTGCATGTTGCTTGAGCTTTCAATAAGTTCTTTACTAAAAACATCATTGCGTGGTTTTGTTCATCAGTTAGTAAAAACATTTGTCCGGATCTAGTGACAACTAATAGAACACCGATTGTTCATTTAGCGAAGTAAGTACGCTTCCCATTACATGAAGCACAAAAAACTTTAATCACGCTTCCGTTTGAAGCACGAATTAAGTGTATGTTACGAAATGTTCAGTCATGTGCGGATAGTTCAGGTGCGAATTGTTTTACTGCGTTCTTAACCAGTTGTGCGTGATATTGACAAACACCACCATTTCAGAGTGTTGTTGAATTTATGAATTTTTTGCGATTTTGTGTGCTTGTTGTTTACATTGTTTTTTTCAGCGACGATGTTTTATTCGTTAAATAGTTTTATTTCATTTATGTTAGTGTGCATGCGTCCATTGCTGGTTGTTCTTTGATAACTGTTGTAAAAAAAAACAACTTTGAATTGAACCCGGTTACGTATAGTGTAGTTGCAACATCATTCTTACTAACTTCACAATTGTCTTGCTGTCCTTTTTCACCTACAAATGTCACTCATTGAATGGTGACATTCTTACAAACCTAAACGGTCGCTTTTAGTGTCTACTTTTTTGCGTGCAACATCGTGGGTGTCGATATTATGCACCCTTCTTCGATCTTGTGTAGCTTGATGGTCCGCCAGCGTGATGGTTACCAACCAATTTGTAGCTGGATGGTCCGTCAGCGTGATGGTTACCAACCAATTTGTAGCTTGATGGTCCGTCAGCGTGATGGTTACCAACCAGTTCCTAGCTTGATGGTCCGTCAGTGTGATGGTTACCAACCAATTCCTAGCTTGATGGTCCGTCAGTGTGATGGTTACCAACCAATTCCTAGCT
>JGI24158J21664_10003286_pt1 | contig 20217 bp, 12 predicted proteins | sample Ectturendosymbi3_FD_21664 | JGI IMG/M metagenome (IMG submission 21664) | reverse complement strand
GGTATTTGCATTAAGTCGACAAATTAACAAGCAAAAAGTATGCGAAAACACTTAATCTCCTTGCGAAGGTAATTTGTAAAATATCAAGCTCAAGGGGGGGGGTTAACCCCAACCCCCTTACGTACGCCCTTGTATGTAAGGATGTCACGTTGGTTCAGATTATGGGTGATCTGGTTGGCTAGGATTACTGAGAGAAGCTTCCAAGTTGTCTGTATACATGGGGTTGGTATTTAGTCTGTGACTGTATTTCCCTTCGTCCTTTTGTGTAAGCATAATCCTTGCAGTTGTGAGCCATTTTGGAATTAAATATGGTTGTGATTATCCAGAATGTCTTGGAGTTGTTGTGCTATTATTCCGTGTAGGATAGTGAGATGTTTGAGCCACTATACTTGAACTTGGTCAAGACCGAGAAATTTCAGGTTAGTCATTTCTTTTTTGTTGTTATGTCTTCCTTGGTAATTCCTTGCACATGCTAGAGTGGAACGTGCTATTCCTTCTGTACCCACTTCGCGGTGTTACGGATTTTCATTTTCCGCCTATGTTGTTCCACAATCCATAATTTTCCTGTATGTCTGGCATTTCTGCTCCTTCCTTGTTATTGTGCCTTCGGAGTGTGGAGTATATTTTTCTATGTTGTGCTCTGAACATTCTGTTCTGACACTGTACAGTATCTCTGACTTATATGAAATATTGCTGTCAATTTTGGCTTTGTATCTTTGACGAATGGTTTCAGACATCCTTTGCTGTCGCGTTGGGTTGATCTCCCTTGCTGTGTTTTGAAGGTTCCTTTCGTGTTGCTCTTCATTCTGGTAATGCCGTTTCCATGCTTCTTTACTTGCTAACCATCTCTTCCATGGTGAGATTGAGTTTAGTGTTTCTATTAGTCAATTTTGTTAATGTGCGCACTTATGAAAGCGTTTAACCCAGTGGTGTCAGTGTGTTTTATGGTGTGGACTGCATGATTGCCATCGTCGTCGAGTTTCTTTACCTTTTGCATCTTCTGTTTTTTGATCCACAGCGGGCTTCTTAGCTGTTTGTTAAAGATAGTGCTAATACGTTATTTGGGTATTTTATTCAGTTGAGGATTGTTCATTATTGTGTATGCTGGTCGGTATCATGCATAGATCTTTGTTGAAGTTATTGGGCAGGTGTACCCTGGAACTGAGCAATACCTTGCTATATTTTTGGCTTTGACAACGTATCTCGAATAGTTGTCCTATCTCATTTAGCTCTTGGTCACCATTCACAAAACTACTTTCTTGTATCACAAAATTATTTTCGTGTTTTCGTCTTTTATGTTGCACCCAGTGGCGTAGCCAGACCAAATTTATTTTGGGGAAAATTTTTGAGGGGCCAAAATGTTTGCGTTTAGGCGACCAATAGTATTTGCGTTTGGGACGCCGCTTCTGAAAGCACAAAATGACGAGATGTGCTAAAAATTTGGGGGAGCATGGCCCCCTGGACCCCCTGCCTACGCCTATGGTTGGGCCAATATTTGAAACTTTCGATTTGTACAAAGGAGAATACGCATTGCTTGCGACAAAGGCAAACTAGCGTTGGAGTTTTTTTGGCAAACAACTGCATATTCATTCATTCTTTTGATTTTCAAAAAGTTGTTCAGAGTCAACCCAGAGGAGAAACCTGAAACAAGCATTATCAAAAAACACATTGCCGGAAGGAACACGATCAGTAAACGATTTATGACGAGGAAATCTGATCACTGACATATACTGAAATAAATGTGCACTATCAGCTCCTACCATAAGACCTTCGTATTTATTCTAGGCCAGAGTGTTTCCACTGACATAAATGCCAACACAACATGGCTAATAGAAATTTGCTTTTATTCACTAAATCAAGAAAAAAACAGTCAAATGTTGCACTGTTTTCTTTTCTTCTAAATAAGGGATGCAGAAATTCGCAGATGTCAATGAAAAAATGTACTAGTGCCGCGACAAACATAGTTTGAAAATAATGAGAGCATACAAAAATTGTCAAAAAGACAGACGATTTGTAAGCGTTAGTGACAAAAATTTCAGACAAAACTTGAGGGTATGGCAAGTATCGAATAAGATAAAACACCCACTGAGCAAAGGCTTTTCATTTTGCCCATTGCGAGTTCATCAAAATGCCTCCCAAGTAAGCACACGTTGACCGTTTGAATAAAATCATTAAATATTTTACTCGTGCAAACTATTCTGGAAATTTGCTTTGAGCGTGTTTGTCTACAGGTTGGTGTTCATCTCAAGCAAATGTTGTGAAATGTACGTGATGCCACCTTAGCAATCACTACTACTCACAGGTTGTGGACTACCTAGTGAGATCTTGTGGTATTTTTACGCCGTGCTGCAATCTTTCTTGTGACGTGTCTACGCTGTATACAAGCAAACATGCTCGGGGCGGAAGGTGGTATTCACATGAGTCCAATTGCATGGACTATCTGACAGGTAATAGAGCGCAGATGACTGAAATGAGAAGCTCCGACTTAAAATCAATAAGGATTCTAATTGGGAGCGATTCGGAGGATAAACAAAATTAATGTAAAATCTAGCCAAGCACCACTTATGGCGACATTTCATCCAGATAAACAAAAGTGATTACGGAGTATGTACTGTAGGTCGTTTGAAAAAGAATGTAGATCAGAATACGAGTTTTCCAAAACACAGTTTTTGCATGAATTGTGAATCTATTACAAAAGAAGCTTGAAAATTGAGCCGTTTGAGAAGCAGATAAAATGAGATTGAAGAGAAAAGAATTTATAATTAATTACATTCAATTTGCACGAAAAACATGACTCGGGGTGACTCAAGCTTTCGTTCGGCTTTCTATTTATTTTGACTACCCTGAGGCTGTTTGGTGTTAGAGTGGTTTTGCAGTATCGATTGCGATACAATATACTGTAGTTGAAGAAGTTTCGTTTGTTGCTGTGGCACAATCTTCCTAAAAGATGCAGGTTGCTTAAAGGTTTTTCAAGGCAGAGAGGTGATGAAAAATATACCTCACCTGAGACAATGCAATTGCCATGTGTTTCCATTCACTTCAAACAGTCTTTCAAATCTTGTTCTGAATTACTGAACTCCATCTTCGTTTGAATATTTTTACGTAGTATATATAAAAGTACACTTTAGCAAGTTGACAATGCAATGACATTGCTTCCTTGGAAAGTTTTGTGTAGTCTCACCGCAATATGCTTATGCTACATTAATTTTTTTCGAAGAACCACACTGTTTCATGCCAAAACATTAGAGGCGACGTCATTGCATCAACAATTTGCTAAAATCGCAGTTTTTGCATTGATAAAAACATTCTCACGTCTTTGCTCGATTCTTCAAAATGAGCTGAGTTAGCATTAAATATTTTAACTTTATGGCCAAATTTCCACGTTCATTCACATATTTGCCTCTTAAAACACAATCTTTTTGCGTAAATGACGCGTTCACTCACACAAAAAGCTGTTTAAAATCGCCTGTTTCCTCAAAATGTTTATCACCGTCCGCCCTGATACTGCTCTCCACAATGTTCACTGCGTCTATACTAGATCAACGATTTAACTCCCAAATTATGGTTGGTGCATGCTTGTGGCACTTGCATTTCTTTGCCAAATTCTACCGCACAAAAACAAGTGTGCGCCTCACGTAACTAAAGCTTTCCTTCATGAAGGAAAATAACAATTTTTATTCTACTGCACAAGCTGCAGCAATCAACGTTTCAAAAAGATGCACGTACCTTTTTTATATAGCTTTAAAAAACTGTTTTGTCTACAGAATTTTAACAAGAATTTTCACTTTAGATACTTGGCATTGTAACAAGTCTACCTTGAAATAGGCGCATGGACAGGAATTGAGATTTCCCTCTGTTCCTTTTAGAACTGCAATATAACAAACTACTGCTTATGATTTCTGACAATCTGTCAATTTGAAATCTGGTGCGTAGGCGAAATTTCGCTCACCAGATGAAAGATGTTGCGCAGAGTAGTCCTGCAAATTAAATTCGATATGTTTTTGTATCGCAACTGCTTGAAGCGCCCGAGACTGGTATCTAGCTATTGCAACCATATTTGCTGTAAATTGTCGCAGATCACTAATGTCGACTCATGCCATTCGTGTTCCGTACTTCGCTTCAGTTTCAGTGTAGAAACAACCGGTATGAATTAGTAACTACACACCATTCGATATTTGACAAGTGGCAGATTAAAATAATTTTTGTTGACTATAATTCAATGCAGGGAAAAATCAAGAGTAGTTTTAAGAGTTTGTTTATTACAGTAGTCACCTCGATTAACGCGGACCAAAAATGACCGTTGTCAAAGGTACTGCGAATGCAGTATTTTGTTTTGTGGTCTTGCTGGTGGAAAAATGTAAGGCTTTTGTTTCTTGACCTTTAGGCGGCCGCCACTGCCTCATCAGCATATTTCTGGAATGGAAACGTCCATATGAACTTCGTTGGCTCAATTATAAAGTAAACAGCACTGCAGATAAGCGATTACCGGATGCTGCTTCGCAGAGTCGTTAGTTGTTTTCTATTCCTGAAGGTTAATCCACCGGGGATCTCTATGAGAAATGTAAGCGTNGACCAAGGCCGAAGAAANGTTTTTGTAGTTTCGTGCCGAAAAGCAAACAAGAAGGAAAATTTATGTTTGTTGCTGCTACAATTCATATATGAATGAAGCAGAAGAGTCAAAGGCAGACGCTAAGAAAGGATGTATGGAGTACTTTTAAAATTTGAAAGTTTATTTGCGAAAAAATAAATCCTGCCGCTCCTTCAAGATTTTATGAAAAATTGTTTATTTTAGATCACGCGTCTCGTTACGTGACTTCCATCAGATTTATATCTGATTGCAAGTGCAAGATACGAATTCTTCAGGTTATATCCTCTTCTTTGCCAATCAAGACACTGAAAAAAGCGTTACACGCATAGAAAGCGAAAAAGATGTATTTGTTATCCGTGAGTAAGCCGTGAGTAAGGTTTGAAGGGGTATTGCGCTGTTTGTTTTGCATTTTTTGGTTCGCTTTTTGTTTTTAGAAACCCTCGGGTGAAAACAGACAAAACTGATTATAGTGACCAAAAAACAAGCCGCAAAGTACAGTAACAAAAATAGTTCAATTGAAAATGTAACTCAAGCAGCAGAAGCATTTTCCTTAGTTTGTTTTTCATAAATCGGACTTTATTAAGATCGCCAAAAAGCAACTTAAAGCTTTGAAGTAAGGCAGTTACCCTGTAAAGGGTTCTTCACTATTTGCAAAATTTCAGGCACCCACTGCGAATAGGTCTAAACGCAACATTGATGAAGTAACCAGAGATCAGTACAAACAAATAAATATTTTGTAGTTTTTTCAGAGTTATTGGAATTATTTAGAAATCTCCCCACTGGAGCATGTAGAAAATGTCTCTATCTTTTTTCTGTGGAAATAAAGCAAAAGTTGTCCAGGGCAGAAATTGTCTATTGAGAGAGCTAAAAGTACTTGTTACAAAGATATCTCATGTGACATTCACAGGAAGACCGTATTTACTGAGCATTCTAGAGTCGTATTTTTTACAAGCTGTCCAAAATGAACCTGCGAACTGTGTTTTGCAACCGTGCGAACAACAGCGACAAGAAACCTTCGCTTATTCCTACTCGTATTACACGTTGGCAACATCTGCTAGATTATAGCAGTAATTGTCAGCAACGCAGATGATTTTAATCGTCTCTTTCGTAGAACTGAAACCTTCACAGGCATAGTTTTGTGAATTTGAAGGCAGCACCTTCCACTTAATCTTGTCTGAATCGCATGTTACCTCGCTGGAATGAAAATTACACAGAGCGATAAATTGCTAGCGTCATAAACGTATGTTTTCTTATACAAAGAACAGAGATAAAAATCCACTTGTTTTATTTTTGGACGATTTGTCCTGAAATACAATACTTTTATAAAAAAAGGAAACTGAGAAAATTTATGTCCAAAATATCTTGGAAACTCTAAACAAGGAATGCACCCTGTCCTGATAGACTTTGATAAGACAGCACCGCAGACACCATAGGCAGCTGATAATGACATAAGTTCTTCAGGGCATCTTAACATATACCATATTAGAGGGTGTTTTTCTTAAAATGGATAATGATCTGAGACGTCTACCGAAGTGACCTCGTTGTATATTGCATAACCGAAGTGCTCTAATTTAAACATTGAAAATCATTTTTACTTTGATATCTTGAGTTGTGTTTGATTGGCCAATGTTTGAAATATTCGTCGGCAATCGAAAATAGTTGAATAATAACAAGAACGCTCATCCCAGCAAAGCTCGTGCTTTGTTCCAGGAATGATTTGCTTTGTTCGTTCTAGACTTGGGAACCCATGTTTCTGACAATTCCTTACACAATTCAGACAGAAAAGGGCTTTCAAGATAGAAAACTGTTAGAACACGAATAACAGCATAAAAATAGCTCAGACTTGAAGATGTCTCCTTCATGAGTCAAGTTACTAAGAGATTAGATCATTTTACAACTTCGCGCCTCTCCTAATTATTTTATGCCAAAGTACCAACTCCTTGTTTTGTCTAACTGTCAGAGTGCAGCTCACCCACAGAGCATGGACTGTGCAAATTATGAATAACCCCTTCTATTCAGGTCAAATCAGCAAATGTCGAACTCTTTTCTAATCCAAAAGTTGCTTGAAAATGTTGGATGACGCGGTATCACCAGTAAGATCAGATTATCTTTTGCTTTGCTTTCGAAAAGTAATACTTTTGTTTGGAGTCATAACTTCAAGTTTTATTCATGTTTTGCTATTGACACCAGTTTTTCTTTGCCGCACGAATTGAATAGAGCCGGATTTGCAGATCACACTAGTAGAACAGGAGTTGCTAATTACCATCATGCAGCCAAGGCAAGATAAGCGAAATGAACGGTGCTTTACGGTTTACCAAAATCTTTGCTAAACTCATGTGGGGACACCGTAGATATGACACAACTTGTTAGCTGAACTGCAAGCAGGTTATGCACGCAGCCTGCGGCATTTTGAACAAACCGACGATTTCACTTTGCTGCTCAACAACTCTGCTCAGTGCTCACATCTGTCATCATCAGGTCTGTATTTGAAACCTTCAAACGCTGGCGGTTATCTGCTTATTATCCAAACGAACTATTTCTCACCCCTGCGGTCTCCAACCTTTGATGGTGTTTGCTCGAACACACCAAACCTGAATTATCGAGTATTTTACCGTTTTGTACAAGGAGAAAGAGAAGCAATGTGCATCAGGCGAAAATACCCTGCAGATGTGCTCGTTCAGGCCCCCATAGTGACAAACTAAATGCGTTGATTGAATCATCCTAGAGGCGTTGACGAGGAAAAGCTTGCAGAAAAGTATTTTTACCGTCAAACTTCTTCAATACGCAAAATTCCACCAGACCTATCCCAGGAACAAGCACGGAAACTTTCATATTGAAAGCTACTGAAAGATCTAGCGCTTTTAAAGACCTGAGTGATACAAGGCCTTTCTGAATAAAGCAGTGCTATGTTTGAGGTAACATGAAATATAACGTATCTTGTCAAACGCGAGACTCTTCAGGCAAATACGGTGCAACGAGGACTTCGATCAAGCTTTCCCTTTGAGCAATTTTGCATATCGATGCCGAAAACAAGATTTTTGAGGGCGTGTGATAAAAGTAGCCCAACAAGCTTTAACTGTGATAAAACCTTAACTTTCAGTAGTTAGCGTATACTACAACGTCCTATGGGACAAATGTCATGCAACCGTAGGCGTTTCGACTTTCTTTTTTCATAAAAATATAATTTAATGTGTAGAAGATGAACATCATGACCATCAACCAAATCCATGATACTCTTAATGCAAGAAGTATAAATTCAGTAGCGATTTTTATGACTACATCTACCCTTGCAATTGACCTCAATAACTTGATAGGAAAACAGTATGAATGGAAGTTCCTGCAACAATTTAACTCAAACTGATAAATTTTCTTGAAGTATTAAAAGCTTTTCTTAATATCGATTACTAAGCAAGCAATTTCTCGGTTGGTTGCGATTAGCCTAAACACCAAATCGCCCTCATACTGTTTAAAGCAGCTTGTTTCGAGAAAGCGCGATCACTACCCCAAACAAGGCAATCATGAGTGCGTGAATCAAGCAGGAACAATGCCTGGTTTATTAAATCGTTTTGAGAGATAGGAAAAGCGCCTATGACGCATTAAAACTTGGTTGTAGTGAAAAATTTGCTCAAATCTGGTATTCCATTGTAAGTAAACAAAATTACTTCAATGTAAGTATTAGAAAACGCAAGGTTCTACAGCAATACTACAAAAGTTAGCAAATAGAAAACAAGTTTTTCAACGTGGTAAGTGTGTGAGAAAATTAATTTCTGAAACACAAGGTTTCTACTATTAAAAACACGATTTTGCGAAGCACATTCTTTTGTACCTAGTTTGTGTTACTTAATAGAACCATTTAGAGCAAAGAAGAATTTTTTATTATACAGTAGTTTAGAAATGTTCAAATCACACGAAACCAGTTCCATTCTCATAGCTTCCTATGCACCTAAAGATACCGTGAGGCGAATACGGGATTCTTAAAGTAGTACTAGTGATGATTTTCAGAAATAAAGTATATGTTGATTGGAGATAAATAAAAAAAAGATAGATCCAACAATCAAACACTACTGGTAAGTAGCGTACCTAGTGAAAGAGAGTTTTTTGAATAGTTCAATAACACTACATATAAACGTTGCTAAGGCACGAGGTCCACTTTACTCTGTCACAGGTATAGGAGCAAGGATGTACTGATAGGTGAAAAGAGAGTTTTGTGTTTACATAAAAATGAAAAAAAAAATTTTTTTTGATAAAACTAAATTTATCGGTAAGCTATATATCAATTTTTGTTTCGAAATGTGCTTACAAAATTTGTGTCCGCATCGGCGGAATTAAATAACAAACGTTCACAGCGAGTGTTGCACTCCGTTTGTGTGCTGTCACCAATCCTCATCATTGTTATATGAATTAGACAGACAGTCACAGCCGATCCGATGAGGGTTTCATTGCTGCAAGCTGCAGAATCAACCATTTACTTTTTCCGGACGATTTGTTTCTGCTTCTGCTTGCATCCTCTGAGTGGGGTCTTCAACATGCACTTCATTGGTTTGCAGCTGCGGGCGATCCGATGGGAATGAAAATTAGCACTGAAAAGACTGAAGTATTACGTCTCTCAGTAAAACCAGGCAGTGGACGCAGCAAGTAAAAGGCAATACACTGAAGCAGGTGGTGACGTTAGAGAACTTTGGGGTGGAGTTCACGTGCGATGGAAGGCAGAACAGAGAGATTGACAAAGGGATTGGTAAAACAAACTCAGTTTTGCTTGAGTTTCATCGTTCCGTGGAGATAAAACGGGCGCTTTCAACACCGAAAAGCTGCCAGTTTTATATCAGTCTTTGCTTTGATCCTCACCTTCAGTCATGCATCTTGGGTAATCACTGAAAAAAAGCTATCTCAGGTACACGAGATGAGACTTTTGCGAAGTGTTCATGCCGTCACACTTAAAGACAAAGTGCGCAGCTGTGAAATTCTTAAGTCCCTGAACACCGAGCCACTTCTCCGAATAGAGAGATCTCAGCTACGATGGTTCGACCACGAAATTAGAATGCCCCAGGAACGATCGGCAAAGTAGATCCTGCCAGCTTCACTTGCGGGAAACCTACCCTGAGGTTGACCAAGGAACAGGTGGCTTGATTACATCTCTGACCTTGCTAGGTCACGTCTTGCTGTGGAGCTAGCAGAACAATTAGATATTGCTGAAAATCATAACGTGTTTTTAGTCCTCCTAGGCTAGGACTGCTGTCCCCGCGACCCTCTTCAAAGGAAAAGCGGGCATGAAAATGAATGAATGAAATGTTCCTACAAACAATTTCTATTAACTTGTGTAGGCCATACACGCATCACCATAAAAAGCAAGAAGTTTTGCAGCAGCATTGGAGCTGAATACAGAACTAATATTTGTTTAGAGGGTGTGATGTCTACGAGAATTTGTTGCATTAAGACACCAAGTTGAAAATTTAAATGGCAAGAAATTTGATTCATTGTGTTTTTGCCGCAAAGCGTGTATTTCATTGCAAGCAGCTTTGCAGAAATTGTATTTGCCTTCATTGCTAGCTGATGAGCAGAGCAATCTCAACAATCACGTCGATCGCCTTTCGTAGGCACTTGGCTATCACTACAAAATCTTGACGTCATGGCATAGACATCTTCTTCCTAATGCAATCGCTTGACTTGTACTGAGATTTTGAAGGTCACAAAAAGTGTCTTCAATCAGTAAATGTCACAAATTGTAGACCAAAAGCGGACGTTGTGCAGCAGGGTGAGTTATTCTTTAGTATTTGACTTCCGGTCGCTTAAAGGCTAGCTCGACAAAGAAAAATGCATATGATTTCTGTTGTACAAAGCTATATAAGAGGCAGAATCTGGCAGCTATGAGGTCTTGCTTGCCGCAACATTTAGCTGCATACAGAAAAGATGCGAAGTTTCTCGAAATAAAACATTGCTGTATAGGAATTAAGATTAAAAAAGTTGGATCAAAAGAGCCAAAAAAACTGCGATTTGCTTACGATCAACGGTTTGAATAAGGTTTTCATTGCTTGCTGTTTAAGAAACTGTTACTAGAATCTAGGAAAACCATCCCATAGTTTAGTTGGAAGTGGTAAGGAAGTGAGAAGAGAGAAAAGAGCCTTAACGCGAGGCTTGTTTGTTGCAAGAACAGGTGATACCGTGAATGAAGGATTTGCTTGTTTTGTTTCATAAACAGCCAAACAAAATATGCAATGATATAGTGATGCACTTTATTACATTTCTGCAAAAATATAATGGTTTTGCACTGTTTGCAAGGCGGGAAATGAAATTAGCAACATTTTTAGTCGCTTCAAAAATTTTCCACTGTGTCACATCAAACTTTAAAGTGAAAAGTCCATGAAGATACATAGCAGTTGCGTAATACACTGAAGCTTCAACGTTACGGGATTTTGGGCGGATAATCATGCCTAGGTAATGTCGGAAATGACATGAAACTGACATATTTCACTTGAATTTTATTAATTAGTGCTATATTTCGTTTCTTTCGGTTTGACAATGTGGTGGAAAAACCAGCATAAAAGCGTTTTGACAGAACAGCAAGGTTTGTGGATAGGTTAAGAAAATCTTTTCCCGCAAACTCTCTCTCAAAATTTGTGAAAAATTCACGGAATCGTGCATTTGCTAAAAGTTAAATGAAGAAAGGCCAGAATTGTTCACAGGGGAACATAAAGGTTAGTTGCAAACTGGAAATGGATCGGCTGATGTGGAGCTACGAACGTTACAGGACGGATTCTTCTTATCTAATCTTGCAACTGAACAAATGAAACAGCAAAAACTCGGTTTTAGTAATAACTAGGCATACCATATTTTTGTGATTGTAAACCGGGACGCTTCAGAAGAACGAGCCTTGTGAGATAAATGTGGCTCGTATCTTACTGAGCATGTAGTCATTTTGGATTCCTGCATTTGAGGCACCAAGAAAAACTAAAATAATGCATTTTACTAAGAAACAGAGCAATATTTAAACAAAAATTGTCAGAATGAACATCGTTCGGAGCTGTTAATACAATTCGGCGCCAAGGAAGTACGATACCGTTCAAAATGCACCATGTTCTTTTAAGTAGAGCTCCAGCATCAGAAACGTATTTCACTTTTTTCTTGTCAAAAGTGCCATGCAAAAATTATTTTCACAACGTTCAAGTGTCTGGCTATTGCTGCGTAACGGGGTACGAGTCTCGGACAATTTATTCGCTTCTTTACTCTCACTTGAGGTGACGCTTTTGTGGCGTAATGCTTTTGCATGTGGCAAGGGCTGGGGCAGGTAGTTTTGCTGTGCTTGTATTTTTACATTCCTCAATATTAGCATTTGGAAGGGGGCATACAATCAAGCAGTTGCCCCGGGGCCCGGGCATCACAAGACCTCTGCATGCCCCTGTAACTATACCAAGTTTGCAGATCACGATGAAAGTTACAAGCCAGCACTTTTCAACAAGAGCCGGTTTTAGGCCTATTTCACACATTTTATCTAAATGGTTCCCGGACATAAGAGCGCCCCGTGCACGTGTTGACAGAATTAACGTTGGTCTTTATACATTTTAAATTATTGTAAGCAAATTTGAGGTGTGGAAAAGGCGGCACATTTATTGGCCGGCCCCGGGCGGCACTTAGCCTCGCTACGCCACTGTGTGGGACTATCCTGGCTGACTGAATGCCTAACCGGGACATTTTGGCTGACTGGCCGGGACGCCGGGACAAAACCCTCAAAACCGCGACTGTCCCGGCTAAAACGGGACGTATGGTATGCCTAGTAATAACTGACCTCTTCGCCACGGTCATGTCTCAAAGGAACGTTTCACCATGTGAGTTCTGGCCTCAGCTAATCTCGAACCGTTCCTTGTTCCATCATGAGGATTTTATGGAAGGCGTACGTCACGCCTTACGCTGTGCCACCTAAAGGAGCATGAAACTGTTCCACAACAATTCACAGAATTGATCAAGTATCGCTGAGCTTAGTTCATCGATAACATACATCTGTTTCAAAGTAGGAAATTTGTTCAAGCAAGGTTTATTTAATTTCAGCTGCACATTTCCATCAGTCAATGATGGCCTTCCCTATACTTTTATTTATAAGTCAGTTTAATGCTGAGTGCAATCTGTCGGTTGAAATAAAAAGCAAAATTTGTATCAATGGGCATCAGCCGTTAAACTGGGAATGCTACGGTGCTGATATGAATTTAATATTTTGCCAATATATTTTACTTAAGTTTTTGATGAATGAAGAGGAGAGGAGGATTTTGAAAAAACGTTGAACGTTTGGTGACAGTCAAACTGTTCATTTATGGAGTTCGGTATAAGCTTATGACCGTCTCACTTGAAAACTCAAAAATTCAAGCAAATCCGGTATTTGTCAACTTGAATGTTGTAGACAGTCATCGACTACATTTGATTGATCGAATCTTGTCACGAAAATCATGACATCTGCTCCATATGATAGATATCTTTGAAAGCACCAAAAACTGAAAAAGCCAGCTGCGCAAATCACCCAGGACCGTTGCTTACTTGCGTTCAAAATTGTCGCAAGTTTTAAAATTTTTCAAATATATTATGTTGCTTTTCGATTGAAGCTTGAAGACAAATTCAATCCGGAAATTATACAAGGTTGACTCTATCACACTTTTTCAAAACTTTCTGGCAGCATTTGTGCTGGAAGCTCGTTTGCGGCTGCTCATTTAAGGAGTTTAAAGAATTTTTGTACAAAAGCCAACGCATTTGCGCCAGGGACGTCACCAGCGGGGGGCCAGCGGTTCCCGAACCCCCATTTGAAATCGATGCCCCCCCATTTCACGTTCGGCCCCTTGGTTGCTACATACATCCAATATTGTATTTTTAAAATGTGCCCCCACTTCTGGTTTTTGGCTCCTCCTTCTGTTTTTTGCCCCCCCTGCTGCTAAATCCTGGCGACGGGCCTGATTTGCGCGATCCCTCGAAACATCGTACTTGGCATCGTGTGTTGTCACCGAATAATCCGCAAAACACTACAACAAAAGTGACGTCGCCAGGAGGCTTAGCTAGTCACGCACAGCTCAGTTGGCGACTTAGCATGTGAATGGACGTTGGTGGCTTGGATATGTAACCTTCTCCGTTCTGCTGAGATTTGCTCATAGATTTCAACCGTAACCGTAAAATTGCTTGGCATTCATAGGTGAAGCACTTCATGCTGCAAAGCCATTTTAGCAAATGCGGATTGCGAACGTCTTTTTCCCAGTTATTTGACTTCATTTTGCTTTCAACTAATTTTTAAATATAAATACTGAATTAGAAGAAAACGGACTTAACGCTGCGGCGAGCTCTTCCGGCATGTCTCGTACAGAATTCTCATAAAAATAAGCCGTGATGACAGTGATGGTCTTGATGACGGTGATGGTCTTGATGACGGTGATGGTCTTGATGACAGTGATGGTCTTGGGCCCCCGGAGGCATTGCAACATTTTTGATGGCATTTATTGAAATTTTGCGTTTCGGCCTTGCATGTCGGCGGATAATGTCTTAGGCCGCATGACGGCAAGGAATGTTGAGGCTGAACAAAAACCAAATAATAAAACCACTGTAGCTTCTACGGATTTCATCATCGCTTTCGTCACGCAAGTATTTTCGAGACGTGTTCCCGTTGCTAACTTGCTATGAAATAACTGAGCATTGAAAATAGCATTTCTCAGTTTGGTTGCTTTTATTCGGTTTGAAGTCACGCATTCGCGCATGTAATTTGCTGCCGGTGGCCAGATTTCATGTCATACGCAGTAGCAAAAATCAGTCTTGTGGTGCAAGCTCACCTTCCACGCGTTTCTTTTTTGGTTCTGCAAAGCATATTCCGTTTTTCCAGCTGAGTTTGTTTGTTTTTTTCAAGATAAAGTTTTCCATTGAAATTCTTTGTTTGCTTTTGATTCTGATGGATGTGATTATTATATGGTTTTAAAATTTCACAAAGTCACCTTTCAAAAGCTAGATACCTAAGATTCATATACTTGCTCGCAATTACTAACAGAATCTCGAGATAGTGCTCTCCTGCCAGTGTTCTGCGCCAGAATTGATGCCTTTTTCTTTAGACAGGCCGGCCAGCGGAGCAGAGTCTCGCCCTAACTTTGTTGTGGGTGTGAAGCTTGTTACATAAAGCATTACCGGATATTCGTAATTTCGTGGTTACTGCTGTCTCTGCATCCGAACTGAAGTTGTGAGCTGACCAGACCCTAACCTCAGACCTTTTTTCAAGTCCTGGATGTTTACTGACAAGCGAGTGATTTATAAAAGGCTAGCCCTTATTGCTTGCAGACTGCCAGGTCTGTTTCGGCACTGCAGCGACTTCCTCAACAGGCAAAGAAAAGCTTGAACCAGGGCGATAGGCGCGATTTAGTAACTTTACCTTTTCTTTACTGCTTCATAAAAAATGAGGTGCGGCAGCTTAGCCCACTTGTTACAACTTGCGAATANAATCTGCGTATAGGTAANGCATTGTTTCAATTCAACTATTCGTTCGTTTACATCAGACGCGCGGTGGATATCGCGTGGACTAGTTAGTACCAGTACTCAGGAAGAAAAAATCGCTTACACTCAACGTAAGAGAGATGAAACGTTGGCACATTGGCGCAGGCAATGTGATACTGCAAACTAGTATGCACTAAAAAATTCGATGCTTGGAGAGGTACATGATGGGACAAAAATACAAAACATACAAAAAATGTTCCACACATTTGAAGAGAGTCAATCGGAATGTTAGATGAAGATGCACTTCGGTGAACAATTTCGTACAAGCTCCTCGAATCAGTACGTCAAATGTCATCATGAAATGTGTAACCCCTGATGCTGACCTTGGTCCAAATTGGGAGATGTATAATACCCATCAAGGCAGACGTCTCAAACTCAAAGTGCCTCGGCCAATTTGTAGCATCTTGAGAGCTGCATTGCCAGAAATTCTATAACAACATATGGTGGTAGCTGAAACTCACTAGAACAGGTTTTCACAACTTATTTCTTCGAAATGTATCGTGAGATAAAGCAAATCATTTCGTGTCATCTCTACTTTCGATAAAAGGAAGTTGTCGACTCGTTGGCCGTGCACTTCAAACAATGGCGAATAAAATAAAGAACATACAGTAATTTCAATTATGTGAAAATTTCAACTAGCATCGCGGGCCGAAAAGATGCTACGGCGGACAGCGTGTTTGAGACCCTTGCCTCAACGCTTCTTTTGATGGTTTAATTGCGAACTCAAATCGGCATTTTCACCATAACACAGCAGTGCATCATATGAAAATGACGTGTATCTGCTAAACTGCAAAATATCAAATTTCAACCACAGTTTTTGAGAAAACCTACTGCCAAGTCTAGCCTGAGGTGGGTGATTCGGAGAAATACCGCCTCCATCTTTTTTGACAAAGGAACAACGCTTCCTCATCAATCTGTTTTGGTGCAGCTTCAAAGTTATTGCAGATTTGGTGTAATTCTTTGTAAAGTTTTCAAATGTTATATCGGTTTATCTCCAGTTATATCGGTTTCCAGTCGGTTATCACAGCATGACGGTATATTTTTTTAACCGAAGGCTTACCCACTTCCGTTTTCGACACTGCACCGCGACCGATTGTTGCTGAAAAAAGCATTCTTCTTGCTCTTAAGCAGCAAGAACTAACGCAGTAGAAACATAACAAACACGCCAGTACACCATGTGACCGTAATAATTGTTGAAATTAAATTGGATTAAGTCCATTTCATTTTCGTTTCAAGTACTATTTCCAGAAAGCACAGATATTTTTTTCTGTAAAAACGGAACTGATATCCCAATTCTCTTTTCTTGCGCAATCTAGTGCCACCAACAGTAGTTCCCATAATCACAAGCAACGTCCATTGTAATTTAGTTGCTATCTCGTTTTAGCATCCTTGAAATCTGTGAACTGAGGGCAAGAATCAGTAAAAGGTAACCTTATGAAACGCTGCGTCCAAAAGTTTTAACTCTAAATAAGGTTAATTGAGAATTCTTTGTCCATTGTTTCAACCACATCATCATCAAGAGAATATAATTTTTGTTTTTCGGCTCTTGTGTATGTTTCAAGATTTCACAGATGACGTTTTCTGCAATGTAGTGTCTTAACTCACCCAATTATAGTAATTTTAGTACGATAATAGCAATTTTATAACAAAAATATTAAGAATTTTGAAAAAGATGGTATTGTTTCAGGTTAGTACAAGTTTCTTTTCGGATGTAAACAGCAATGGTGAACGCAGTTTCATCAACAAAAAATTAAGGATTATCATTGTATAATGATGTACGGTAATGTAAAGGAGTTAATTTGGTATGACGATAAATCCAAACAGGCAGCATGTTGTTGTTCATCTGGTTGACAACAGATTTCTTATGCTACAAACTCTGTCCTCACCTTCAAACTTCAATTAGGTTAATTTCTGTTTCATTGCAGAAATGGTTCAGATAATACTTCCAATGTAAATGACTAACGCACCTAAATCACAAGCTTGTGATAGCCTAAAAACTCTTAAAGCATGTTTAAACTTCTTGTGATATCTCGTGGCCTACACTGTGATCTTTTGTTTTGGGGCAATGCATGGATTCAGCGTGTGTAGGATCTTTCAGTTAGTCAGGTCGAAACCCCTTGACGTGAAAAACGGTTCGTGCCAAAGGTAGTCCTGATTTTCAATAAATGAACCATGACATAGACCAAAGAACATGCTGATAAAAATCTGAAAACGTAGCGTGTAATCCGTTAAACCTTGGAAAAAAGTTGCGGAACTTACAAAGCGAGTTATTTTATTCCTGCAGTTCGTTACCTGAAATATATACGCCGATTTAAGGAGCGGGATCAAACTACTGTATGTTGTGCACCGAGTGCTGGTGACTCTGCTTGAGGAATGCAAAAGTCTCACGCAACAAAGCAATGTCTACTTTAGAGACAGAAGATAGCGCCGCAGGGGCGGATCCAGGGGGGGCGATTGGGGCGATCTGGGGCGATCGACCCCCTTAAAACCTATGAAAGTAACTTTTTTTACCATGATTTTATACAATTCGGAAAGACACTTGACTGCCAACTGAGACTCGACTGACAAATATTAGGCCTACTGAAATCGCCCCCCCCTAAACTTACGGGCTGGATCCGCCCCTGTAGCGCCGTGACTGATGTCAGTGGGAAAAGCGCCAAACAAATATACAAATCGCTGGCGCACAGTGTGTGACGTGTGCAGGACGCGGAAGCGGTCAGTTGCCCGTGGACAGCATGGTGTAAACACGAGTTTAGTCGTATACGAGTGGAGGATTATGACTCGGTCTCTCCTCATCGAAGAAGAACGCCTATCGATTAGTGAAACGCCTCTCGCAAAGCCCATTGTGGTCTACTGCAGTGTCATCAGAACACGGTCAAACTGAGGCTAGCTGCAGACTTAGCTATCTGGGGCAGTCGGTCTTTCACATGCGAAATGCGTAAAGATGACGACTATAGTGTGGGGATAATCTAGGTCGGATGGCTGCGTTCCAGTGTGTGACGATGTGAATCGCGGAAGCATATAAAGATATCGACGTTGTATTTAGCGTCTAAGAGTGCATGAAACGCGTTTAGTTGCAAATCACTTGACTGCGTCGTCGGAACCCTGAGTAAATTTCAATCTTTTGCGTTAGCGTCTTTCAACAGTTGGTCAGGGTAAACCAGTGAAAGTTTACCCTTTGAGCAAAAAAGAACCATCTGCGGCTGACTATCAAAAGCAAATTAAAAGTTTATAAAAATATGTGAGTGCAGAAACTATTTTGTACGATGAGAAGCATGAAAAATGGAAATATACTGCGTCGGTAACGCCCACGTGTTAAGTGCAGTGAGCGCAGAAAGGAAGAAATTTGTCAAAATGAAACTTATACTTGCAGGGTGTGTGCAGTGTCGTAAAAATTTAGTGTAATGCTGTAAGTGCTTTTTGATTTAAAATATGCTATTTTAAGGGGTCACAGCTGTTTGTGAAAGTAAGGAAGAAAACAATGTTGGAACCCAGGTTGCAAACAACACCACAGCGTATCTTTGTGTCCACAAATAGGTGCTCGCAGCAGCTGGAAGTGGTGTCGTATTGTGAAACAAAAGAAACCTTAGTTTTTAGTATTATAATTGTTGTCTGAACTAGTTATCAATTTGAAAATAAAAATTTGTTCATCAAGATCCTGCTTTTCTTAGAGCTGGCTGAAAATGGCTGAACCTCAGCAAAATACATGTGTTGATATTTTGCAAGAAGACATCTCCAACGACATGTAAGCAAGGATACCATCTACCTGGCCAGAAAAATAAAAACATGTGGGAAAAAACAAGTTTACGCAATCAAATAGAACTTATGAAATCAAATATGATTTACAGTGCAAACGGCAAATAATGCACGCGGCAGATTGAACGTGAATGTAGTTTTCGTTTTGATGGAGTACTTGTAATATTTCACCGGCAGTCATTTTCAATTTTATTTCGTTAGTTTCGTTTATTACCAAAAATTCTAATGAAACTTTTCGAGAACAGAATGTAGTGAGGCGTTACTGTGACGTCAAATTTTCATAAAGCACACAACTAAAAATAAGCACTTTTCACAAAATCAAGCACATTAGTATTTTCTAAAACATTGCTGTTGAAAATAACCACGAATCTTACAAATAGGCACGAGCCCGCAACTTTGCATACATAGAGGTTAAAGCAGAATTTCGGAATAACAAATCGTTTGCTGGGAAACATTTGCATCGCTGGCATTTGGGATTTATGTCATTAAGATAGCTTCTTTCCCATAAATGCTGTTTGGAGAAAGTGTTCATCAGAGGCAATGTGGCATTCAAAGTGGGTTTTAGCGCGCAGAAGCTGAGTGGCGCAATTCTGTATTGGTCTTTGGCGTGTGTCATTTTATAAAATGTATATATTTAAAAAAGTAGTTGTATTTTCGTGCTGAAAGACACCCTTGTTGGGTTTTGAAAAACAATTTTAAAGAAAATAAAAGCATGTGTTCAGTTGTTGGTTGTATATATTTCCCATAATTTTTCCATCAGAGTATTTTTGAAATGTTTCGAAAGATGCGTACAGCATCAAAAATACTTCGAACCATAAGCTTTCCTCAGAGGTACTGAATGCTAGCTTTGATTGTATTGCATACTGTGAATTACCCGAAGGAAATCAAAACAGTCGAGTGGATGTTTGGGCTTGAAAATTTTTTGAATGATAATTATTGACATCACGATGGAATGATTTCGGTGTTGCTCATTTCCCCATAACTTTCAAACAACGTAATACCTGATGAACGAGTCAAACGACAAATAATTTTGTATAAAATCCAACTTAAACTCAACACCAATTTCCAACTCGTGCGTTGCCACTTGCTGTTGCTGCTCATCTATATTCAGCCCGTCAAGGAGCAGTTCAGAATGGGCATCACACAATTGGTGACTCGGTTTCTAATTGGCCGATTTGCCAGCCGGTCAGGCTCAGTTGCTCAACACTATTACAAATATTTTCAAAAAAGTGTTTTTTTGGTCTGCAATCAAGAAAAATTCAGAACTTCTACCTACAGAGGTTACAATGTGCTTTGTTTTGCAACAAGACCCTTTAAAGCTGGTACCAGAAGCTTTCGTTCGAATTTTATACTCGCTTTAACCTGCAGGCGCT